>Ga0214167_1000185_pt1 | contig 39857 bp, 36 predicted proteins | sample TroBogypolimnion_45_FD_153006 | JGI IMG/M metagenome (GOLD analysis project Ga0214167, IMG submission 153006) | Freshwater microbial communities from Trout Bog Lake, WI - Practice 18AUG2009 hypolimnion v3 | ecosystem: Environmental > Aquatic > Freshwater > Lake > Hypolimnion/Profundal zone ... | reverse complement strand
CGGCGGCGACCGCCCGTGGCGGCACCGAGGGGTAGGGCTTCGGAGGATGTCCAGTATCCGCTCATCTTTGTTTATACTTGAATAGATAGAATTTTTTACGCAGAGCAGGTGAGACAATCGGGCGGCGAACGAGTCTCGGGTTCCACTGTAAACTTCTGGGCTGACGCGACTGCTTTGGTGCGAAGGTAGTAGCATCCAGTTTTGAGTCCCTTCTGCCATGCGTACATGTGCATGCTGGAAATACGCGCATAAGAAGGGTCGGCGATAAACAGGTTCAGAGACTGCGACTGACATACGAACGGGGCGCGGTCGGCGGAAAGGTCAATGATCGTCTTCATGGGAATCTCCCAGGCTGTCCTGTACCGCTCCTGAACGCTCAGAGGAATCCCCACGACATTTTGGACGCTGCCGTTGTTGGCGATAATCGTTGTTCGCATCTCGGTGGTCCAGATCCCCAGATCCACCAGCTCAGAAATGAGGTACTTATTGATCACGATGAAATCCCCCGCCAAAACGTGGCGGACGTACAGATTGCTGGTGAACGGCTCGAAGCATTCGTTGTTCCCCAAGATCTGGGACGTAGACGCCGTGGGCATCAGGGCAATCGAGAGAGAGTTGCGCAGTCCCTTCCTGACTTTCTGGCGCAGACCGACCCAGTCAAGATCCGAGGACAGAGGAGTTACCCGCCACAGATCGCACTGGAGAACTCCCTCCGACGCCGGCGATCCTGCGAAAGAGGGATACGATCCCTTATCCACTGCGATATTGTAGGAAGTGTGGACAGACGCATAGTAAATGTGCTCAAAGATCCGGCGATTCACTTCCGACGCCTCCGGTGAATTCCACGTAATCTTCATCTTTGCGAACACATCTGCGAGTCCCTGGACACCGATCCCAATGGGTCGGTGGCGCGTATTCGATGCGCGGCACTCGGGCGTAGGATAGTAATTCCTATCGATCACAATATCCAGGTTGCGGGCTAGAATTGCGGTATAGTGGCGCAGAGCTTCGTAATCGTACGTCCGATCATCCTTCACGAACTTGGTGAGGGAAATGCTGCCCAGATTACACACGGCTGTTTCACCCGCATCCGTGTACTCAAAGACTTCACTGCATAAATTACTCGACTTAATCGTTCCCAGATTCTTCTGATTCGACTTGGAGTTTCCAGCATCCTTGTAGCACAAGTAGGGAGTGCCCGTCTGAATCTGGGCGTCCAAGATCATCTGCCACAGTTTCTGCGCTGGAACCGACTTGCGACCCTTACCTTCGGCCTCGTACTTGCGATACAGAGTCTCAAACTCGGAACCGTGTACATCCGCGAGACCCGGACACTCGTTGGGGCACATCAGCGTCCAGTCCTTGCCCTCCTTCACCCGCATCATGAACTCGTCGGGAATCCACAGACCGTAAAAGAGATCCCGCGCCCGATCCTCTTCCGCGCCCGTATTCAATTTCAGGCGCAGGAAATCCTCGATGTCGGCATGCCACGGTTCGAGGTAAATTGCGAAACTCCCATTGCGCTTTCCACCCTGATTGACGTACCGAGCCGTATCGTTGAACACTTTCAGCATCGGGACAATTCCCGTAGACTGCCCGTTCGTCCCCGCGATCCGCGAATTCTTGGCGCGGATCTTGTGCGCCGCCAACCCAATCCCGCCTGCCCATTTAGAAATCTGCGCACAATCGCCCAGTGTCTCATAAATTCCTTTGATGGAATCAGCCTTAAAATCGAGGAGAAAACAACTGGACAATTGCGTATGGTTCGTCCCCGCATTGAACAGTGTGGGGGTCGCGTGAATGAAATAACCCTTGGAGAGCGCGTCGTACGTCTCGGCGATCCTGCGCATATTGGGAACGTACTGGGTAGGGTAGCCGTAATGCTCGGTCTGGAACTCGTCCGTGTGAATCTCTACCGCCACGCGCATCCACATATGCTGCGGGCGTTCCACCACCTTACCACCCACTTTTTGGAGATAACTCTTCTCCAGCGTCTTGAATCCGAAATAATCAAACAGTTCAAAATCGCGATTGTAATCGATCATCTCCTGAATCCCGACCATCTTAGATACCTCATAAAGTTTCGGGGAGACCACACCTGCCTCAAACAAAGCAGCCACACACTCTGCGAACGTCGCAGGAGTATTCTTGTGATGATTATCGATCGCAATACAGGCCGCCAACTTCCCGTAATTGGGGTGCGCACGACCGACCATCATAGCCGCCGTCTCAGCCGCGAACTCATCCAGATCAGCCGTCAGAATCCCGTCGTGGATCTGGGAACAGACCTTCTGTGCGACCAAGACAGGGTTTACATGCTCGAGACCAACCGCCAGAGTCTGGATACGATGGAGGACCTTATCAAAAGAGACCTCTTCATGCCGTCCGTCACGCTTGGTTACGTACATCTTCTTACCTATATCACCCGTCATACTCTTAAATGGTCATAATATTTGTACTGATATGCATTGATTCTAATTCTTTGACGAACAGATTCATTGCGTAAGGCATACGTAAGGTTTCGATGGGTCCTTCTCCTGTAGTGTCTAGGAGTCCGGTGGCGGGCTGGTAAAGAGCCTCGGACTCGTCAGACCTTAACATAAATGACTCTTCAATGAACTCTGAAACCCCGTGGGCAATGAGAGCATCACGCTCCATTTCTCCGATACGTAATCCACCCCCTGCCGATCGACCTTCCAAGGGTTGGTGAGTCAAGAGAGTTTTAGCGCCAGTATCGCGGTAATTGATCTTGTCCTCCACCATCAATTTCGATCGAAGGTAGTAGATGGGTCCAATAAAGATTTCCATCTCCATCTGTTCACCCGTCTGACCATTGTACATGATCTCCGACCCATTCGGCTCCATTCCTAGTTTCACGAGAAGTTCTCGATATTCGCTCGACTGATTCTGGACAGAAAAAGGCGTTGCGTCAATGATCGTTCCGAGAGCTACGCCGATACGAGCCGACACGGATTCTAATAATTGCCCTGTCGTCATACGGCTAGGAATCGCATGGGGGTTCAGAATGAGATCGGGTCGCAATCCTTTGGCGGTGAACGGCATGTCGGATTCCGACATGATCATTCCTACGGTTCCTTTCTGGCCCGCGCGCGAACTGAACTTATCTCCCAGAATCGGCTCGCGCATTTCAGCAATTCGGATTTTTACTCCGCGCAGGACCGTCTTTTCCTTCCCGAATCCTACCGCCATATCGTAGAACTGCATACCGTCGACTCGTCCACGCTGGCCGCGCTTCGGTACCTCTGAGGCATCCGACGTCCCAGAGATAATACCTACCAGAACAGTGTTTTCATCCACCTCCGATCCAAGTCGGATAAACCCGTTCTCGTCTAATTTGGAATAGTCCTTGTCCGCTTTCAATTTCAGACCCCTGGAGACCGGGTTCCCAAATTCAGTATGCGTCTTCATTGTCTCATTGATCATCTCTTCCGTGATGTTGTAGGAGTGGAAATAGGTCGTTCCGAACATTCCGCGCTTCATAGCATCAGCATTCAGAATTACGGAGTCTTCCTGATTGTATCCCCCGTACGTGGAAATAGCCACAATCACGTTGTCGCCGTACGGCATACATCCTCCGCGCCCCAGAATATGGGGGTAAAGCCAGGTCTCGCAAATAGGCCGTTTCGGAGAATTCAGAATGAGTGTGATAGTATCGAACCGTTTATTGAAATTCGAATGGTACCACGACGCCCCCGCTCGGCTCTGCGCACACGAAAAGGCTACACGGGGCGATGGATTGTGATCCGCAAAGGGAATAACGGCGGATAGAGGGGATAACATGAACACTCCGTGGATTTCGGACGGAAGGGTTTTAGATAAAGGGGTCATGGAGATGCGAATTGTATCCGCCTCATCGGCATCTACATACTCAAAGAGCGAATTCATATCCGTCCAGGTCTTTTTGGACAGGACTTCGTCGGACGTTATAGCGGGGCGATACACTGGGCGAGACGGACGTCCCGCATCCGACGAAAGGATAAGTTCGTTATCGGTACGATTCCAGGCGACAGAGATGAATCCCGGATTGGATCGCCTGTACTCAATCAATTTACCGTAAACGACCGACGTCTTTTCTTCAATGAGGCCATAGATGTCGCCATTGACCACTGCGCGTGTCCATGACGGATTCCAGGTCGACGGATGAACGTCCGATACTCGCCGGAATCCTGGATGGGCGGCTAAGATCTTTTTCAAATCGGCCGAGGGAGTTTGGGTAGAGACGACCGCGAGTAAAGATAGATGTTTCTTCATTCCGACGTCGCGACCGTCGGGGACATCGGAGGGACATGTAAGACCAAACGAACTTCCGTGAAGTCTGCGGGCGCCCAGGGCTTTCACCGAAGGGTCCATCTGTAGATTCGAACGGCGTAGGACAGAGACAGTTCCCAGGATAGAAAAACGATTGAGGATCTGTGAAATACCGTCCTTGCCTCCCCACGTACTTTTAAACGATTTGGAAAACTCGTTGTTGAAGGTGTAGGGCCTCCAGAAATACCCCAAGTTCTCACGCTGTAGGAGGGTTGTAATACCCTTGCCGGCGTACACCCTTTCCTCATAATGAATGCGGGTATCCATCATGAGTTTCATGTCTTTCGCGACCGATTTGTAGACTCGCTTAAATTCCTGGAAACATAGATCTCCAGATACGTCAAATCGTTTAAACCGGAAATGATCACGATCCGACGGGTTTTTGATTCCTAGGGCTACGTCCATACAAATACGGAAAAGGTAGCCGAGACAGTACGCTTTGCGGCGGAACAGCGTCCCGGTATCATCTGACGCATCCGGTTCCACATGAGGAAGAAGCATACCCTGTAGGTTAAAAAAGACTTCCTCTTCACTGCGTGTCTTTGTCGCAACTTTCAGGGTATCTAGATCTGATTTTTCGGGATTGTGTCCCAGCACAAATTGAAGGAAAAGGTCGTCATAGACCGACCGGTCAGCCGCCGGAATTCCGGCTAGGATGACGTCGTACAGATCCTTGTCGGATGTAAGGCCCAGAAGGTGAAGAACACTCAGAATAGGAACGGGGATCGAGAATCCGGGAAGTGTAATGACCGGCATCCCGCGAATACGGGTTAGCCCGTAATCTTTGATTTCTTTTGAGGTCCCTTTCCGTTCTTCAATCTCGGCCAAGGACACCTCGCGTTTCGCAGGAGGAATGACGAGGAAATGGGAATAGGGTCCTCGCGTTCCGTCTTCGGATACGCTTCGAAGCCCTGCTATATATTCATAATCTTCTCCCTTTTCTTCCGTCTTTCCCCCCACCTGTTCTTCGTCGACAGAGGCAGCCGCAATCTTGCGACGAGACGAGTAGTATATATTATTTCCGAGCCGTTCCTGAGTCAGCAGAACTCGCTCGCCGCCGTCGACTACAAAGTATCCACCCAATTCATTGTAATCTTCGCCTTGGTCGTACGCCTCGGTCGGAGTTAGCGCCGACAGATGACAGAACTTGGAACGAAGCATGAGCGGCATGCGAGCAAGTAGAATCTTTTCAAATTTTGCGGTCTCTACATCCGGTCCTATCTGGTACTCGACATCGATGTCGCCGATACAGTCAAGATAGTATGTCTTGTTTTCCACCCGGCACGTGTTCGGCATCAGAGCCGCATCCAACGTATCCAGCGGAGGGCGGTACCCGAGCGCCGTACCCTCCTTGCCTCCGATATACACTCGAATGGCCCGGTCGTCGCCGAGAACAAGATTGATTGGATTCGATGCTTTCAAGAAGACGGGGATACGTCGCTCCACGAAGTCATTGTACGAATCCACGTGGTGTTGTACGATCGGATTCAAGGTAGTTGTATAATATGTGTTACATACGTGTCGGGCAGCGCCGACGCTCATTCTCTCTTGTAATTAAATAGAAGAAGAATGTCTGAGTTCTTTACGACCTATGGAAAAGATGCCGTGGTTATACTTGTAACCATTGGAGTGTTCGCGTTGTTCATCTTGGGATACTTCAATCTTGCCCATCCCACCATCGTCCTTACCAAACCTGAGGGCCCGGTGAATAACTGTCCAGATCTCTGGATTTTTAAGAACGGAGAATGTCATCCGTCGTACCACACAAAGTGTAAACCGTTTGATCCTGAACGGTATAAGGGACAGGAGTGCGACATTGCGAAGTCGTGCGGAACGTCTTGGAAAGGACTTTGTAAGTAAACGTGTAACTAAGGCAAGATACAATGCTGTCGGAAACATATCGACCCCAAACGTTCGACGATATTATTGGACACCTTGAAGCCAAATCTATCCTCCAAAAATATCTGGAAACCAATCCTCAAGGCAAAAGCGTGCTGATCTCCGGAAGCCCCGGGATAGGTAAAACGACCATGGCCCTCGCTGCTGCCCGAACGTTTGGATATGAACCTCTCGAAATCAACGCCTCTCGATCCCTGCGCTCCCACGAAGATGTCACCTCTCTCCGCGATTCATGTATGGCGCCAGTCACGTTTACCTCAATCTTGAAGTATGCGAAACCGCGTAAGACGTGTGTGATCCTGGACGAAATTGACGGTAGCGATCCTCACGCCCAGCGCAAAGTTCTGGAATGGATCAAGGATCTTAAACGAGTGGTCCCGATCATCTGTACGTCAAATGAAGTTCCCGTTATTTTCAAGCGTGCCCCTGAACACATTACGCTTCACAGATGTATGCCCCTGAATGCCCGCGATATCTATGAAAATCTACAGGCTCATGCTCCTATGGAATTCACAGAGTTTCAGAAAATCGTGAAAGAATGCCAGCATGATGTGCGTCGACTCATGAACAGATTTCAGTACGGAAAATCAGATACCCTCCAGCAGATTCCTCTGACCGGAGACACCATTGCCGATCTGTTTAGGCATCAAGAAACGTTTTACGGAGTACAGCCCACATACTGGGATCTTTGACCCACTGGAAGCGCACAAGATTCTTGGCGTTGTCGGAATTGTGGATCCGGCCTCCGAACTTCCGCTGGTCCTCAAAAATCTCGCTCTTGTTCACGGTATTGAACCCATGACCCAGTACGAGCAGAATATCCGTCGCAGGAAGCATGATCATTTCCAGCGTCCAGTCGCGGGTGAACGTTCCCTCCTCAGCCTTGTTGGCCGTCTCCAAGAAGTAGCGCGTCTCGGCACACTTCGCGCGGAACAGATACGTGGCGGCCGTTGCGTGGTTGTGACCGTAGGGACCCACATCCATCAAGACGTTCTCGCGGGTCAGGAAAACGGTCATCACGGCACACCCGATAATATCATGCTTGGGGTTCTCCTGTAGCGCCTTGACCGAGACCGAAATGCGCTGAGGCATGTAGTAATCGTCGTCGTCCCAGAAAGCAATGAATTCAGGGTTGAGTTTCAAGGCCTCCTTGAGACAGACGTTGCGAAGAAACCCTACCGGCTTCCGCGTCTTGATATGGAAATACGTAATTTTAAGTCCCTCCTTCTCCTGAATAGGAGACCAGTCCTTCTCAGGATCATCAGAATTATCAATGATGATCCAGTGGAGGTTAGGGTAGGTCTGGCGCTTGAAACATTCGACGGAGAAATCAAGACAGAAGCGGCGGTTGTACGTCGGGGTACATACAACGACCAGATCAGAGACTGGCGGTGTCGGTAGTGTCTCCTCCGGGGGCTGCAGCATTTGTATTAGTTTGTACCACTGGGCGTAAATCTGCCCGACACACTGGACACTTGGTACTAATCGCAAACCATGCGAGTGCACACCGGCGGTGAAGGGCATGATGATTGGTGGACGTAACTCCGTCGCCTAACGGGGGTCCAGGGCACAGAGTATGAATGGCCGCCTCCGTGGAAATACCCTCCTGGCAAACACAGCACTGATCCTGTTCGATTACATCTGGAGGGTTATCATACGCACGCGTCCCAGCAGCAAACTGATCGGGCGTCAGTCCTACCGTCACTGCATCCCAGAATTGGGGACCCGCAACGTTTGGAAATAGGCCATTCAGAAAGGTCGTTAAGGGAATATCGAACGATGTCGCCTGAGTCACTTCCTGAACGAGCGGACGGGGCGTAGAGATTACAGGTCGAGACAGGCGATCCAGCAGACTCAGCATCTGTGCCTCATTGTTAAGGTACAGACGGCGCAGATGAATCGGTCCAGTCGTATGTTGACGAAAAAATACGGCGCGAGAATAGGTAATATCGCTTAGAATCTCTATTTGGTAGTCTCGAAGGTTGTTGGTGTTCATTCGATATCTTGTATGATGAATCTACTTCTTTTTAAACCAGTTATCCAGATTTGACTGTACCGCCTTTCCCTGTGCCTTCAAGATGTAGTCCGCCTTGAGAAACAGCAGGGAGTCAAGTTGCTTCTCCTTGTACTTCAGAACGTTCAAGGTTGCCTCTTCAAGATCATTTCCGTCGTCCATAGAATCCTTCAGCATCTGGACGTATGACGGACGAGGTTCACGGTATCCCGGTAAACTCTCAATACAGAGCGCGAACAACTGGGCGACAGGGTTCTGGATCTGATTGGTAATATAGAATTGAGAATCCAACTTCAACTTGTTTTTCTGCATGAAGTCAATGGTCTCGATCTTGTCCGCCTGTAGCTTCTTGTCCTTGTCCGTCTGGATGTAGACATACTGGAGTCGTTCACCGACAGACGGAGCATTACCCGGATCCCGCTTCGTCATTCGGTCCGCCAAGATGCGGTGGGCCGGAACTGTCGCACTACCCTTGTAATCGTCCGCCATCGCCTTGTAATCGTCCCGCAACTGCTTAGTGACCGCGAACTTCTCAATCGGCAATTCAGACTTCAAGACCTTGATCAACATTCCTTTCACGAACTCGGCCGCCTTCTGGACATCTTTGTGTTCCAGAATGATATCGAGGGCGCCGCCGTACACGTCCTTCACAATCGGCGCATTGTCCCGTCGCTTCAGAACAATCCCCATGGATGCCCGCTTACACTTCGCAGGATTCGGATCTTCTTCGTACTTCATCCCGACATACCGCTTGCGACAGAACAGGATGAACGGGTAGAACGTCTTCTCGTACCCGATGACGAAGGCCGAGTGGGGGCATCCGGCCGTGATCTTCTTGGCCGCATCCTGTCCTGCTGCGATCGTACCGGGCAGATCCTTCCCCGGAAACTTCACGAAGATGGAATCCGTGTTATGTACGATCATTTTCCCAACGCCCGCCTGGAAATGATGATTTGTGGTTGTGAGATCGTAGACAAATCCATCATACTCAATCTCCCGAATACGCTTGACGGCAATCGGATCTTTACGCTGATACGACCGTGTACACGTTACACGATAGATATGTTCCTTGCTCGTGCGATCGGTGACTGATACGTTGTAACCCAGGCTCGCACCCAAGAACATAATGTGCGACGAACTCAACTGGCTTTTCTGATCAATGCGTACATTGATTCCGTTCTTGTCTCCATCTGCGTCATACAAACCATCCCAGAATGCCTGACGGACTTCGAGGGAACCGTTCAGAACACTCACGGGAATACGCTTTTCCTTCGTAGGAGTATACATGGACGCACGGTACGCCACAACAAACCTCTTGATATCCCCATACATCCCCCGAGAATTTGGAACGAGTTTGTAGACACCCGAACTCTCCAACGTTGGGAGTATTTTCCAAGAAAGTTGAGGGTACACCTCCTCCGCAAGGCCCTTATAGAATTCAAGCATCGTCATGTCCGCATTGTTGAGTGCCCACGAACATTTCGGACCGGTAGGACAATCGTAGGATCCACAACTTCCATCGCCAGAGAAGAACCCGGCGATACGTGCCTCGTTTGGTGTCATCTCAGATGATTCATTTGTACCGCTCGGATACCCTGCGTGTAGGAGTTTTGTTCCAATTACAAGTTCTTTTGATGTTGTGGGTGTTCCATCCTCTTTCACAAGAGAATGGTCGTCGGTGACATCGACGACACCCGTGTGGGTAAGAACACGCACCATCTTCTTTCCATCTACCAGTGCGTGTCGAATAATTGACTTGACCGGAGTCCAACCGCTCTCTGTCCAACTGTCTACCCCCTGCACTTCACAGAGTTCCTTTCCGTCATCGCCATATTTCATCCATCCAGTTCCGTATGCATCTAGTTGATCGATCCGCAGAATGTTGATATTCCCATGAATTCGTACCATGATTGGCGTATACTTAGCAACTGAATCGCCATACACCACCTCTGCTCCGTCAGCCTCGACCGTTGATTTCGCAAACAGCAGGGATCGTCGTCCTACGGCTGTCGTACACGCCGCCACACACATCTTACGGATCGGTGACGTCCTCGACCCCAACTGACCGTAGATAGAGTTCGCAACCACTTTGTACGCCAATTGAAGACCGTTGTACACCGACTTCTGCGCATCGTCCATCGTCGGATCCTCCATCTTCTTTCTCGCTTCCTTGCGCTTCTTCAACATGATCTGGAGCGCCATCGGAATTAGACCGAACGATAAAGGCTGGTCAGGCGTTGGCTGCATGTAGGCGCACACGCACTTACATCCATCCTCGTCGTACGACACCTCGCGGTACCCCGTAATTCCCTTCACCTTATCGGCGGGCAGACCCTCATAGTGTTCTAGTTTTCCCACCCTGCTATACGTCTTCCTGTAGAGGAACGTGTCGGGCGAAAGGTTCTCTCCGATCATGGAGGACGGATACAGACTGTTGAAATCCAGGACCGCAACAGGGGTCTCGAGATACATCCCGATCTTCGGCGAGATCACGATCGCGCCTTCATACCCAATCCCGTCACCTTCCAGCGCTTCCTGTGTAAGAATGATCTGGTTGCGCTTCGAAGCTTCGTACGCCACCCGCGAGAAGATCTTGATTCCCTGTCCCCGCAAGAAGAGGAACTGGAGCGGGACAAAGCAGACGTCCGCCATACCCCGCGCATTCACGAACGTGTCCAACTTCGCCATCAGCGTCAAGACCAGATCGCAATCCTGGATACAGTACTTCGCAATCACCGCCCGGTCCGCCGCATTTCCCTTATGTTTCGCAAACAGTTCGAGATGGTGAAGATCGTCTTTGGTGAATGACCATTCCACCGTCTTCTTCTCCGCATCTGTAAGATCCGCAAACAGTTCCGTCTCTATCTCGGCAATCGTGAACGTCTTGGACGTCATGCTCTTCACCAAGAACTTGCGACCCTCTTGGTAAGGATTCATCGTGTTTCCCACCAGATCGAAGCGCACATAGTTCCCCACATTCAGCCCCCGCGTCGTCTTGGTATGAACAGTCGTTCCCTCAAATTTCACCACCTTGTCGCGCAAGAACACTGAGGCCACATTGTCCAATTTGTACGAGTCCAGCGTATGTTCGCGCCGCATATTCAGCAGAAGATCGATCGTCAGACGTCCAGGGGTCTTGAGATACTCCACTTCATACTTCCCCGACGCCAACTCGAACGTCTTCTTCTGTAGACTGTCGCCCCAGATAGCCCCGCGCGCCAAATTGAGTTTCATACCATTCACTTTCGCACGTATCGCCAAGAACCTGTCGTCGAAGCCGTACGTATTATACCCGCAAATCACGTCAGGGTTCACTTCCTGGACATATTCCTGAAACGCTTCGATCATATCCGCCTCGGTCGGGTACCCCCTGAATTCCACCGTCTTGTCGTCCGACGGAGAGACTGTCCCAAACACAAACACTTTGCGCGCCACATTCAGCATCATGTTGTTGGACCATCGCACTGTAATCCCGATCTGAATCACCGGATCCTTCTCGGGAACTGGGAAGTTTCCGGTTCCCGACGTACACTCGATATCGTACGCCGCAATCTTGAGCGGAGTATCGGCACTCGGCTTGCTCTTGATATTCACCAGATCGACATACCACGATTTCTCCATATTCTTTATTTTCTGTCCGGCGACGAACGCTACCGGGGAAGCCGGAAGAATCTCGCGGTCGTGGTAGAATCGCAGGAGCGGGGGAAGGTTGGCTTCGTAGACTCTGTAAAGCGCCTTGCCGTCCTCGTACGCATCCTTCGCAACCTTGACTGCTGTCCTGAAATCCTTCATAGACTCCACCTCCACCTTCTGAACCTTCGTGGGAACGTAGCCGTTGTACCCCGCAAACACATCGAACTTCTCCAAATGAGTTACTTTGATCTTTGAAATCCCGTGGTCTTCGCTGGAGAAATCGTACTCTGAGGCTACATAGAAATATGGACTGTATCCGCGAACACGCAGCATAGCTGTCTCACCCTCGTCGGTGCGTCCGTAAATATCGATGACGTACTTTCCGAAATCGTCATGATCGATCCAGTCACATGGCATGAGAACGGACATCCTCTTAGTTACTTTTGACTGTTTGTCTCCCCGAAAGTTTATCCGTTTTAAAGAATAAGAAGCGTAAGCATGACCGATCAGGAGCCTCAGACATCGAATCCGCTTTCGTGGTTTTACGCCCCGACGCGCTACAAGTCGGACGTAACCCAGATGGACTACGATTTCCGCGATAATAAAGCACAGCAGGACTACCACATGAGCACCGCTCGCCCTGCTCCCCAGCCTTGCCAGGAGTTTGACCGCGTGGCCGATTTCGCGTCGTCCTTTGTGACCATGAATTACACGGGCAATTACGGAAATACGGCGGCAGGTGGATGCGATGTTGATCTGTATTCCCGCCTGGCCCTCGGTGATCCAGGGACGCAGCGCCTCAAGGGACACCAGCAGACGTTTGCTCGTCCGTGGGCCACGACACCCAATATGGGCGGCGGTCCGTCCGCGGCAAATAAGGATACCGAGAGCCAGTTGATTCAGAGCGCTCCTATCCGTACGCGCAAGGAGTGCTCGACGGTGACCGATAAGTTCTTTCCCCAACAGTTTGACCCCCTGCTCCAGGTAGTGAAGGATGAGATGCAGACTGTAAATAATTTTGTACAGCCCTGGGCGCGCGGAGGAGATCCTACGCGTCTTGTTCGACAGAAATCAGTCTCTGATTGATTAAAGAAAGACATGAAGATTGTATTTTTCGCACAGATCATGCCCGATCCGTGCGGGGCTTTCTTCCACGACGTAGCCATAGCAAAAGAAATGCAGCGTCGTGGTCATACCGTATCCTTTGTGACGACGAACCGAGTTCGAAATTCTCTTCGTGGCGTCTACCGCGGTCTTCCATGGGTCTATTACACCAACGCCGAGAACGAATTGAACGGGGCAGGTGTATGGTCAACCCCGCATTTTCCGATGATATCTATTGTTCGTCGATTGAATGAACGGTTCCAGAAGCCGTTGGTCACAACCATGCATTTCGGCGAAGATACCAAGAGTATTACTCCCTATTCCCGGGCGGGGCAGTGGACAGACATCCTCTGGATCATCTCCAATCATATACGGAATTATGTGGTTGAGAAGATTCCGCTTTCCCCTACGTTTCGCATCGTAGAGAGCATTCGCCCGGCTATGATCGAAAACGAAATTCGGTTTAATGAACGTGGAACCGTTCCTACCGGCGACTGTATCACCCTGATCAACGCAAACATTCTTAAAGGCCTTCCCATGTTTCTAGAACTGGCGAACAAGTTCCCAGACCGTAAGTTTCTAGGCGTTCGTCCGTACTATAATCGCATCAGTGTCCCGGAAACTCTTCCGAATATTGAATGGATTGATATACAGGATGATGTACGCACGATTCTGAGCCGAACCCGCGTTCTTCTTGTTCCGTCTTTCTACGAGAGTTGGGGAAGAGTCGCGTTTGAGGCGATGTATAACGGCATACCCGTCCTCTACACAAAACCCTCAGACAGCAGGGATCCGCAGATGACCCGTCCGTCGGGGACAACAGAAGGAATGCAGGAATGGATTGGCGAGAGCCAGTATGCTCTGAACAATCTGAAGGTCGATGAATGGGCAGATACCCTGAACGAGTTGGACGATGTCTCTACATATGCCGACGCATCCCGCCGAGCCTACGAACAGACGTACGAAATGAACGTGTTTGGAGATTTTGACGGGATAGAGCGGAAGTTTCAGGAGTATGCGGTTCAGTTTGCGGTGTCTACTGAGAAGTCGAAGTCGATGGCTGGTCAGCAGGGGACATCGTTTGCGTCTCCGCTCCGCTTTGCTCCTCCTTCACGGGGTAATGCGATGCCTTTCCGCGGAGGTCGTTTCGCGCTGAAGCGCTGAGCATGTCGGCCATAAGACGTCCAAGCCGAATTCGCTCAAGCGTCGCGGCGTCATGGCCCGCGTCTACGACAGGGGTCGGCGGAATATGTTTGGCGCCCGAAATGGGAGGGATGGGGGTCAAGACGGCAATCGCATCGACGACACTGTCGCCATTCGCGGCGAGTGCCGTCTCTGCCTCCTCTTGAGTTGCTCCCGTAAACATCATAACCTGTTGGACCTGGCTGCTCATATTTTATGTATACTACATAAAGCACGAAAATGAAATTTATCGACGGACTATGCCCTCCGGCACTTCTGTATGCTCTGTTCGTTGCGATCCAGCTCGGTCTGGACGTCGCAGATTTCGCCTTCGTCACGGCGGCGACTAAGCTCGTCTTTGGCGGCGCAACCGTCTTCATCTTAGATCTGCTCTGCCGCCTCAACCTCGGTGTTGTAGCATGGTTCCTGATGGCGGTGCCCTTCCTTGTGACGGCGCTCGGAACATCTATTGCCTTTGGCCTTCAGCTTGACCGTGCGATGATGGAGGGTTTTACGGCGTAGATGTATACAGTATAAAAATGAGCCGCATTGACGATACGATCGAGCTGATTGGGAAGCTAGTTCTGCGGACGGTGGTGTCCATTTACCATGCGGTGGAAGTGTGTATCCACGGTCGCAATCCTGTTCACGAGTCGATGACGTGGTCGCTCTACGACAAGAGTGGATACTCGACATCCCGCGATTCGTTCCATGAACTGGATGTGGGCGGCGGCGAGTCGTCCTTTGTGGCTCATCAGGTGCGTCGGACTGTAGGGTTTCAGCAGACGTACAAGATCGCTATTCATTGGGTTAATGGCGTGTGGCGTGCCCCGTATGTACTACATGAACTGTTCGATGCTCCTCCTCCTCCTTGGCTGTATATCGGGTACGGCGAGGATACCGATCATCTGATCGATTGTACGGAGGAACTGAACTGTCTGGTCGTCTACGACAACCATGTGACGAACGAGGTTCTTCATTCCATTGTTCCGGCGTCAGACGGTCTGATGTGGTACTATATCAACCCTAAGACGTTTGAGACCCTGGAATTTCCTGCGAACGGTATTGTAATTGATGACCCGCCCTCGTCCGACGACCAGCCCGAGCCAGAGTCCGCTACGAAAGATGATTGAACATCCGAATCATGGCTCGGTCGTCTGGAAATATCTGGCGTTGGAGAAGAAACTCTGGTCTCCGAATTTTCTAGAGTATGCGATGACGTATGCGACCATTCTCATTCAACCGATTGGTCACGTTCTGTTTTGGGTATGTTATCTTGGATTCCCAAGTCTATATACCTACTTTGGCGGCACGCACGATATGTCGTTTACCACTTTGGCGTGGTACATTGCCTCTTCGTTACAGGTGATGGTTTCGGCTATACAGTGTTGGAGCGAGGTGATAGAGCACTACCATCTCGGCACAACAATCTTCGTATGGAAAATTCTGACGCACGCGTACGGAGTTCCGTTGCTGGATATCCGGTCAGGGGAACCTGGGCATCAGTATTTCAAGTATGCTGCGGGGGCTTCACTGCTTCAGGACCTCAGTTAGATTTCCTCCGAACATTCCCTGAAAACTCTTGACCAGTTCGGCACCCTGCTTCACCTGGGGGCCGAGCGACGAGAGCGTCTCCATCAACTGCTGCTGGGTCTCCATCAACTCTTTTGTATCATCGCGCATCTGTAGAACCTGTTCAGGGTTCAGTTTCTGGAAAGCATGTAGTATGGTCGTTCCCGCATCCATGTGGGCGTCCATAGTATTGTCCTCTGCCTTATCGCTCTTCGACGACGAATGGGGCTTCGGCTCCTCCTCCTTCTTCTTATCCTCCGACTCGTTAGGGTTCTCGTACCCCTCGCGAATCGCCTGTCCGGACAGAAGCACTACGGTCGCAACGGTCGCAATGCCGAGGGTTGCGGCCAATGTTAGGGGCATACGAACTCCGTATCCAATAACCACCGTGACGAGGAGCAGCCAAACGGCTAGGTACCCTACACGACGTTGAACAAGGAATACGATGGAGATTAAGAGGAGTAGGGCTGCTACGGCTGTATCTACGTTCGCCTTCATTAATTCACTCAAAGATATTTATATCATACAGAGGTCACGGGGCTTCCAACGGGAACCGTATCAGCCGTTCCCGCGACGCCAGAACCGTTAAAGGTGTACCCTGTACGGGGCTGCTGGAGGGCAAGCGCGCCTCCACGGTGCTTACGACGACGTCCGGCTACTGTCTTCTTGCCCTTGCCCCGACGACGCCGACGACCGCCCGCGAGCGTATTGTTTCCTCCGCGCCCGGCAACTCCACAATCCTTACCTGTATCCGAATCCCAGAGCGCATTTCCGGCGTTAGGGCCGCCGACATCCGAGAGGACTGATCCGCCGAAGCCGTACCCTCCCCCGCGCTTCGCGGTGCGACGACCAGCCTTCTTGACTTTCTTGGTAGAGTGGTGTTTACGAACCATTTGTATTTGAGGGTAGAGAATCTATTACGGGCGTCCATGTCCCATCATCGTTCTGAACGCACTCGAGCGCAAACACCCTACCCATCGATCTCAGTTGTTTTGAAAGTGTTAATGTCCTGACGCGAAGGTACCCGACATCTGCAACCTTGTAGACGTCAGGGATATCCGTGGCCACAATCTCGTATTTCAGTGTCTCCTCCTCCTCCTTCTTCTTCTTACACTCCGCAAAAATACCTTTTTCGCCGACAGTATTGGTGTAATATTCGTACCCGCGAATATCCGTGATATCCTCTCGGAGTTTGATAGCGCGCGTCTCGAATTCTGGACAGGGAGTGTATGTCGAAAAAATAGACCGCAGGAGTTCCTGGCGTTGACTAAACGAAGTGGTGGTAAACAAAGGGGTTCCGTTCAACATCCACGCATCTGCTAGGTACACATGCGTAGGCGTATACTCAACTCGTAAAATCGTATCCTCAAAACACCGATGATCCCACACGAGACGAATGGGTTGAGGAACCGGGTTGTCCTTGCGGGGAACCCAGAATGCAATTGGGACCGAGTTCTCGTCGCGCGTCAGACATAACCATCCCGGGATTCCACCGCCCTGTGGGACTTTTACCGAATACGGTCCCACATTCCCCTGGCGGGTCATACGAAACACCGGATCCCATCGGTATAGGCTTTTTAGCCGGTTCATTCTTATTCTTACTTCTTTACTCGTCCACTGTGAAAACGGCTACTGTGGCGGCGCCGCCTTCCCTCCCGAGAATCCTACACGATCAACGTCTCGCGTCTCAATTGGCGGAGGGAGCGCAGTTGGATTGGGTTTATTAGACTGGACGATCGGCGGCGGTATGTCGTATGATGGAGCAGCCGCCATAGATTGGGGCTTGTTCGACTGGACGATGGGGGGAGGCATGTCGTAGGTCGGGATATTCATCGTCTGGGGCAATTCACGAGCGACTGGCTGCTGCGGAGGCGGAGGCGGAGGAGCCTGAGGATGAGAAATAGGAGCCGACACAATTTCGGGGATGATGGAAGGCGCACGGTCGACATACACGATCTTCGGCTTAGGAGGCTGGATGAGTCGCGACACCCAAAATACTCCCACGTGAAGAATTACGATAACCATAATCGTGGCGAATGCGAGATAAACGATATCGGAGATCTCCATACTAGGCTGAGTTATTCTATTGAAAGTTTTGTAAGCCCTAAATTTAAACACGAGAACCATGTCGTCCGACTCTGTCCCTACCCCTACCCCTGCCCCTGACTCTGTTGATTCCACCTATGTCCCTGCTGCCGTACCCACCCCCGCGCCCGCGCCCGCTGCCGCCGAGGTCGTTTCTGTAGCGATTGACTTCACGAACAAGTCCGAGCTGATCAAGTTTGCCCTCAAGACGGTCGCCCAAGCCGAGATTCTAGCCGACCGTTCAGATGAGGACAAGGCCAAGTTTGTTGTAGAGGAGGTCAAGAAGGCTGTCCGCGAGTCGTCGTCGCTCTCCGAGGACCAGAAGAAGGAGGTCCTTGTGTGGTGCGACGCTGCTCTCCCGTACGTCCTCGAGGGCGTCAAGATCGCCAAGGCAGAGTTCAAGAAGATGGCTTTGACTGCTCTAGTGGACGTTAAGAAGTGCTGCCCTTCTTGGTTCGCGAAGAAGGCTGTGGCCCCGACGGCGTAAACAGATCATCATTCTCTGAGAACGAGCCGTCAACGTACTTCCGAACACGGACTTCCTCCTTAGAATCAATCCGATCCAAAACATTGGGGTACGGAAGCATCTCAATTTTCACCGATCCATCCTTCTGAGGATGAAGCGTGCGACATGTCCTTTCGTGTGGATTCAAACACTGGGTTCCACACCAAAGAAAACTCGTTGTATACGAAATGGTTGGCTTCATATAGACCATCCCCAACTTCGTGATACGGTACATTTTGTATACATATACTGCTCGCGGTATGTTTAAACATACATGAGACCCAGCGTGACCGCGAAAAAGACCGCGGCGTGGAGGAGGAGACCGAATCCTGTCGGGAGTCCGTTCTCAAAGATACGGAACGTGGTGTACGGTCCCGTCATTGACGTCACAAGTCCGTCCATGACGCGAAACGTAATGGGGTTGGCCAGGATGTAAAATAGGAGACCCTGGAATGCCGAGATCTGGAGTTTCTGGGCAGAAGTAGGACCAGCCATTGTTTTTCTTATTCTCTAGCTTGGAAAGTATTGCGGGTCGCCTGTATAGTTTCCAGCAACTGGGGGATCTTGGCTAACATCGGTGGAATTGCTGCCTCATCGCGCCGCGCAGGTTCGCGGGAATCGAGAGGTTCAGTCACAAACAAGATAGCCGTCAATAAGAACGTCTGTTTCGCCCGCGAAGTCCCCGGCTCCCATCGCAGGCAATAGAGTTTGAACAGGGCTTCGACATACGTATTGCTCTGGGCGTTCAAGACATCCCAGATCATCCAGATGAGATGTTTCGAATACTTAGACGAATAGTAAGGGCTCTTGCGTTCGGCGACCACCACGGTCTGTTTCGTCCTCTTCTTCTGTTCACGGGCATACGCCAGAATCCACGAGAGCCAGTAAAACGCCCGCTGAGTATCCCGCGTCTGGATAGAAAAACAGAACTCGTTGAACGGAATCTTGAGTTCGAACGGATCGTCGGCTTTCAGAAACGGAACACTCGTCATCTGCGAAGTCGCCCGCAGATTCTCTCTAACGGTCTCAGGCAAGAAATCGTGTTCGGCCTTAATGGTCGGCAAAGTAATCGTCTTCTGCTTTTTCGCCATTGAGAGGACCGTCGCGACCTCGCATACGAGTAAACGCGCATCATCGCGATTGCGGATCTCCGTCATCGTGTGAACCGTATACATCTGCTCGATCTCCGAGAACCGTTCGTACTGCGAGACCAAGTACGTAAACATATTGGGACATGACCGGTGGACGTACAGCGACCCTGCTTCAAAGAATGTGGTCCACATCGAATGTACTAAGCCCGAACAGAGCAGTTCTAGCGTCCAGTAGCACGCATAATCGGCATGACCCAACTGAATGCTCTGAAGAAGTGATTTACTTGCGAGTTTACGAGCGTGGCCTGAAAAGGTAAACGTTTGAAAATCCACGACGCTTCTTGTGTCGTAGATTAGCATACTTATATTTATATTGTGTTGGAGCGGGAGGGGATTAGAAGGTGTAGTACGCGGGGGAACCATTCACTAGGGTTCCAGAGTACGCGAGGGTCACGCCAATTCCTGCCTGGAGGTAATAAGAATTGCTGCCCGCATTAAAGACACCGTTCGTTGACGTCAGAGTATAGTTCACTGAACCGTTGTTTTTGAGAACCCAGTAGGTTCCCTGAGGAGGAGCAGTGGTTGGAAGTGTGAGCGCAAATGCCGTCGCGGTTGACGTAATACTGAAATAGGTTGTTGCCGTGGCTGCTGTGAGCGCGAGAGAGGCCGCCGATGTTCCAGCAACATTGAGGGTGGAAATCACTGGACCTGAAGCGCGAATTGTTCCCGCTACATCCAAGGCATTGGATGGAACCATACCTACACCTAACCACCGATTGGCGAGATCGGCTTGGAGAGTGGGAGCCGTAGCCGATGTTGACTGAACCACAAGAGTATTGGATGTTGTAGGATTGTACCCGGCATTGCTTCCGATGTAGATAGTGTTGTTAAGATTGGGGAGATTGCTGCCTGCATTGGTTCCGATCGCGATCACATTGTTGGCCGCGACTCCCGAGGCAGCGTTGGAGCCGATGACGATGGAGGAACCACCGGTAATGGACGAGTTGGATCCGAGCGCAATATTGGTGGCCTGTCCCAGAACGTTCCACGAGGTTCCGCCCGTTACTGAATTGAACACGCCGCCCGAGGGGATAGTAATAAATCCAGGTCCCCATTTGAGCGTGGCAGTAGCCTGAGTTACCTCAACATTTGTCGCACAAATGAAAATCCAGTTGGAACCTATCGGATTTCCCATACTAGTTCCATATGGAACGACTTGGACGGAACCGTTTGCGATTGGATATCCAGATGGAACGGAGTTGGGAACCCAATAGGCAGCAGACCAACCATTCATCGTAATACTCCATGGAGACCCTTGATCTCCTGCGATTTGAAGGAATCCAGACGACGCCATCGCGTTGTTCACGGGAATGGCGATGATACGATTCGTTCCTGAAACCACACCCGTTGTCGCGTTCCACGTAATCAGTCCGCCCCCGCTGGTGACCCAGTTGGCGTTCATGGTATTGGAATCGGCGGCTCCGAGCGTCTGGAGATTCAGGGTGCTGTAATTGACCGCTCCAGTGGAGGAATTGTAGGACAGGACCTTGTTCGCATACGTAGACGACGCGATCGTTGGGAGTGTGAGGGTTCCTGAGAGAGTGGTCGACGTTGAAACCGCAAGAGACGGTGTGGTGATCGCAGTGTTCGTATTGATCTGGCCCACCACATCTAGAGCATACTGAGGGCTTGATGTCGCAATACCTACACGCCCTGTTCCGCGTGCCACAAAGAACGCATTTTGTGTGACAAGATCACCCCCCGTGGTATTGGATGTAATACCTATACCGTCGTTAGTCTGGTCGTAACCGAGACCGATATATGGGACCTGGTTGGTATTCGAATACCAAGTAATATATCCTGACCGTGCTCCAGATGCCAAGATGTTCAATGCGTAATTGCACGGGCTGTTTGTGGTAAAGTTTCCAACAATAAGTTTGCTCTGAGCCGTGAATTGTCCACTGACTTGGCCGCTTCCCACTATATCCAGCGGTAGGGTCGGAATCTTTCCTACACCAAGCCAGTTGGATGCCGTATTCACCTGGATAGCAGGTGTTCCTGCCGTGGTAGAATACACTAAGAACGTGTTTGCCGCCGCTGCCGGGGTTCCTGGATTGCTGCCGAGGTAAACACAGTTGGAAAATGTTGAGTTCGTGGTACTATTGCTTCCGGCATTTGAACCGAACGCGACTACACTTGACGCAGTGTTATTTTTGAGAACATTTGGACCGATACCGATCTGCGTTGAACTCATGACCGCCGGAACTGCGTTGAAACTGACGATGTTCTGAATATCAAATCCAGATACATTGACTGCCTGTACTGCTGCGTTCATTGACCACAGGGCCGAATCCACTGCTCCCGGAGTTGTCCACACTGCCGCCGTTCCGCCAGGATTCATTGCGAGTAACTGGTTTCCTGTTCCGATAGCCGAAGGCCACGGGGTATTGTTCAGGACATTTAGTGTAACTCCTGAGAGTGTTGATGTTCCCGTAACAGTGAATGCTCCGGAGACTGTACTGTTGGTAGCCGAGAGATTGGTGATTGTCGTCTTTCCAATGAGGGTGGTGGTTCCACAGACTGTAAGATTCGCTGTAACCGTTGTAGTGGATAAGGTTACGGTTCCTCCAACAAGACTGACTGATCCCGCAACATCGAGCGCGGCGGTGGGTACTTTTCCAACACCCAGCCACCGATTCATGAGATCGGCTTGGAGAGTTGGAGCGGTGGAAATGAGGGATTGGACGACGAGCGTGTTGGATGTCGTAGGAGTGTACCCGGCATTGCTGCCGATGTAGATGGTATTGTTGAGAGCAGGAATATTAGACGCCGCATTTGTTCCGATCGCGATCACGTTGGTTGCAAATGTGTTCGGACTCAATCCACTGTTTGAACCGATGACGATAGAGGTGGTTCCGTTATACCCCGCGTTGGCTCCAATCGCAATATTAGCAGTATTTCCTGCCCATGCAGCCGTTCCTATGGCGATACTATCATTTGCTCCTCCTGTAGCATTTGATCCGATCATGACTGAACGATTGCCTACCGCATAAAATCCACCGCTACTTCCAGCGTTTGGTCCAATCACCACTGCACACGTAACGTTCGTGACCGAGGATGCATTTCCTGCAGCTGATCCAATATAAATATTCGAAGATCCCTGATTTCCGACTCCTGCATTGAATCCGATCGCGACTAGATTTGACCCTGTTCCAGCATTCTGATAACCAGCTCCGCTTCCAATAGCATCCACATTGGATGCCGCATTTGACCACGCAGCATAGTCTCCAATCGCATTCACTGAACTTCCTGTATTCTGCTGGCCTGCGTAGTGTCCAATCGCTACCACAAGGCTTCCAGTGTTCTGCTGGCCCGCATGGTATCCTAATAGAATATTTGATGTTCCCGAAGATGAATATCCTGCCGACCCGCCAATCGCAATCAACTGTCCTCCTTCCACTGTTCCTGTTTGGGTATAACCGTACCCTGCATAGTTTCCGAGCGCAATATTGGACGTTCCTCCAACATTCATAACGGGTCCAATTCCAATCAGACCAGCCGTGCCGTTCATGACGACAGTTTGACCATTCAAGTTCGTAACTCCACTGATCGTTGCAACAGACAGTATGCTATTGGACATCGTGACTCCGCCAATAGAGTTTGAGGAGGTGGATGGAGAGTTGAGGGTTAGAGCATTCGCCGATCCGTTGACGTTCAGGGTGTATCCTGCCGTATTTGTCTGCCCCGCGATCGTCACTTGGTTCTTAGAGAGGTCGCCATAGATGAGTGGAGAACCCGCTGTCTGAGAATAGACCACGAGAGAGTTCGAGACGTTAGAGGATCCACCCGGATTGCTGCCGAGGAAGATACAGTTCGGTCCCACGCCCGTGGTGTTTCCTCCTACCGCACCTGCGTTCGTACCAAGTGCTATAATGTTCGCCTGGGTATTTGCCCCAAGTGCGTTCGTACCAAGACCGATCTGGGAAAGAGTTGAATTGAAGATCGCCGAAATATTGTTGAACGATACAATGCCCGTGATTCCGTTCTGAGCCGCACTGATAGTTGAATTAGCAGGACTCTTCGCCCAGTCGCCGAGACCGAGGAAAGCGATCGTATCCCATTCCAGCGTATTTCCTGGCTGTCTCCACGTAAGAATTGTCTTGTCGGTACTCGGCGCAGCCCACGCAATACCGTTCAACTGGGCAAAACATAGATTGGTAAACGCAGTCTGTCCACAGACCGTAAGTGTTCCGTTAATTGTCGTTCCTGATAGAGTTGTGGCTCCTCCAACCCCCAGACTGCGCTGTACCGTGAGTCCCGACACAGTTGTGAGACCTGAGACATTGAGATTGTTCGTTATGGTCATTGACGAGCCCGAGATAGCCGTAGCACCGAGAACCCCCAACGTTGTTGTCCCTGTGACTCCAAGAGTTGTTCCGACGGTTGTAGCCTGTAATGTCGTTATCCCGTCAGCCCTCAGTGTTCCCGTAGAGTATACACTCGTCCCCGTAAATGTTCCAGTGACTCCAAGAGTCCCGCCCACGGTTGTATTGCCCGTCACTCCAAGCGTTGTCCCGATCGTCACATCCTGTAATATCGATGTCCCGTTCGCCTTTAGAATCCCCGAAGAGAACAACGAGGATCCCGAGATCGTTGAGGCCTGAACACCATTTAGGTTCGCCGTTGTAGCCGATACGGTGAATGAACCTCCCGATGGAATGTTCACGTTAGACGCAGAGATTGTTGTACAGGATACATTTGAGAAGGTAGCGAGTCCACTCACATTCACGGCATTGACCACCCATACGGACGACAGGGTGGATAGACCGGCACAGACATTGAAGGCGGAACCGGCGATGTTGGCCGATCCCGAAACATCTAGCGCCACCGTTGGACTCTTTCCAATACCGAGACGCATCCCCGCTAAATCGCCCTGTAAGAACGGTAGACCGCTCGTCGTCGAATACATTGTGAAAAAGTTATCCTGAGAGGGGCTGAGGCCGCCCGGATTGCTGCCGAGGTAAATAAGGTTTGTACCTCCTGCGCCTAGACCCGCATTACGGCCTACCGCAAAAATCTCGTTACCCGTTGCCCCCGATAGAGTTCCGTACCCAATACCAACGATTTCCTTGGGCGTCTCGGTAAACACAATAGGAACACTATTGATGGAGGTTAAATTCGAAAGTCCAAAGTTATTCATGTTCACATTCGTCGCCGCTGGACTGTTCGCCCATCCCGCGAGCGATACGGCCGCCGGTGTCGTCCACGCCGCAGCGGTCCCTGATGTTAACGATAGAATTTGTCCAGCGGTTCCACCCGTTGAGGGCCATGTTACGCTGTTAAGTGTACTGTTAATCGTTGTTGCTCCCAGAGATGTACCGTCAAGGATAGTCAATGACCCGGATTTATTCGAGAATGTTCCAGCCATCGTGAACGTTCCATTGTTTGCGATCGTTAATCCCAGCCCGCCCGGTCCAGAAATGTATACGTTCGTAGCGGAAATTGTCCCCTGTACCACCGCCCCCGATGCCGTCAAAGACGTCGTCGATAACGTGCCTACTGTACCAGTCGACGCACTCATCGTTGTGATCGCCGCGTATGATAGGGTAGTTGTTCCGGATGAAACAGTTAGGTTACTCGAAAAGATTCCGCTTCCGACAACATCCAGAGCGACAGATGGAGTTTTTCCAATTCCGAAATATCCAGCAGACATATCGCCCTGGAGATACGGCTTGGACGATACGGTTGAGTACACCAAGAACGTATTTGCGGCACTGATATTGTATCCGCCAGAAGGATTGTTACCTAGAACGAGGGCGTTCGCATAGCGAGCATTATATCCTGCGTTGCTTCCGATAAAGATTGATCCAGACGCAGTGTTGTACTGTCCCGCATTCACTCCGATACCGATCACATTTGAGCCAGCCTGTTGGAAGAGAGCATTTGATCCGATACCGATCACATTGTCTCCGGAATTGGTGGTACATGCACCTGCTCCAATCGCGATGGCTCCAATACCTATATTGGACGCACCAGTATTGGTTCCGATAGCGATTAAACTCAACCCTTTATTGAACGCGCCCGCGCCCATACCAAACGCATTCAACGATCCTCCCGAATTGTTCTGCGCGGCATTACATCCTAACGCATTGATATCTGAACCGGTATTCCCAAACGCAGCACCGATTCCGTACGCGTTCACATTTGCCCCCGCCACTCCTCCGCTCACTCCGATACAAATATACTGCGACACATTGTTCATGAGGACTGGGATACCGTCAAACGATACGAGGCCAGACAGATTGGGAAATACCGTGGTTCCGCCCACCGTTAACGTATTGGAGATGTATACATTTGAGGCGGAGAGAGTCGTAATCGTTGAAGACTTTGCGTACAGGTATGCCGCACTCAGAGTGTTCTGAACACTTAAATTGTAAAGTGTCGAAAGACCAGACACGTTCAATGTCGTCGTGGATAAATTTGTGATGATCCCATTGGTGGCTGAGATCGTCTGAACGCCGAGAGTTCCGGTAATCGTTGCTCCTAATAACGTCGCCGCTCCACAGATATTCAGGGATGTGAGTACCGTGAGAGTTCCCGAGACTGTAATGTTTGTTGAGGAGAGTGATGTAATTACCGCCGAGGGAGCGTAGATATACCCTGCGCTCAAAGTGTTCGGGACGCTCAGAGAATTCAGCGTAGAAAGGCCGGAAACATTCAGTGTGGTCGCAGACAGAGTAGTGATCGTCGCGTTTCCAGCAGAGACCGTTTGGGCAGTTAGAGTGTTGGTAATCGATGCTCCCGACAGAGTCGCGAGACCGCATATGTTCAGCGTTGTTGTCGTGAGTGTTCCCGAGACGGTTGCGTTTGTAGAGGAGAGAGTGGTGATTACCGCATTGGTGGCCGAGATCGTCTGAACGCCGAGAGTTCCGGTCACCGTTGCCCCCGACAGAATTGCTAGACCACAGACGGTCAGAGTCGTTGTCGTCATAGTTCCCGAGACATTGAGCGTCGTTGCCGACAGAGTCCCGATAACTCCGTACGCCGCCGAGATCGTTTGGGTACCCAGTGTTCCCGAAACAGTCGCACCACCGGCGAGGTTCGCGCTTCCCGAGACATTGAGTCCTCCGGTACCCACAAGCGCCGAATTGGCCGAAACACTGCCGGAAAAGATGCCGCTTCCCTGGACATCAAGAGCCGCAGAGGGTGCGTCCTTTCCGATAGCGAGCTGCCTGCCCGACAGATCACCGTATAAGAAAGGATTGAACAACGAGGATGATGAATAAACAACAAACGTATTGTCCGGGGTAGGAACAGTAGGATTGTAATTTCCCGCCACCTGATTACCCAAAAAGATCTTGTTGGTTCCAATCGTGTTCTTTCCAGCATTGGACCCAATCGCAATCACATTTGAGCCCGAATTGTTTGACCCTGCTCCCGTTCCAAGAGCGACTACATCTGATCCCGAATTCGCATTTCCGGCATTGGATCCGATCAGGACAACCGAGGATCCTCCGCTATTGTTGAACCCTGCCGCTCGTCCAATCGCGACCACGCTCGAACCAGTATTTGTCAAAGCCGCACTCGCTCCAAACGCCACCACGTACGACCCCGAGTTGTTGAAGGCCGCCGCCGTTCCCATCGCGACAATATTGGTTCCACTGAGGTTCTGGATAGATACACCAGAAAGGATATTTGCGTTCGCAGAATCGTATACTATCGGAATAGAATTGATCGATTTAAGACCGGTGAGCGCCGACAGATTCGCTGTCGTTCCATACAGCGTACCGTTCAGACTGAAATTGTTCTGAACCGTGAGTCCAGACAGTGTCGCGAGACCGCTAATATTCAACGCCCCTCCAGCTCCAATGGTCGTCGTCGAATAGAGCGAATTCGTGGAGAGAGTGCTCAGGATAACCGTCGAGGACAGTGTTGAGACACCCGAGACGCTGAGCGCGTTCTGGACCCAGACGCCTGAAAGTGTCGCAAGACCGCTGATATTCAACGCCCCTCCCGCTCCAATCGTAGCGGTAGAATAGATCGCATTGGCCGACAGGGTGTTCAGGATAACCGCCGAGGACAGTGTTGAGACACCCGAGACGGTGAGCGCGTTCTGGACCCAGATAGCCGATACCGTCAAGAGGGCAGAAATTGTTGCGGCCGATGTGATTCCGACTGTTCCGTTCACTGTGAGAGCAGAGGCGGTTACGTTTCCTCCCGACAACGTGATTCCCCCGATCGTGGAATTCAGAGCTGAAATCGTGGAATTCATCATGTAGACGCCCCCAATCGAACTGCTGATAGACGCAGGGGTAGAGATAGAGCCGCTCACCGATATCGTCATACTTGGCGAGTAAAAGTTTGAGAACGTGAGTGTCCAGGCCGCGATATTGTTGGTCGTCAGTGTTGCGTTCGAGATACTTCCGTTGTTCAGCGTAACATTTCCGATACTGTTTGAGGTATTTCCAGCGTTTGAAATCTTTCCGCCAATCGTTACGTTGGACCCCACGCTCAGTGTCTTCGTCAGGTTTAGAGTGTAGGCTTTCACAGTTTGGGAGCACCAGTCGTAGATGAGACCGGGATCTCCTACCGATACTCCCGTGCCGTTTCCAGATACATCCCAATTAAAGGTGATCTCGCCACAGATACCTCCAACCGCCTGCGCAGGACCCTGTAACCCCGATGGACCAGGCGGACCCAGTGATTCCGGAGCCCAGTACATACTCCCCGTCTGGCCAATATGTAAGGTCTGACCGCATAGACCCGCCGAAGGAGGAAATGTCTGACCGTTTATCTGATTCAAGTTAACTATCGAATTACCAGCCATGTTTAGGTTGGCGACTGCGGGGTACAGTCCGACTCCGATAGAGTTTAAGTTTGCGATATTCTTCACGAAGAAGCTCATACCCCTTTCCCTTTACTTAGAAAAATAGACAAGATATTGGTACTCATAACCTACCGGCGTCATGTCTACCATTTCGTGCCGTGTGAACCCCGACGAGCGGACAATATCCAGCATGGCGTCCACTTTCGGCATATACAGGCGATGAATATTTTCGCGATACCGCGGAGGATCTTCAAACTCAAACACTTCCTCAAACCGGGCTTCATCCGAATCAGGTTCTTTCACAAAACGACTCTTGTACTTGAACTTGTCGAAAAAGATATCCGAATCAATGACCCGTTCCTTGCTGTATTTCTGTAAGGAAAAGGAGGTAAACGGCGAGGCCGCGTCCAGGATAGGATCAAACTTGTTCGGGTCTACCAGATGAAGAATCAGAACCCCGCCAGGTTTCAGCCAGGAATATATGTTGTCGAGCACCATCTTAGGATTCTTGAACTGGTAGATGGAGAAATAGATCATCATAGCATGGGAATACGATTTCGGAGGGAACGTTTCGGCGCGCGTCACATCGCCCTTGTAAAACCGGCCACTCTTACACTTGTCCCGCGCCTTCTTCAACATATCTTCCGACAGATCTACCCCAACAATATCAATGCCGTCCTTACACATCCAATCCACGTGCGGACCGGTTCCGCAGCAGACGTCCAGAACCTTCGTCTCTGCCTTCGGCCAGTCGGCCAGCGCATTCTCGCGCAAACTCGCTTTCTCGAACGAAACCCGCTCAGGCGTAGTAAAGAGTTTGTCGTAGACGTTCGCATAAAACGTATCGTAAATCTGGTCATACTCTTCGTACGTCTCCGTCTCGGCGCCTCCCTCTTCTTTATTCTCGAATCCTTCGCGGTGCTCGGTCTTCTGAAATCCTTCGCGGTGCCCTCCCCCGTACTTGGCCGAGTGGATCCCAGATAAAAGAAGTAGGGCGAGGAGTATGAGGGGTATGAACCAGTATGCTAAAGATGCGTCCATCTCTCTCTTGTCTCTATGTAAGAAATGTGGGAGACGCTTCCAATCCAGACATCCCCTGGACCACTCCACACAATGATTGATCGTGAGTTTGTGTACTCCACCTTTGAAGCCGTACGTGTTTCCCGCTGGAAAGATGTTCCTGATCAAATTAAAACGTGGGCGTCTTCTCTGTGGAGCGATACCTTCCACGTCGAGCGAGCCTTCATGGGCGACGACGATCTTCTCATTTGGATTCCTCGGGTGTCCACGCTGGTCGCTAAACACGGCAAATGGATCGGTGACGAAAAATCGTTTCATACCATTTTTGTCTCCTGTAATTACGTCGACTCTGATTTTCGCGGACAAGGTCTTTCCGGAAAAATGATTCTGACGATGGCCCACGAAGCAACGCGGATCTGGGGACCGACGCCGTTTCTGTTTGAAGTGAACGATGTTCCTCGCGGACTCGTCGCCGTCCAACCGTTTCTTCGATTCACCTACGTATGGATACCCTTCGTCGATGTTTGCGTTCCTCCACGCTGGACCCCGTGTAATCTCGACACCATTGTTGGGAAAGCTTACCCTGGATTCTACGCGGATAACATGAACGGATACCGGGCCTTTTCCTACGACGGTCAGACGATCCTGCTGGATCCACTGAACGATATAGTCTTCTACACCGACGCTCTTAGTCTCACCACCTTTGACGGTCTTCCTCTCCCAGGAACCTGGTGCCGCTTCTTTTGCCCGTGGGGAAATACACGCGTCTACCTCCACAATATGTACTTTACCTCTCCTCCATCCATGAAACATTACGTGCTTACTTAGTTGTTACCTGTGGGAGAAACCACCCCCTCACCCACGCAAACGCGTCTCCGGATTTCCCAAGAGTCGTTACGAGAATAAACAGAACAAGGATGGCTAAGAACACATCAAGTGCCGTCAAGAAGGAGGACGGAATCCCCGCGAAATAGGCCACGAATGGATTCGCAGGAGTAATTGCCGAAACCGTCTCAGACGAGGGACTCGTAAGATCAATGAACCGGTTGTAGGCGGAGACCTTCTGTTCCTTATCCATCAAAAGATCCCGCAGAAAATCCACGTTTCCCGCGACACCTTCTTTGAGCGACGACTGTTTGTCCCGGATCGTAGCAATTGACTCCGTATACCCTTTCTGAACCTCCGCCTGCGCATCCAGATCTCCGTACTGAGACCGGTATTTGTCCAGCACAGGGTTCATCTTCTCCGCATTGATTCGTTTCGATTCCTGCGCTATCCACTCCGGACCGTTCTTCATACCGTAGTACCGAAACCGTGCCGCCTCAAACGCGTCAGGATCATCGTCCCGAGTCTGAGACGCCCGCTGAAACGTTTCAAATGCCGCCTGCATTTCTTCGGGACTTGCCGTCGCACTTCCAAGGGCACGAAATTTAGCACTGTCGGCGTCTGATATGGCTGGAGGACTGCTCATCTGTTACCTGTTACCTGTTATTATTTCACAGAGGAAATAGAAACCGTTAATCCTGCTCCGACGTACGAGTAGGCAACGACCACCCCAACCAAGAGAACGGTTAGAGACACTCCCATCACAATCATGGGCGACAGGAACATACTCAGAATGACGTGGAGAATAACGGTACATCCCAGCGTGATCGCAACCACTTTCAGAGCCGTTAGCCGGGCCGTCGACAGCGGAACCGACCGATCATTCACAATCTTGCTCCGCATATTTCCCTGTTTCATCCGTGTCTCCTTGAACGTATCGTCCAGATCCGTGATCTGCTGGATGACACCCATCGCCTCTTCCCGCGTCTGCGCAGCAGCCAGCGCTGATGACTGGGCTACCGTAGAATCGCCCAGCGCGTTTACATCACTGTCCATCTTGGTCGCATACTCCTGCGTCTGATCCAGCAGAGGGGCGACGTTCACGCTTCCCTCGTCGAGACGCTGGTAGAGATTTCCTACCGTTCCCGACGAAGCAGCCGCAATATACGTCTGGTAACTCCGAGGATTCACCGACACGGTATGATTTCCAGACACGGTCTTTCCCTGTGTATTTTCTAACATACAGGATCCAGCCTCCGTATACGGCGCACCGCAACGATACAGTCCCCCCGATCCTACATCTTGGGCATACAGGAACTGATTGTCGGCCTCCACCGCAATTGGGATCTTGCCGGCCAGACCCGGCTGTGGCGTCCACCCACCCTGTCCATTTCCCGTTCCAGAATACACCGTGATGTTTCCCGCATTGTTCACGGGAACGTACGTCGATCCGCTTGATGCCGCTACAACCCCCATCGACTGCCCACTTCCCTGTGGTCCTGAAATCGCCACCCAGGCAGCGGTCGTACACGGTTTCGAGCACCCCTGATTACCTACAAAGATGAACTGATCCGTAATATTGATTTCAGGGTTGACGGGAGGAGTTCCCGGAATAGACTGAGGAGCCGACCAACTTCCAGTTCCGTCCACCGGCTGAATAGCGAAACTGAGCTGGTTCGTCATGATCGGAGGAGGGGGGGCCGAGGCAGTCGTTAGACTAACCTTGTAATCTCCCGGAGGAGTGGTGGTCGAAGACTCCCACTTTGCCGGCGTATACTCTGAAACCGCGCCAACGTAGTACTTCGCAACGCCCAGCGAATTCACCATTTTCGTGTACGGAGACTCGAACGCAATATAGACAGGGTTTCCCTGACTGTCTTTATCCACTTTCAGTATTTCGTCGTGTCCCGCGACCCAGGGTCCGTATATGTACCCAATACTCGCCGATGGAGGGGTAGGTGGCTGGGTCGTTATCTGGGCATTGTACAGGACATACACGTTCTGGGCGTCCACGGCAATATCCAACGGCATTCCCTGGACTCCTGTCGGATTCGCTACCTGTTTCCAGTTCGTTCCGTCGCACGGCTCCTTACATGTATAAAAATTCCCGTTCGTGTTGAATCCCCATACATATCCTCCCGACGACGCCACGATCTTATTCAGTTGGCCAGGTAAGGGGCTCCAACCAACGGCCTGGGACAATTGGCTTTGGACGTATCCGAGTAGGTTCTGAGATTTGGATTGAAAGTCTTGGGCATAAGCCGCCATCTATCTATCTCCTCTTATATACGTTCTAGATAATTTGATGTCTACAAAGAGTAATGAGCACTCCTCCTCCTCCTCAACCCGCAGCAGGATCGGCTGCTCTCATGACGACCACGTCTATGACCCCACAAAGCACATCCTCACTTCATCCTCCTCCTCCTCCTTCTACCGGACCAGCAGATGTCCAGATCGCTCTTGAACAGTACGGCGCTCTTCGCGACCAGTATGTCCAGATGATCAATACGGCTCTTCGCGAACAGGATTCCGAGAAACGCGCGGGCATGATGCCCCAGATCTCGGCCGCCAACCAGCAGTTAGTTGCCCTCGTCAACCAGATTCAGGAGGTTTATAATCAGGGACAGTCTGCCCTTTCCGCCCAACCCACCGGTGATCTTCAAGCTGCTCTGGATAAGTACAAACAGCAGCTGGAAGAATTACGGACCGACGAAGATGAATTAGTACGGCTCAATCGTCTTTACAAGGATATAGATACTCAGAACCACGCCGTCATTCCCCAGGCCACGTACTACGGCTGGATTCTGCTCGTTCTAGTTCTCTTATTTGTGGTCTTTGCCCTCTTTGTCGGTACCGCTTTCCGTGGTTACGGCGAATCCATCCTGCCGTCTATACCCTCATTGGACCTAGGACTGGCGACGCCATCGCCGATGGTGCTGTAGAGATCGCCGCCCGTACCGTCGGAGACCAGTACCCGATGAAAAAGAGTAAGGGAAGGAGGATGAGAACAATGCCGAATCGTAAGAGGAACGCATACCCGTTGGCTACATTGAGAGCAGGACCGCCCGATTCGGGGGAAGCCACCTGATTATACCGCTGCTTCGCCGCCTGGTAAGTATCCTCAATCTGCTGGGCGTTCTTGAACAGACCTGTAGCCGAATCGTAAATATCTGAAAGGTCAGCATTTCCTTCCTGATACGACTCCGCAAACCGATTCATATCACGCTTCTGGTCTTCTACCTCACCCTGCCGCGCCAAGATCGCCTTATCAATCGCCTCCTGCGCATTCAGGTAGGCCGTCTTGTACGCAGAGTTCCCCGTAGTCAAAAATTGAGTGTAGTTTGACTTATATTCGTTCAAAAGGTTCTCAAACCCCGACATTCTTCGTCTTATTATTATACACTCGCTACACAAAATCGGTAATAGGGGGTCGCACCTGCCGACTCAGACTTCCGGATGATCTCCACAATATCGCCCGGCTTGGCTCCGATCCAACGAGCCACCGGATCCTGCGTCCCAATGAACGGCATCGGCATGTACTCCTTGTGCTTCATCGCAATCTGGGGAAGCATCGGGTTCTCCGCGTCCAGCGGAATGTGGTCTGCGATCATAGACTTGGTGATCGTATCCATATTAATCCCGAACGTCGCAAGAAACCCCTTGACCTCCTCCTCTTTCAGAATACGGTGAGCAGGGACCATACGGTGCTTCGTGATATCGCACGTCAACTGGCCTACGTGGAAGATCTGGAGAACGTCAGAGTATGCCGAGACTGTCTGTAGTACCTTCTCGGACGCGGGAATGGGGACTACGAGAATCCCCTGGGTTCCGCCGTACTGCTTGGTCAGATCTACCACGGTGACCACATCCTTCTCGTGGATGCGCGTGCGGTTACTGGTGAAGATAACGACATTCGCAATCTTGGTCACAATCGCGGGAAACTCGGACTCTAGAACCTCCTGTGTCTCAGTGGGGATCCCACGCTGGGACAGCATTAAACGTAGAATTTCATCAACGGTCGGCATCTCTACTCTGTATGTTATTCTTCCTCCCTGTAATTGTTTTATCCATTTTACATAATACGGTCCCAATGAAAAACACTCCTACGCTTCTTGCCCTAGCAATCGCGGGCCTTATTGTGGCGGGCGTTCTTCTGTCTGGGTCCCGCGAGATGTTTGGGGTCCCTGAATTTCTAGATCGGACGGCTCAGGTTCGCCGAGAAACAGGCGAATTGTCGTCGTACGCCCAGCAGACGACCCACCTGCGGGCACCTGATTCTCAGAAGTCGCCGCGGGGACAGGAGACAGGGCATCGGGTGGGGCAGTGGTGGGGATATAACTCTCTATTTTAGAGGGATTCTTTCGGCAGTCCTGGACCATCGCCCAGAAGGAATTGAGTTCCTCAATATGATCAGACATCCAATTAGGATCTCGCAGAACATTTTCAATCCGAATGTTGTTCAAGGTCCAGTAAACGATCCGCAGTTCATCTCCCTCCAACGACTTTCGCCACGTCACGAAGTCTGTGGTCTTCGGCTTGTACTCAATCACCCCCGTATCGTACGCTACAAACACGCCCTTGTACGGCGACTCTGAGTTGGTCCACTCCGTCTTCCCACACGTCTTGAACTGCATCTCCACATAATCGCACTCGTCAATATTCGTACACTCCATCTGCATCTGCATCTGGTGGAAGTAGTCGGTGGGAATAGGTGTGTCCTGGGTAAACTTGCGCGAGATCGGGCACTTGAACTCCACCAGTTTCCCCCACCGATGATCCATCTTGTCCTTCGTCAGGACAATCCCGTCGGGGGACGCACCCAGAAACTTGTAGACTGGATGACTGACGCACGTCGTATCCACGATCTCCGCCCCGCCCTGAATATCTCCATAAATCTCTTTCGCCAACGGCTCAAACTGGGTACCCCACATACACGCCGTCATCATCGACATCCCTCCGCCCGCCTGCTTCGGCCCGTCCAACTTCCGCATCAAGAGTTCCTTCTTCCCTGACGGAGTGGCCGTCTTGAACGCTTTCGTAACTTCCGAGGCCGTGATCATTTCAGATCGTTTGGCGTGCCATGCGTCCGACCGCTGGTCAGCAACTCCGTAGTCTCGGAGGACTTTGAAGACTGACCGTCGCCTAGCCCAAACTTTACCCATGTGGGAATCCAGAAGTCGGTGTACCTGCGCTTTATAGTTCTTGTAGTGGTATCCGCGATTCCGACATAAGGTCTTGATTCGCCGCGCGATGTGGGTACACTCTTCCAGCGGTAGTTCAAAGACATCCATTCGTATTGTTATATATCCACACGCGATCCTCCTAATCCGATTTACACAAAACGCTTGCGGTTAAACAATGACGACCACAACCGAGATCTCAACACAGGAAGATTGGGTCCTCCACCGTCTCACAAATTTCTATACTCCCGATCGTCTAACTCTCCTCCGCGACATTCTGGCCAACAAGACGAATATTTCCCTCCGTATTCTCGACTGGTTTGTGACCAATTACTCCAAGATGAACAATGTGTCTTACATCTCCAAGGCTGGGAAGCACGTGATTGTGTACTTGGCCTACAAGTCCCATCTCAAAGCGTATAGCAAGAAGATGTTCGACCCCTTCTGTCGTCACGCCCGCATTGATTTCCAGGGAGTATCAACTACCGTGGGCCAGCTGAACTTCTTTGCGTGGGCTATGGAAGACGATGTGATTGATTACCTGTTTGAGCACCGCGACGATATCCATGCCGATATGGAGATCCGTATGAATGTCGCAGAGGGCAGCGACACCAAAAAGACGGCAGGGGCTGAGCATACTCGCAAGAAGCGCCACGAACTGTCCCATTCAGCCACGAAATCGCTCAAGAAACATGACGTAAAAATCATGGTTTCGTTTTCGTAGTGTGAAGTAAGAAGAAATGCTATCCTTTCATCGGAAAGTCGTGTATCCCTCGGATACCGACATTGCCGAGTTTGATTTAGATACAGACGTCGAAGAGTACAACTACGATGGACGTCTAGTGTTTCGCGGGAATCTTGATCCTACCTATTCGGGGGATAATGACGAGTTCCAAGTGTACTGGCTGTACGATGAGAATAATCAGAGAGTCGGGTTAGCCGAGCATCGGGGCGGCAGTCAGCAGGATCACACCTGCTACTGGATTCGCGACAATGTGTATTCCACCCTGTTTCAAGAAGAGGGGTGGACGTGTCGTGACCGTACGCTGTGGAACATCATGCCGGCTCCTGCCTATGAAGACTGTATGCGCAACGGATGGACAACCGTCGAGTCTCTCCGATCCCGCACGTCGCTCACCATTCTTCGGCCCCAGGATGTCTTGGTCTATGAACCCCCCAATCCTCTTTGTATTCGGTGTGGAGGAGGAGGAGGAGGAGTACATTCAGGATGCCAAATGGAAAAACACGAGCCACGCTATGACGTGTTCTTCACTTTATTTGTGGATGATGATGGGTTGATCTACGTTCCTCCGGCGGATACGCGCGCCTACGGTGCTACCTTACGACGACCGCTGCTCTTGGCGGCTGGAGCCTTAGACTCAGAGATCTCCACGATCGTCGGCGTTGGTGCGGGCGCCGGGGCGGGTGTGGGTGCGGGCGCAGAAGCGGGTGCCTCCTCGTCACCCTCCTCCTCCTCCTCGTCCTCATTGTCCGAGCCAAGCGCGGCCTTAGCACCACCGGGTACAGGGACAGGCGCCTCGCCGTCGTCCTCGTCGTCCTTGAACATATCGCGCGCCGTCTGACGCTTGCGCTGGGATACCTGCATGTACGACGGCTTCCACGTCAGACCGAAGCCCTGGCCGATCACGTAGATGCTGCCGCTCGCCACGATCTTGGCGGTACAGCCCTTCGGGAACGCATCCTGTAGCCCAGACGGCTGGACTACAACGTCGTTCTCATTCGCATCGATAACGTCCATCGACACCTTGCCGTCGTACACCGGCAGCTTGAAGCGGAGCGACGGCGGGTACTTGCCGTTCGGGACCCAGCCGTCGTTCGTCTTGTCCACCGACACGCTCAGGAACTTGTTGAACGAATCACGGATCGACTCCTCGCCGCGCTTCTTGCCGAACCACGCTGCAGAGTTAGTGACCGCCGACTGAATCACCGCCTCCTGGAACTCGCGCAGGAAGTTGTACGCCTTGGATACGTCGTCTGTACCCGCCGCAGGCGTCTGGGCATACGGGTCGCAACCCTGTAGCGATGCGGACATTGTGTAGGAAGTGGTGATGCTGCCATCCTTGTTCTCGTTCTCCTTCACGAGACAGCCACCGGGGAATCCGAACTGAGGGAAACGGAACTGAACATTCTGAGACTTGTACTTGAATGCGACCGAGACACCACCCTGCTTGTTACGCTTGGGCTCGGAGAACTGGATATCAGAAGCATTGATCTTGCAGACGTTGACGACAGCTGGGGCGGACATTTCTTTTCTTTGGGTTGTGCTTTCCTATTTCTTGGATTCCGTCCGATCCGTTTTGCCCTCATGTTTCCGTATCGGACCTTTCTCCCAATTTGATTTTCGTATCATTCGCTTGTAAGAAGATAATAGAATGAGTTGTCTCGCATGTAAAAATAAAACATCGGTCGACCGATGCGAATCAAAATCACTGACGAATCTAGCCTACTGCGGCCGTCATATGCGATGTAAGAAACCCAATGCGTGGATCTCATCCCGCCCATCTCTTCTTCGTAGACTGATTCTTTTCCAGGCTCACTGTCGTGGATTTATTACAAGATTACCCCTCCGACTCGCAGGTCTAGGTGTTCTACGACGATCTCTGTGCCACAACGACGATGAGATCGTGACGCTCGAAGGTAAGACTGAAGTCCATCCTCATGACTATTTTTCCATCGAAGAAGACGGGAAAGTCTGGTGGTTCGATCAGCGCTCGATGATTCAGTGGTCGCAGAAAGAACTCGATATCCGGAATCCGTATACGCGTACCCTACTCTCGAAAGACGACACCCGACGTCTACGCAAACTCTATATCTATCGTCGGAAACACGGACAGCCGATATATCACGACGGACAACAAACCCTCATGACTCGAATTGAGCGTCGGGATAATCGGTGGTTACGTATTGCCCAGATCCTGCGAGAACAGGAATACGAGATCCACCATGAAAACTTCATCTCCCTCGATTATCCCCACATGCTGCTCATGATCAACACGCTCACCGAAGATACGCGGTGGTGGTATTCACACACTTCCGACCCTATCGTCTACAAATACCACAGCTGGCTGAAAAATATGAGAAACGGTATGCACTCATACGAATCCATGACTTTACTCAGCAGTGATATCGCGAGCCTGCTTCTATCAGCCCTCTTCGATGTCCATGCGCCAAGTGAACTGGCGTACTACATTATCACCGCCTACAACCGATCATCTGCCGTCATTCTTCCCGAATTCGATTGATTTTTTTAATATTCATCCCAAGAATACCGATCAAACGATCCGTATACTTGCGATTCACTTTACCCCCCCCCTTAAAATTGGAAGGAATTATCCGTCAAATTGTAGATAATACCAAATACCCTAAGACCAATATACATCTTGCGTATATTCGTAGTTAATGGTATCCAATTTTTTGTCGAAAACACTGAATTAATTGAGTATCTTCAAAATTAAATCAGGGTCTAAAATTATCAGGTTAACTGGTTAACTGGTTAACAACGTTGAATCACTAAACTTCACCTAGGCTGGGATTTCAAAAAGAATTATGGCTGGGACTTTTGTTTTTGGACAGTTAACCAGTTAACTTGATAACTTTTTTTCGGCTTAGAGTTTCTCGGTGGATGTTAATAATAGGATGCCTGAACGTAAGTTTGCCGATCTAGCCCACCTATCATCAGAAGAATACCGTAAGCAAGCTATGAGGCGCCGGGATAGTTTACGAAAGGAGTACCACCAATCCATGTATATTGATCGTATGGCCGCCGCGATACCCCTTGAAGATCAGAAGAAGAAGCTTGAATCAAAACTAGCACTCATCAACGCCAAGATAGAGAGTCTTTCATTGGAAAAAAATAACCTCAACCCAACATAATGGGTGAGGCAGAGGAGGTATGGAAGCAGTATCCAAAAGACACCCGTATCCTCGTATCGACTCATGGCAGGGTAAGGTCCGCCCTAACCGGGTACGACATTAAACCAAAACATTTTGGACGATTTCATCGGGTGTGTTACGGCATTTCGGATATTAACGTACAGTATGTTGTTGCGGAGGCATTCATCCCGAATCCAGACTCGAAAAAGTATATACGCCACAAGAATTCAGACACGCACGATAACTCAGTGGGAAACCTAGAATGGACAAACAGAAGCGCAGGTGTTAGGAAAAAGGAAGATTCATCCACCGAGAGTATGTCGACTCGAACAAATGAATCAGACACGATTACCGTTGGTAATTACAGCGTTGTTTACGTACCGGTTCCTTCAAAGTGGGCAGTATTCTTCGAAGACGAACTGATCGGGCTATTTGAGTCTAGAGAAGAAGCCATTGATCATTGCTAACCTGTCGCCGTGAATAAAAGTGAATATTTCCAACTTGATAGGGGTTTACGGGCTGGGACCCCATAGTATACATAACCCGCGTTAGAAATGTCCTCAAAGCCGTCTGCCTCTATTGTAAACATGAACGCCGATGCCCCGAAGACCGCGAAGAAGGCCGCTGCCGCCAAGCCCAAGGCCGAGTCCGCCGCCGCCCCCGCCGTAGTTGCTGAGCCCAAGGTCGCCAAGGCTGC
>Ga0214167_1000158_pt1 | contig 44049 bp, 58 predicted proteins | sample TroBogypolimnion_45_FD_153006 | JGI IMG/M metagenome (GOLD analysis project Ga0214167, IMG submission 153006) | Freshwater microbial communities from Trout Bog Lake, WI - Practice 18AUG2009 hypolimnion v3 | ecosystem: Environmental > Aquatic > Freshwater > Lake > Hypolimnion/Profundal zone ... | reverse complement strand
TTTAATGCGTTTCTCCGAGGGATTGAGGGGCAGCCGCTTTGGGAACAGGGCGATTTTCTGGTACACTTTGCGGGTGTCTATGACCCGAAAGAGATTAGTGCCCTAATTTCACAGATTCGTAATGGGCAGACACCCCGACTCCAAATGTAGTCCCCTAGTAGAAATGGTTGATCACAAACTTGTACTTAAGTCTGGCGATACGCTTATGGTTACATGTGGTGAAGAGGGTGCAGCGAATCAGAGTATGGCTGCTGAAGGAAATATGAGTGGTATTATTGGCGGTAAGCGTAATCGCAAGGGTGCTAATAAGACGCGTAAGAATAAGCAAGAGGGTGGCAAGCGCAAGCTGAGTGGATACATGAAGTTTGCTAATAAGGTACGCCCGCAGCTTATGAAGGAGAATCCTGGCATGCCGATTCCCAAACTTGGTAGTGCCATTGGTGCAAAGTGGCGTGCCCTTTCGGATGCTGAGAAGAAGAGTTATGCATAAAAGCCACTGCGTAGTTTTTTTCTAGTGTTTTAATATAGAATGGCCGATAAAACGATTGCTAAGCCTCTACTTGCTGGCGGCGGTCGTACACGCAAGAACCGTGGCAACAACCTTGTTGGTGGTGCCAAGATGGCATCTGGTTCCAAGGCCCAGGTGTGGCACGGCACGGCCCGCCACACGTCCGGCGGCCTGACCAAGAAGGATCTTATGCGTCACAAGGGCAAGATTGTGAGCCGCCGCAAGCACGCCGCGGGACTCAAGGCAATCCGCAAGCTGCGTAAGTTAGGCTATGTCGCCAAGAAGGGGACGTTCAAGCTTTTCCGCAAGCAGAAGTAAATAAATTTACCTAATAAGTCTCTATACTGAACTAAATCTTTTGGTTAAGTATAGAATACAATGAATATCACCATGACTCTATTCACCACGCTGCTGTTCGTTCTCCTGACGCCTGGCATGCTCCTGCGCATCCCCCCTGGAGGCTCTAAGCTTACGGTTGCGCTCGTCCACGGCCTTATCTTTGCCCTGCTCTATCACTTCACGCACAAGATGGTGTGGCGCTGGTCAATGGGCTATGAGGGTTTTGAGGGTTGCACAAAATGCGTAGACAAGAAGTGCAAGGATGTGGGTTCCAATGACGCCGCTTGCTAATCCTCCGAACCTTCAAGCTGTGAAGTGCACCATTTGAGCATTTCACATACATCTTCCACACCAATTTCAGTACCGCGTACTTCAAGTCCAGCCGCATCGTACCATTTAACGGACCGATTCGGACAGACCACAAGCCCAGCCTTCTTCTCTCGAAAGTCTTCTAAACTATCGAGCACTGCCATCCCCTGTAATGTACCTTGTGCAGCAAACCAATCTTTATATTTTAAGGGCGCAAGTACAGGACTCAGAAAGGTATAATAGATGTCGCGCACACTTGGTAGTCCACTACCATAACAGACCCAATGAACTGTCTCAAACCGTTTCAAAAGCACACCAGGGACCTCCGAGCCGACCCAGAGTACTGAAATTGGCTTTCCAGCATTTTGCAGATAGGATGCAAAGAGTGAATAGTCAATGTTTCCTCGGATTCGGATGACAAAATCCCAGTTTTCCTGATAAATTCGTAGCCGTTGTCCCGATTTCAAGTCTTCTGTAAGAACCAGACAACGCCGCCCGCGAAAAAGAAGTTCTTGTTGAATTCTGAGAAATACCTGGATTGCCTCACTCAGACCACCTGCTACGAAAATGCGCTTCGGTTCAGCTGTCCATTCAAATGCCTCCAAGTGGACGGACATTTTCCTTACTAAAACAGAAGAGTCATTCAATGCTATTTGAACGCGCAACCTTATCTACGGTTCTTATTCTTGCGGTCGCAGGCTTCCTGCTTGACTTACCTTGGTTGACCATCAGTTCCAAGTGGTCGGGTGACATGATTCGTGACATACAGGGCTCGGCCTTGGTACTGAATCCTGTCCCCGCGCTTATAGTCTATCTGGCACTTGGATTCCTCGCGACCATTCCTACAAGCCCTGTTGAGTCCTTTGGACTCGGTGCGGCAACATATGCTGTCTATGATTTTACAAATCTGGCTACACTGAAAAAATATCAGCCACTGTTTGCACTGGCGGATACATTTTGGGGAGGCGTGCTCTTTTTACTGTTATTTTACGTTAGGTCCTTCTTCTCAATCTGAACTTCAACGGTGCGAAGTTCAAGGGCCGATTTACGACGCTCAGGGGCAGGAGTTACAATAGAATTTCTACGAATCTCGACTGGGGCCTCAATAACAGAATTTCTACGCGGCTCGGCTACTTTAGAAGGTCTGCGCTCCACAACGGCAACAGTTGAGACTCTACGCTCTGGAATAGCTGATGCGCGGCGCTCAGCAACAGCCTGAGCGGCAGGTGGTGATCTTCTTAGAACGACTCCAACTGCTCCACAGCATACAATGACAACAAGTATTCCAAAGATTGATGAAAATGCGATGGCTGCAATGACACCTTTTGACATTGGAGCATTCTCATAGACAATTGTCACATTCATAGATGGTGACCCACTTGCAGATGGCGTAAGACTTATTGACCCTGTAGGTGTAATAGAAAGCGAAGGTGTAACTGAACTACTGGGTGTAGGTGTCGGTGTTAAAGAGGATGTAAAGGACACTGTAGGTGTTTGACTGGGTGTTGGTGTAGGTGTTAATGTACTTGTCTGGGTTGTTGAAGTAGTTGCTGAAGCACTTGCGGAGCCACTTCCACTCGGTGTGGCGATTGCACTAAATGAGACAATTGTAGAACTAGTTCCAGTCAGACTAGCGAGTGCACTCAATGAGACACTTGCCGAACCACTTGCACTACTACTCGCAAGTGCACTGAGTGAGGCAGTTGCTGAGCCATTGGCACTCAGACTTGCCAAAGCACTCCTCGTAGCAGAGCCTGTAAGGGAGGCCGTACTCGTTGTGCTTGGTGTTGCCGCAACAGGAACAAGTGCAATGTGATAACTCATATGCGCGCAGTTGCAACCAAAGTTCGGCTGACCAGTCAGTTCAACACTATTAACATAGGCACCAATATAGTTAATCCTCTGAGTTCCCATGCCATAATTGACAATATTATTCCAGATTGTTCCACCATTCACGGCTAAATTCATCTGAACACCGCTTCCACAGTTTTCAAGCGCCTGAAGTGTTACCACTATCTTCATGTAGAAAGCAACAGGATATGGATTTGTCCAAATAACACTCGGTTTTACAGATCCACAACTCGGTGTATTACAGTTCATACCATCGTTCGGCATAATCTCATAATTGCTCACCCATCCATTACAAGACGGATTATAGAGCCATGCCTGTTGAATTGTGCCATCTGAGGGAAGCCCATAACGACCTGCAAGAGTATAGGTAGGGTATCCATTTCCTGTATAGAATCCATATGTCCAACCGTTATTTCCCTGCACACCATTATAGTCATTAATCGAATCAAAATAGTACGCGGGTACATTTGAGGGAGTGGGTGTATTGGTTGGTGTTCCTGTCTGCGTTGAGCTTGCTGAGTCAGTTGCACTTGCAGATGCACTTGCAGTGGCCGTACCTAGAGGCGCCGCTGGGCCAAGCTTGCAGTAGATTGCGACAGTTGTTGAAAACTGGCCAGAATTTATCGTGCATCCATAGCCGGGTCCTTTGAGATAGCATGTGTCAGAGTTTGCAATATCCCATGCAGCCATCGTATTACAGATGGCGGCCGAATTTGCAGTTACATACGCACAGTCGGGAATACCAAGTCCTGAAGGTGGGGAATTTGTATTTCCTTCTACAACTGAACTCAAAGAAGTACAACTCGATGCGGCGGCCACGGCGACTAAAGAAAAAATGGAAACGAAACGCGTCATCATTTTTCTACTGGGTCCTTTTATTTTCCCGTTGACCCAAAGCCTCCCTCACCACGCTTTGTCTCAGGTAGACTGTCAACAAGGATGACCTCCTTAATCCAACCAAGGTCAGGAGCAACAATCTGGAAGAGACGCGTACCCTCCTCTACCGACGAGGGCGCCTGTGTCATGAAATTCTTTACAGGAGCCTTGATGGGACCACGGTACGACTTATCGATGATTCCCTCAGAGTTTGCCATGAAGAGATTCGTCTTACAGATACTTGAGCGGGGTACAAGGCGATAGTGAACCTCCTCTTCAATCTGAAGCCCATGAGTGTAGTGTGTTGTCGAATGGGAGGTGGATGGCTCGGCACTCAGAATACGAACCATACGCGCTCGGACGCCCTGATTCAGAAAGACTGCAGAGTGACTATATGGAGCTACTTCCGTATACTCGCAGTAGAGATCATATCCAGCATTTTCATCATCACGATTCTTATCTGTCTTGTAGTACTTTGTTGCCCAAGGTTCTACAAGAAGTTCCAGACGATAATGCATATTCCTTATATATACTACTTCCATAATAATGACTCAAATTTTACGATACTGCATCAACGACTTTCATTATTTCTTGTGAGGATCGTGTCCAAAATGATTCAGTTGCCTCTTTATTTAATCGCCATGCCTGCTCCATTGACTCCCAGCATGCATCAGCTCGTGCATTGTATTCATCTAGGCTCATTGACCAGATTTTCTGCCGCAGTTTTTCAGGCGTAGTGTAGTCATCGAGGTCAATAAAAGATTCACGAGGAAATGTATAATAGATGCTGCGGTTGTCGCGATACACAGGTAAAGTATTTGTGAAAATTGGATCCCAGAGTTTTTCACTTACATAATACGGCTGAATGCAATTTTCAAGCGCAAGATTGTAATCGTATTTACTTAAAATACCAGGTTTCGTAGCCTGCCAATCGGAATGAGAGCCCTTTGAAATTGCCCCTGGCCATCCCTTTCCATAAATATCACAGAAGTCCTGAGAATTCATGGCAAAGCTTGCTCGTGCCTCCGTATCCTTCGCGTAACTTCTGGGATAACTCATAAGGGCAACCATTTTGACAAGATTTTCTCTACAGCGATAGACCTCACGATGAAGTGGTTTGAGTGGTAAAGTAGGGTGTTGTTGAAATAGAAAGACTCCATTATTAAAAAGCGAATTTTGATTCCAGAGATTAAAAATATACATAGGAATACCGTAAAGATTAAGTTTTTTTTCAGTGTGTGTGGAAAAATACGGCTCTATTGTCCAGAGGATACATGCCTTTGGCATAGGCCGACGATTCTGAATTCTGAATTCAATCGCCTGTTTCAGTGTAAATTCATTATTTGAGACAAGTACAGTTGCATCTGCATGGTTTTTTACAAAGGTCAGCTGCGCAGGCAAGGGTGATTCATCTGGATCCCATACCGTATTCTTGGTTTTACAGAGAACATGGAACTTGAGCCCACTCATCTACAGAATTATCAAGAAAAGCGATTAAGCCACACCTTTGCAAAAAATTTGAATTTTATTCCTACAATTTGAACTAATAGAAGGAATAAATGTCATCTATTACGGTCAATGTTAATGCCAATACGGTGAGTGTGGATGAGGTCCGTCCTACAATTGTTACAGATGATGCTATCCGCGCAGCTGCGAAGAAGCGTTTTGAGCAGGAGGAGGCTGCAAAGGTAAAGGCTCTAACTGAGGCGGAGCGGAAGGAAAAGATGCGTGAGGAGACAATCAAGAGTCTGGCGCTAGAGGAACAGATTCGTGCTCGTGTACAAGAGGAGCAGATTCGCCGTTCTGCGGAGAAGGCTATCTTTGAGGCAGAGGCACGGAAGATAGAAATTGAGAAGGAAGCAGCAATTGCAGCGGAGGTTGAACGCCTGCGGAACAGGACGAAGCAGGAGATTCTGGAGGATACGATTGCGGAACTGAAGTCACAGGTGGCGTCTCTTAAGGTTAAGAAGTGTGAGTCGTGTCCACATTGTGCTTGAGGAAGTTGCTGCTCTTCGCACTATCATTAGTGAAATACAAGAAAAGCAAAATAATAAAGAAGATTCAAAATCATCTGGGCGAATTGATAATATCAATGATTTCTTAGGTAAGCAACAATCGTGGCTTAAGGAGAAATTTCGTGCATGTTCTACTGGTGCTCTCAATCATAGTACTGTTGAAACTCATCTCAAAGATTATCCTGGACTTAGAATGGCAGTATCTACTTTCTCTTCAGTAACACAATCAGATATAAATATGGAAGAATATATGGATAAATATACCGAATGGGTAAAGGCAGGTCTAAAGCACGCTGCAAATCAGGGAGCAGGTTTAGCAGTATGTCATAATAATCCTTATTTCGAATATTCTTCTCCACCTCCTAAGATGGAACCAACCCAACAAAATTCATCAAATAATGTTTCAGAAAGTATCCCGCAGAAAAAAGAGTTTCGTCTTGTACATAAGCGTACTACTTATAGTTTAACTGCTTTCAAAGCTATGAATCCGTATACACAACAAGAAGAGGGTGCTATCGTAAGAATGAGACATCCTTTGACATTACCTCTCGATGATCTAGATATTTGGACTCTTGAACCGGTCGACTAAATAAACGGATTATGTGCCCACTGTAGCAACGCCTGCCGTTGTACAGGTATTTATAGGAAAATATCGAGCACCATACAGCGAACAGAACCTCCTGATTTTTCAAACTCACTTGTTTCTACTTGATGAATTTGTTTACCTGTAATCTTTTCAAGCTTCTCTTTCAATCCTACCTCTTGTAATTTATGTGTAACTAGTCTTTTTCCATCTACAACTGCATTCAAACAAAAGGAATCAAGTGTATCTAGAACAGTGACATTTGCTGCACCCAGAAATTTCTTTATTTTGCCGATACTCTTCACACTAAATGCTTTTTTATGTAGGATACACTTAGTATCATCATATTCAAGCATAGAAACATCTAAATGATAATAATCAAAACATTCGATTGGTACAACAAGTAGCTCGGGCGGACGGAGACCTTCTGCCATATAGATTTGAGTTAAAAGCTTCTCCAGAATTTGAAATGTCTTTTCTGTTGACCGATAGCCGTAGCCACAAATCGCTTTTGTTCCTCCATGAAACCATTTGAGTTCAGCTTGTCCTTCAAAAGGCGCATCCTGTGAACCTGGAAAGGATATATTTTTCACACCAAGAGCCTGAAAAAGTGCTTTTAAATACGGAAGTTCACGCTTCCTCTGTGCATATTTCATATAAGGAAGAATCACTGCAGGGTATGAAAGACGAGGCAGCGATAATCCTCCATTTGCAACAAATACAATATCAGAAACAGATACATGGGGCTCAACTTTCACCGATAGTAACGCAGGTAATTCCTTAAGAAGTTCATCATGCTGTCTCTTCACAGTTTTTTTATCAATAGGTGAATGATGACAATACGGATTTTGATTATCCTGCGATTTTTTTATTATAAAGGTATTCGGTTCTATTGCTACACGCAGCATCTACAGATTATACAGAGATTATACATGCGGTGCCTGTCGTTTGAGAAAACGAACACGTATTTTTTGAGGAGAGAAGAACTCTTTGAATACAGCAATTGCGTCACGGGGACTAAATAATTTACAGGAGAAAATATCTAAATAAATATCATTTGTCGCGTCAACAAAATGCGCGGTGATATTGGATGTCTCAATAAGTTGAACGAGAGAGAAACCCTTTTTATCTCCTTTACCAAAATTATTTATCATTGGTTTACCGTACGCGATCATATCAATCTCTTTTACAAGTTTTTTACTAAAGTCGGTGATTGTCTTTTTTGACCGTAGTGCTTCTGGATCACATCCACCCGCCTCCACAATTAAATGATAGCCCCAGTACTTTTTGAGTTTTCGTGTTTGACCCATCTCTATTAGATAAAAGGATTATGTGCCCACTGTAACAACGCCTGCCGTTGTACAGGCCGACAGGTCAGATCTCCAGGTGTACAATTTGCCCGAATTTGTCCAGCATGCCGAGTGAAGGCACGCCAGCGCTTCATTTGAATTTCATCAAGTTCAGGGATTCTGCGTCCCATCCAGTACCGACAGTACCATTGAAACCATCCGCGTTCATCCGGATTTTTTGTTGGACTACTCAGCACTCCAAAGCGTTTATCTGTGCCACCACCAGGCACCCAACCCGCTTTGCGCCATGCCCCAAGTGGTTGCCGTGAGCCCACACCAAAGGCATTCACTGAAATATCTGCACCTTCGGGACGAAGTTTATCAAGTGCAATCGCGCTCGCGTACCATTCGGAAGGAAATTCACCTATACAGTCATTCAGATACTTTCCTTCAAATGCTCCAAGTGCAAGAATCTCTCCAGGCGTTGCGTACGGCTTGAAAGTTAGATTTTCCCCAGGGGCCTCATCAAGTACATAAGAGTACCCTTTTTCCATTTTATTGCGCACGTGAATTATATCACCTTTTTTAAAGGCCACCAGTGGCCGACCTTTTTTCTGGAGCTTCTCAAGCAACTCCATTCTTCTCTATATATAGAAAAGAGAATGTCAGGATACATTTTTTTATTCTGTTTATGTTTATTGACAGTTACAGCAGTCTGTATAAGTCTCTATCCTCCCCCAAAACCCGAACCCATCCGCATTGAAAAGACCTATGTTATTAATCTAGAGTCCTCTACGGATAGATTAGCTAAATTCAAATCACAAATAGACACTTTTCATATTCCCTTCGAACGCTGGGCTGCAGTGGATGGACGACAGATTCCAAAAAAACAGTTTCGCGAAATGGGCATTGCTCATTGGGGACTTAATGATTTCTCAAAGAAGCGTCAGGGTGAACTGGGCTGCTTATTTTCGCACATTCTTCTTTGGAAGCACATAGCAAAAGAGAAGTACGCATCAAACGCAGGAGTCCTAATTTTTGAAGATGATATTCTTCTTGCGCCTAACTTTAACCAGCGACTTGATAGAATCTTAGAAAAAATCCCTGGCGACTGGGATATGATAGTGATTGGATATGGCCATGAAAAATATTTTCCCGAACCAATGGGTTCTATCCGCAAACTAAAGCGTTTTACTGGTTGCTATGCCTATATTGTAAATCCCAGATCTCTTGATAAAATTATGCCCTATTTTTCTTTACCAGGAGAGGCTGTTGATACTATTCTCGAAGATTTAACATCTCGTCATCTTATTACTATCTACGGCCCCTATGATAGGATTGTCGAGACTGGGAATGAAAAAAGCACAATCACCTCATAAATTTGATGTTTGTATATCCTAGAATATAATCAAAGTATGTACACTCATCCAGAGCATCCGATAAGCACCGAGGGCAAACAGTTTCTCGCCTCACTCACACAGGACCAACGTAATCTACAAACTCTGGCACAGAAGATGCTAGGCTCCTCCTATTTCATTGAGAAGACTCATGGATTTAAGGCATGGATAGGCGTGAATGCGGCGTCAATAGCCGCGCAAGCGGCATCAGTAGCCGCAAAGCTAGGGCAAAAGCCTCTCGCAAAAAAGGAGTAGGACTAGAAGCAGAATGAATATAAACCCCAAGCCCAATTATCAAATTGGACCTCTTGTAAATGGTAAAAATGAAACAGGCCTTGATCCAACAGCTTATGGTACACGGGGCTCAGGTGCCGCAAATATTAAGATCCCTGCGCGTAGTGAGCGTATCATTCGTGTTGAAATCAACAGCAATGACCGAGATTTTGCGAAATATCCAAATCCGGCAGACTTTCAATGGGTCGCCCCCTTTCCGATTCAAGGTATTAAGTCCATGACAATCGTTGGTGGCACGGTGCCTGTACCCATCTACACAATTGATTTACCTTATAACTCATTTACGTTTGATACAGGTTCTGTTAAAACAACAATCACATTTCCTCCTGGACTCTATACACCTCTTTACATTAGTCAAGTCCTTGCCCCACTTCTCACTGCAGCAGATGGAACAAATTCATATACAGTGAATGTTGACAAAGTCTCACAACTTTTAGTGGTTAAATCAAACGGAACAAATAACTTCGGATTTTTATTTGGACCTGGTGCAAGTGATACATATCATAATACATTTAATCCAGGCCTCTCAGCAAAGAAAAATCCGGCCTATATGCTCGGATTTGATTTAAATGCATCTACTTATGCGAATCCTGTCACACACACTCTAACGGCGCCCTATCCTGTAAATGTAAATCCAATACAGCGCATCTATGTCTATATGAATTACGGCACAACAATTGATTTCCGTGGAATCTTTCTTGGTGGAGGGCGAGCGAATCCAACAGCGATTCTCTATTGTACTGACCAAGATTCTGTCTCATATTTCACGAAATCTCTCAATAAGGACACCTATGACGCAATTATTGCTCACGGTAACATTATTCCAAGAGTAAATGTCTTTAATATTCGCCTTGAAGATGAATTTGGAAATATGCTGAATTTAAATAATCGCGCGGTCAGTTTTCTGATAGAAATGACCGTTGTAGAGACTTAACGAATTATTTTTAGAAAACAACTTCCGTAGTCCCGAGCAATTTCTGAGAAACTTGAGTTTGCGCTGCCGAGCACTTTGAAGGCCCGTGCTAAGACAAAAAAGGCGGCCGTCGCTTCAATCATTCCAGCCTCTGTATTACGCTGGCGAATACGCTCAGGCACGTGCATTCGTTGACCAAAGCATTCATAGAGTTCTAAAAGAAGGCTCGTATCATCCGATATGAGTGTAAAGTCTCCATTGCCCTCATCTGAAACGGCACTTTTAAAGGCGGAAAGTGGCGAAAGTCGTCGGGCCTTTTCATTATCTGTTCCGCGAATATGAATCACGTTGTTACAAAGTAGACCCCGTGATTTCCATTCATCATAAAGACTATCAACTTTCTGACTTGGTTTAAGGGCTCGTAGATAGCAAATCCATGTAATATTCGCAAGTCCATTTTCACGAGGCCAGAAACAGCCATGCGACTTAATAAAGACTGCGTCTAGATTCTCCTTCCCTTCAAAAAATGCACGAGCATCTTCTGGACTCAGCACCTGAGTAGGCACTTCAGCTAGAGCATTCTCTTGAACCGAAACCCACTCAGGGAGTCGTGACCCGTCGAATAAAATTGAAAATCCGGCCGCGCATTCAGGTTTGGTAGCAGGCCACCAAATCACGAGTCTCCGGCAGAGCTTTTCTGCCCAACAGACTCCTGATATCATTGCACGGATTCGATTACCGAGTCCAGCATTAAGTTCCAAGTAGAGAGTTTTCATCCTACGTGTACATTGCACGCGTGGCTTAAGCGCCGAATAATATTATACCTTATTACATCACAACACTGGAAACTCTACGGAAACTCGTTTCTCGCTTTGGCAGTGCCAATGACGCATTCTATGTCGCATCCAAGTCCCGTCTTAACGCGAATATTAAGGCGTGGTCCACTCATCTTCCGCAAGTTCGCCCCTTCTATGCTGTCAAATGTAATCCTGATCCAATGCTTATGAAATGGCTGAAAGAGGCTGGTGTTGGCTTTGATTGCGCCAGTGGCATGGAGCTTGAAAAGGCCGCCAAACTCTTCGACACGCCTGATGCTTTTGCATCCTCAACTGTCTTCGCAAATCCGTGTAAGCCTCCTAGAGATCTAGACACTGCAATGCGCCTTCAATCAGGTCCAACGGTTGTCGATTCAATTGAAGAGGTTCAGAAACTTGCAGCCATCAATTGGAATCAGGGTTCTCTCATTCGAATTGCGGTTGACGACCAGGGTTCAAAGATGCCGTTCTCCAAGAAGTTTGGGGCAGCGGTCGCAGATATACCAAAGATTCAGGGTATAGCACGCTCACTTGGTCAAGACATTAAGGGTATATCCTTTCATGTAGGCTCAGGATGTCAAGATTTGACTCAGTACTCAAGGGCAATTCAAATGGCACTTCTCTCTCTAACGGCTACAAAGGGTCCTAAGATTGTGGACCTTGGTGGTGGATTTGAAGTGGAGACCTTTCATCGGGCCGCAAAATTCATTCAAGAATCAATCAAGGCTGTACCTGCCACTCTACCGATTCAATGGATTGCCGAGCCTGGTCGTTTCATGGCGAGTGACTTTCAGGATCTCTTCGTACCTGTCATTGGAAAGAAGTCAGGAGCAAATGGATGGCGCTATACAATTGATGAGAGTCTCTATGGTCAGTTCTCCTGTATTCCATTTGATAGGGCAATGCCCAAGTGGTTGCGTATTCAAAGTAAAGAGGAGATAAAAGCCAAGAAAACCGCCAGGAAACGCAGCGCAGGAGTCTTGTTTGGTCGAACATGTGATAGTGTAGACATGATTGCACAAAGTGATGATATGGAAGAACTTGAAGTCGGTGACTGGCTCTGGTTTCCTAAGATGGGAGCCTATACGAGTGTTACAGCCACTGAATTTAATGGATTTCCGAAACCAAAAGTCATATATACAGAAGAAAGCCAGCCTCACCCCATGTTTATGGGATTTGAGCCTTGGCCTACAAAGATAAAAACCGTAAGCCATGTAAATGTTCCTCAGTAAAATTTGATGACCTAAACTTTCAGTTTTTTACATCATATAGAATGACAACCATGATTCCCGTAGGCAATGCTGGCTTTGTAGAACTCCTTGAGACCTTTGGCTCTGATCTTACTGTGGTCAATGCTGCACGTGTATCCTTTGCAAAGGAATCTCTCGAGTTTAATGATAAGGATGCTGGACTCATCAAGTATCTTGCTAAGCACAATCACGTGAGTCCATTCTTTCATCCGCAGATTCGGATGCGCCTCAAGATGCCTATCTTTATTGCACGTGAGTGGTATCGCCACACGATCGGCTTTGCTCGTAATGAGGTGAGCCGTCGCTATGTAGATGATGAACCCGAATTCTTTATTCCAGAAATCTGCCGTGAGCGGGACCCTAAGCTCAAGCAGGGGTCAAAGGTAGAGGAGGTAAAGGACAACTTTCTCTGTCTTCATGCCATTAAGGAGGCCACTTCAAAGTCAAATCAAATCTATAAGGCGCTTCTTGAACAGGGTGTCTGTCCCGAGCAGGCTCGTATGGTTCTACCTCAATCAATGTACACAGAGTTTATTGAGACTGCAAGTCTTGCAGCCTATGCGCGTCTCTGTAATCTTCGTCGTGATCCTGGTGCGCAGAAAGAGATTCGTGAGTATGCGGATGCAGTGGTAAGTCTTCTCGAGCCAAAGTTTCCAGTGAGCTGGGTTGCACTCTGTAAGAGTGACTAAAGTATGTTTCCAAAAATTTGATTTTTTTTGGTTTCACAATAATTCGTAGAAAAAATGTCAATCTATCAGTCCATGTGTGAGCGTTTTATCTGTAGCCCTGTTGCTTCGGTACTCACTGCTGCTCTAGCTGCCCTTTACTTTATCAAGCATCCATCGTTCGTTTCACTCATCGTAACAAGTGCTGCAGTGAAGGCGGTAGATCTTCTTCAGAAGGCACTTATCAAGTACGATCTTGATCGTTTTAAGAGTTTTCCACGCCCTACTGAGCTTGAAGAGGAGGATGAGAATGAGACACCTCAGGATGAGGATGAGCAGCCCCAGGATGAGGATGAGCAGCCCCAGGACGAAGACGAGGCAAATGATGAGCGCGAGGATGATGAGTATATCCCTTCTCATAAGCCAAATCTCAAGCGCCGCACCTACAATCTACGAAATCGTTCGGATTAGGACGAACTAAAAATTTGATTCACTCTTCCCCACCTAAAAAATACTCGTGAAGGAAGTATGGAAGAGAGCCAAGGCTTCTTACAGCAAACCTCTGATATAATTTCAGAAGCCTGCTTAGCTCTCTTACTTACTTACTTCACAAAGGCTTCTCACAGCAATTCTCAGAAATATATTCTTTCTAGAAGCCTGCAGTCAAACACAGTAGATTACAAATACACACCCCCTAACACACTTAATGTTTATACTATAATTTTCCATTAATGTGGTAAAATTATATATATTCTTTGAATCTTGTCTTCGCCGCAGAACGTAGCCAGTCTAAGAATCCGCACAGCAATACTCTTATATATTCTTGGATTCTGGGCTACATACAGCAACTCACCTCAATATCACCTAATATCTCACCTCTGGCGCTATAGTCTAGTGGTCAGGACAGGGGCCTTTGAAGCCCTTAACCCAGGTTCGATCCCTGGTAGCGCCTTATTAAAATACAAAACAAAGTGGCTTTCTTGCACTAGAATGTCCGAGTGCTTCGGCACATGGCCATCACTAGTTTCACTAGGATGTCCGAGTTGGTTAAGGAGACAGGCTTAAGATCTGTTGGCGCAAGCCGCATGGGTTCGAATCCCATTCCTAGTAATGAGTTTGATGCTTCTTTCCAAAAAGCATCTGGTGATCACACGATCCGTTTGTCTCTTCTCGTCAAAGAGCATATAAAAGCTTCTTTAAAGCCTTCCGATGTAGTGTAAAGGTTAGCATAGGTCTCTTTCACAGACCAGATCCGAGTTCGATTCTTGGCATCGGAATCAAGTTGGCAACTCTTTAAAAGTTGCATATAACGCAAATAGTTCAGTGGTAGAATAACGGGTTTCCATTCCGTTGACACGGGTCCGATTCCCGTTTTGCGTAAACAGTTTGGTTCTTCTGTCAAAAGAACCTGGTGGAGGACAACAATCTTCTTATTACCGGTTTAACTCAGTATGGTAGAGTGTCGGCCTTTTATGATATTAATACTGTCATAATGTCAGCCGAACGTCATGGGTTCAAGCCCCATAACCGGTGTATTCATTCTTTTTATGAAATCAATCTTTGGTTTTATAAAAATTTGAAGTAACCTATTTTTAATAGTAAATACTACTTCAACAAAATGTCCCAGCGTATTCATGTTTCTATCGTAGATGAATCCGTCAAACTCTCTGTTCCCTATGACGAATATACTATCATAAATGCCTTTTACGCATTCTATGCCACTCTTCCTGTTGAAGGTGATAATAGGTGGGGTGTTGAACTTTACAAACAGAAACGCTATATGACAGCTGAGCAAGTCTTTCAATGTCTTTCCAACTTTACACAGAATTTTCAAGACCGTCATGCAATTAAAGATCGAATGATTGGAAATATCTCCGTTCTCGCAAAAATTTCCTATGACGAAGTTGAGACTCTCGCAAAGAATCACTTTAGCTAAAGGCCATTTAAAAATTGCGATACTGTACTTATAAATGCGAACAGCGATTCTTTTTCCAGGTCGCATTAAGGGTTGGGAGTATAATAAAGAAAGTCTTAAAGAACTTCAAGAAAAATATTCTGCAACTTTTTTTGTAAGTCTTAATCTTGAAGGTCCAGATGAATCAACCCGAGGCTTTTGTGAATATTTTCATGTAAATCCAGAACAAATAGCGTATATTCCAACACAGACACCTGAAAAATACAGGCAGTTTCATCCAGATGGAAAGGAACATAATTTTTACTCACAATGGTTTCATGTACGGAATGCCTTTGATTTATGCAAAAACTTTTGTATTATTAAAAATACACGATTTGATCTAGTTATAAAATACCGTTCTGAAATTAAACCTGAAAAAGTCCTACAAATCGGTACTGTACTTCCAAAACGATTTTATTGTCCAGTGCATCCCGCCTATCAGACAAATGACCAAATGGCCTATGGTGATTTTGAAATGATGGAAGCCTATAGCCGTCTAGTAACATTTTATGAATATTTCTATCAAACAAATACACTAACTTATTCTGGAGGTATTCCAAATCCAACTGAACGTGTTTTATTTGCTTATTTAAATTTACTTGCAAATTCAGAAAAAATAGATGTTATTTATATTGATTTTAATTTTTATCTAGAAAGTCGCGGTAGATAATCTGAAAAACTTTTTTTTATATTTAGTAAATGCGAGTCGCAATACTTTTGCCAGGTCGAATCTATGGATGGCAATACTGTAAAGAATCATTAAAAAGATTACAAAATAAATATTCTGCAACCTTTTTTGTAAGTCTTAATCTTGAAGGTCCGGATGAATCAACACGAGGCTTTTGTGAGTTTTTCTATGTCATGCCTGAACAAATTGTATTTATTCCTACAGAAACACCTGAAAAATATATAAAATATTATTCAGATGGAAGAAAATCTAATTTATACTCTCAATGGTTTCATGTAAAATCGGCTATGGAACTATTAAAAAAATATAGCATAAAACATTCTATTCTTTTTGACTGCGTAATTAAATATAGGTCTGATATTTTATCTGATTTTGTACTTATGATTGAAAATCCTTTAGAACCAAATCGTCTATATTGTCCAATTGACCCCTCTTATCAAACAAATGATCAGATTGCATATGGTGATTTCCAAACAATGCTACTATACAGCAATTTAGTTGATTTTTTTGAATATTTTTATCATAATAATATGTTCATGTATGGAGAATATAAGCATTTAATTAAACCTGCGGAAATATTTTTATTTGATTATATTTGTATTTTAGCTCAGATTACACAACCAAAAATAGATATTATCTATTTTAATTATAATTATATGCTTCATCCAAAACGACATTTACTCAATTAGCATGGGATACGTGCGACCATGACAGAACTTTGCAATTGACTCCATCTTATCAAATCCAATATGACCCGTGCCCATGTAGGCATGGCGGTCCACACAAGAACCACATGGCGTAGCCGAATCATTGTAATGAATCAGCTTGACCATGCCAGGCTCGGCTGACACCTTCTGAATATAGTCAATTGGCTCAGATCCGCAGGCAAATACGTGGCAAGTATCAATACAGATACGAATGCGAGCATCTGCAAAGTCGCGCACAAACTCTACAAACTCTTCGTATTTTGTTAGGGTCTCTGTGCCCTGACCCGCAGGTGTCTCCAGAAGAATGGGGCACTCTGGACTTGCATGCTCAATAGCGGCGAGCAGATTTGTGCGCATATTTGCGAGAGCCTGTGGCAACGGCTTATCCGTTGACTTCCCTACGTGGACAACAACACCAAGGCAGCCAATTGCACGCGCATAGTCAAGATTCTTGATGAGAAGTGCCGTATGATAGCCGTCCTGAATTGTTGGATCTGCACAGAGATTGATGATATACTGGCTGTGAACAAAGAGCTTCAGCCCAGTAGCCTGCATGGCCTTCGCAGCTGCTGCAAGTTCCTCGTCCTTGATGTTCATGTGCGAACTCTGAGTGCTTCCCAGGAAAATCTGGTACGGCTTTTCGATGCCTGCAGCTGCAAGTCCCTGAATTGTTGTTACGAGAGACTTCTGCTTGGGCGCATGAAAGCCGATACAATAGGCTTCACGAATCATGGCTCCGCGAATCATATCTATAGCGGCATTTGCACTCTTCTTCTTTGCAGCGGCATTCAAGAAATCGCGATAGGCTACACGGCCCTCCCATTCACGAATATTCGCATGCCAGATGAGCTCCTGAAGTGGAAAGACCAGAAAGAGATCCGTTGCCTCAGGAGCAAGCGCACCATAAGCAAAGACCTGATAGAGGAAACTCATCCAGTTCTCCTTCATCTGTCCAGTAAGCTTGACTTCAAAGATTTGTGTCTCTGTACGGCCATCTGGATGTCCCTCGATTGCATCAAATGAGACGACCTCATCATAGCGAAGCGTGGCACCGCGTGTAATTGCATCCATCTTGCGCCGCGTAGCGACAATATGGTCAATAAATGGCTGCGTTGTCTTCGAGACTCGAATCTTATTGAGAGCAGTCTCTGTAAGAGTTGGGTCCATCGTCTTTGCTGCTGTACAGACTGTATCCATGGTGACTGCTTCAGGTGCCAGGCGTAGAAGCTCCTCAGCGACACATCCTAGCATCGAGTAACACTCCTCCTTCTGAAAGACAGTGAGCAGAGCATTTGGATAGCGAACAGCCTCTGTAGCCGGCATCTTGACCTTTGGCAAGAGCTTCTTGAGGTCAGCACGCTCGGTGGTGGTAAGGGCGCTGAGAATAGCACGAACACGAGTGCGGTCAGACATTTTTGTATACCTTTTCATGAACCGCAAAAAAACTTCAAATTTTATTGACCTTTACGCATTTGCACATTCATGACAAAGTGCCCATTTCCGCGAGCGCTCTTTTGAGAGAACCTTAAAGCAGTCTCCACAGAACTTGATATAGAGCTTTGCTACAGCATCATGAATCTGCGCAATCAGTTCATCTGTAATAGGTCCAATAAGCATAACCATCATAGGCTTATCACCGCCTGTCTTATCTGTATATGAAATCCACAATCGTCCTCGAGAAAACCACACCTCCTCTTCAGGATAAAACTCAGGAGATAGATATCTCTTGTATTGGCTAATAAACTCCTTTACAACATCCTCTGGCTTTACAAAATTGATTCTGTCATAAGCATCTGAATACTCAAAGGTGACGATTTCAAATGACATTGTTTCTACTATAAAATTTGAAATAGTAAGTACCGGTTCAAATTTTTAGTTACAATGCAGGCAATTGAATTCAATTCCAAGTCAGAAGCGTTCTCTGAGCTGAGTAATTTCTATGGAGCTCCCTTTACAGTTGGGGGTAAGAGCTATCCGACAGTAGAGCACTTCTTCCAGTCACAGAAGTTTTCAGGTGATCCTATGCTCCAGGAGAAGATTCGTACAGCAAAGACACCCGTAGGAGCAAAGCGCATGGGGCAGGCTAAGTCCGAGCATTTTCGTGCGGATTGGGAGGAAGTCAAGGAGACAGTGATGCTTGAAGGACTGAGGGCCAAGTTTACTCAGAATCCTGAGGTTGCGGCCTTGCTGCGTTCTACAGGAACTGCTGCGCTCTATGAAAAGATGCCTCGGGATTCTTATTGGGGAACGGGACCCAATGGATGCGGTCGGAATCGTATGGGGCGACTTCTAGAGCAGGTTCGCAAGGAGCTTTAGTTACGACGAGTCCTATGGGCCTTCCGTACTTTACGTACCCTACGTGTCTTGCGACGACCTCCAGCAACTGCATTGCGGATATTTCGAGACCAGGCAGGATCAATATTCTTCAAAAGTGAGGCATTTGGACGAGGAGTCAGTACGATTTTTTTCGCAGCATTACAACTCTGATTCCAGAAACGCTTTACATTTAACCACTGCGTTTTATGCGTATTAGAAGGTGTACTATTAATAATCTGTGTAAAAGCATTTTTAGGCACAGTACTACAAATATTTTTAACTTCTCGTGCAGGTGCTTTAATTGTTTCTATCTCATTCTCCATCCTACCTAAGGGCAGGATAAAATTTGACTTAAGGAGGTGCCACAACAAATAGTTAGGAAGCTCCTGTGGCGCAGTGGATAACGCGTCCGCCTTCTACTGTGGGTTTATCCCTTGGTCGTAAGCGGAAGACCGTGGGTTCGACCCCCACCAGGAGTATCCTAAAGTGCCTTGATAGCTCAGTGGTAGAGCACCCGCTTTGTATGTGCTTCATGATACTAATCATGTCATCAATCAGCGGTAGGTCTTGGGTTCGATCCCCAGTCGAGGCAAACCCCAGTCCTGGGTTACATGGACAATGCTCTCATAACTCAGTTGGTAGAGTTTTGCTCTTATGTCAGTTACGGCATGCATGTTAGGCAAAAGTCGGTGGTTCAATTCCGCCTGAGAGTATATAGAATTTTTTTTATGGTCATACTATGCTCATAAAAAAATATATAAAATTATTTGGCTCACGGCCGTATCAGTGATACAAAAATGAATAATCCGAGCACTTGCCATACCGATTTCGCAGGGCGAGCAAAGGAGAAGAGATCCACGATTACATTGTTCCAGAGAAGCTGGCCGATGAAGGCGAGGATCACTAGCGTAATTACAAACGCAACAAGCGTCGCAATCAGCTCTACATAGGTGTCGCGGCTCTTCTCCGCCTGAGGTGAGCCGGACATACCCTCCACAGCCGCACGAGTTGCACCACCAATTAGACTGCTGCTCATTTCTGTTCTACTAGTATAGAAGAAATGGCAAAGACCCGAAAGAATTCTCGCCACTCTCATTCTCTTCCCGCCCACGCAGCCACTTTTCATGGCCTGAATACCTGGTTTGAGCATGAAGTTGAGAAACTCGGATGGATGGTGATTGCGAAAGGAAAGGGCTACGACTTCAAGATTGCTGCGTACAAAAAAGCAATCGATCAACTTATCAAGTCAATCGAGCATGTTATGAAAGAATACAAGGATCCCGACCGCATCCACGACCTCAAGGTCCTTCATATGCACGCCTGCTGCCTTCGTGATCATGTAAGCAAGGACTTCTAAATCACTCTGTCTCGTAAAGTAGACTCTCCTTCACCTTTGAACCGCGATGCTCCTCAAAATACTTCATGACCTCAGCCGCCTTTGTCTCAGACTTCAGATGCTCTGCAAGAAGCCGCTGGATATTCTTATTTCCTAGCGACTCCTTTGAAGTCTTACGACGATACAAGATACGACCACCGCTGCTCTTCAGATCTAGAGCACCGATGTTGTTTCGCTTCATAGACTGAAGGATCATCTCCTCCAGAGCCTTTTGGCGCTTATTCTTCTCACGCATCTGGTCCTTGAGTTCTTTCGTCTCATCCGCCAGTGCCTTCCACGTCTTGATCAGATTCGGTAGACTGGTCAGGTCATTTACACTATCCGTAGGAGTATCCGTAACGGCTACAATAGGGGCGGTGGTGATGGGTGCACTCATTCTGATTATTTAGGCGCAGAGAGTTTAAACTCAAATTTTTGGGCAGGTCACGGGTCGCCCGCTATCCAACCACGCTTCAAGATCCTTATTGGGATTGCGAATCTTACTATCTACGCGAACCCACTGAATATCTACATGGTCGGTGTGATTCATGCGAACAGGTGTTGTTGTGCCGACCCTACCAAACCAATATGGCCGCTTTCCAAATGTACACGGTCCGTCATAAAGTGTATAATCGACCCCTTCATAATATCCAGACTCTTCAACCACTTCACGAATAGCATTCGCTAAATAGGAAGTATCATACTCTTCGTGAGTTCCCTTTGTAAATCCCCAAGAGCCGGTATATGCATTTTTAACAAGAAGAACTTCGCGATTCCGAAGTAAAATAACACCTGCACCAGGAGGTGCTGCTTCAGAATTAAAAAGAGTAAGTAATCCAATAATTAAGAAAGCGAGCATCTATCTTCTACTCTGAAATCTTTGAGACAGCCGTTTCACCAACACGCACAGAAGGCTCTACATAGACAAGCCGTAGAAACTCAAAGATGGCCTGCTCATCTGGCATAAATGGAACAGCTGGAGCATCTGCAGCGAGAGGCTTGAGAATATGCTCATTCAGCGTATAGCCACGAGTGAGTGCATGAGAACGGAACGCCACGTTGAACTTATCAGAACCTGTAAAGTAGAGTACCGCATAGGCATACTCCTTATACGGAGTCAGCAGAAGGTCTAGCCGTCGTGCCTTCGCTGTCTCAGCCAACTTAACAACCGCCATACACTTCTTGTCGCCCAGTGCAAGGATGTCCTTGATGTATCCAGAGCGCTTCAGCTTTTCTACATAATCATGAAAGGCCTTCTTCTGGGCCGCTGGCTTAGCATCGACATCAGGAATTGTAATGAGCATATCAATATCTCCAGAGGTCACCGCCAGCCGACGGAAACTACCTACAATGTCTCCCTGGCATCCTGCAGGCAGAGCCGCCTTGAGCCACTTCTCGTGGGCGAGCATCTCCTCACGAGGAATGCGCTGGAGAATATCCTCGTAGTACTTAAGACCCATCATCTGAACGTCATTAAGAAGGCGCGTCTTTGTCCTGAGATCTTCAATACTAGTGACACCTGCAGCCACAAGTTCACGCGCCTTGACTGGACCAATGCCGTGAACCTTGAGAAGCTGGTCATACAAGTCCATCTTCAGTTCTGCACGTGTCTCTGCTGCCGCCTTCAGGCCTCCAGTTTCTAGAATCTCCTGAATCTTTGCCTTAATCTTGGTGCCAATCCCCTTAATGCCTTCAATATCAGCAAGTGTGTAGATTGCCTGAAGCGGCCTCAGACCATTGATCACTCTGCGATATGCAAGAGCACTGAACTTCTCTCCGCGGATAATATCTCCCTGTTCCATGGTCTCCAGTTCACCGATAATGAGATTCTTTTTATTGTCAGCCATGGTGTATTGATGTACAATACAAATGGATGCCAATTAACTTCAAATTTTTACTCAAAGAGTTTTGTAGGCTTCAGAGAGCCGGTCATGTATCGATTAAAAAGAAATTTCTTCTCATCTACCTTTTCCAGAATAATATGTTCAAAAGTATTGAATCCAAAAACCATGTGAATCATATAGCCTGCACGAAGACCACTAATAAACTTCTTGCGCTCTGCAAACACCTGGTCGCGGCAGAACTGCTCCATCTCATACATAAGATTCGGTACATACTTATCGCTCTCCGTATTATTTACATTTCCACGAGTGTAGCGTGTAGCATAACTATTTACATAGACATGGCGTTCACCCTTCTTATTCTCAATCCAAAGAGCCCAGCAATCATCTCCTAGCAGTTCCATGACTTGTAATGCCTGGTCAAAAGAAATAGTTGATTCCTCTTCACAGAGCGTAAAATTGTGGGGGATCGGATAATCAAAGTCCATTCTATCACTACTTTACACTTTCTTTTCCTCAATTGTATCCACAACAACTACTTTATTTAAAAGGGGCGCCTCCTTACTCTTTGTTGGTGCAGCAGGTGTTAAGATTCTGCGTGAATGCGGGTCAAACAGTGTGTGCGCACGCTTCAGTGCAGATTCTTTTTTGGGACCTTCACCCGTTGTCTCAATAATAACAGGATGCTCCGCACGAATCTCAGTAATTTTTGAATCAATCAGCCGAACAATACGGGCATCCAAGTCGGGAAGAACCTGTTCGCGCATTAGTTTCTTCTTATGATACATCATCATTGTGATTTCAGATGCAATCTGCTGCATACGTGATTTCTTATCCTTAAAGACGACTGTATGCTCAATTCCATGACAGATATCAGGCTTAGCAAGAGTCGGTAGATCCTTAAATTCTTTCTCGAACATTGCAATAATGTTGTCGGGAATCGGAGGCGCCTGCTCAATCATACGATCCAGTTCAGCGCGACAGATTTTCAGAAAGTCCATTGAGTCAATACGGTCATTCGGGTGGAGCGAAAGTTCCACGGCAATTTGGCGTTGAAACTTACCCCATTGAATGGACGCAACGCGGTTCGATTCACTCAGCTGGGCATACCGAAAGAAGTTGCCAAGAGTCGTTAAGATTCCCGCGATTAGTGAAACGCCACCTATCGCAAACTGTGCGTATTTCTGATTATCGCGATCATCACCTACAAGTTGCCCTAAGCCAACGGACGCAGTGCCCGTAAGTGTAGTAAGAATAATAACAGGAACGGTCATGCGCATATTTGCCAGTGAATACTGTTTTTCACAGCGATCATGGAGCCAACGATAGCATGCAGCAATATCTGCCCATTTGGCCATGAGTTCTTCTTGTTCTTCCGTCCATCCATTGTGAAACTTTCCCTTACGAGTATTACCAGATATATCTTTTACTACTGGATCAGGCGTAGGTGAATTCGGTGCAGTGGATGCTGCTGTGGGTGCTACGATGGCAAGACTAGTAGTTGCCGTGGGGGCTGGCGCTGACATCTACTCTTTACAAAAAAAATCTTTTGAAAGGACGCAACTTTTAGTTGGTGTTGGCAAATTCTGTACGAAGTTCAGAATAACTGATAAAGTCCTCTAGCTTGAGGTCAGTTGGTTGTATCCGACCTGTTTTTCTCTTATCAAATGTATTGGAACTATGAATCATATGAAGAATTGTTTCACATGGCTTCAATTGAATCATTGGCACAGTAAACCCGCGTAGAAATCGCTTTTCCACTGCACAGACTTCTTGAGGGTCAAAGAGCTGCTTTTCACTATAGGATCTTTTCCATGCAAGTGTACAATTTAGAGCATGTTTGTCATGATACGGTCCTGCTTGACATATCTCTCCTGTTGCCGTTGAATATGTATAGACGAGACTTGTTCCAGCCACTTCGCACCAAGGGTTTGCCGCGAATGCAGCGACTGCACTGGCCACACGCTCTGGAGGATAATAGTCATCGTCGTCCATAACAACGAGTATCTCCCCGCGTGCCTCATAAACTAGCCGATTCAACTTTGTTCCCATTGGCTGTCGCTTATCAGAACGAATATAGCGAATATTCGGGAGACATAGGTCTCTAAAGAAATCTTCTACAGATTCTTCGCCATCATCAAGAATAATCCACTCCATGTCTTCACAAGGATATGTCTGGTAGGTGTACATGCGAATAAGACGAGGCATGAATCGCGCTCGATTCGCAGTGGAGGTGATGACAGATACACTGACCATTTCTTACAAAAAATAAGTCCACGTATATAGCTCAAATTTACGCCTTGGCACCTCCGCGGCCACGCCAGCCTCCACGGCCTCTAGCTCCTCCCCTAGCCCCTCCCCTAGCACCCCCTCTAGCACCTCCACGACCACCACCACCAGGTGTAAAGTTTCTCGCCTTATTCTTCAGACTCTCTTGATAAATCTTCACCGCCTCCGCCTCGGTGAGCGCTTTAATGTCAAGTCCATCGGGAACTCCTGCAAACTTCTTCTCCTTCAAATCCTTCTTGAACATATAGATTCCATACTGACTCTTACGAAATTCAAAAGGCCCAAGCACATGAAGTGTAGCCCCTGCCTTTTCACGCAACTTTTTCTCAATCTCCTCCATTGTCTCCGTACCCACAATACTCAACTTTACATCGCCCCACACCACATACACACCAAATGGCCCTTTCTTCTTTTCAACCTTCTTGCCATCAATGGTCCCGACCAAGTCTCCACCCATTTCGACTTTCTTCTTCTCTACAAAGGCTCGCACAACCTCCTCGGTCAGATCATCCCACTTCACCCCTTCTGGCCATCCATAGAACTTTGTATTTTCTTTATCCTCCTTATCTTCAATAAGAATCAACGGCCCCTTCTTGGACTGCACAGCCTTCAGACCATCTCCAAACTCCTTCTGTCGTTCAGAATTAACTACTGCTGATGGAACAGCTTTTAGAGTCTCATAACGCTCCTTGTACGATGCCCATGTATCACGAAGTACCTTCTTCCATTCTTCAGTGCCTTCGGCAATCTTATCTAGCCGTGTCTCCATAAGTGCAGTGAATCCATAATCAAACAAGTCGCTGAACTTATCTGCACAGAATCCCATGACTCGTTCACCAAGTGGAGTCGGCCCCAGTTTATCCTTCTCTGCACCCATACTCTGTTCAAATGTCTCGCGAGTGGCCGGCCACTGATTCGGCACAAGCTTATAGCGAGTGCGCTGAACTTTCTGTGCAGGTTTATTTACCTTCTCTACATACTTCTTATCTTGAATGGACGCGAGAAGCGCAGCAAAGGTGCTTGGACGACCAATACCTTTCTTCTCCAGTTCACGAACCAGAGTGGCCTCGGTAAAACGGCCTGCAGCCTTAGTCTCGTGTGGATAGGCTTCAAGACTTGACCAGCGGAGCACGCTTCCCACTTCAATGCCACTCACCTTTTTCCAGAGTTCGGCTTCAGCATCCGCAGTCTCCTCCTCTTCATCCAGATTTGCCGTGTTGCCAAGGCGCCGCCAGCCCTGAAAGGTTGTGCGCTTCACGGCAGTGCTCCAATCAAATTCACATGGATCACCATTTGCTCTGAAGATGAGTTTGCGAGTATCACCGCGACAAGTAGCCATTACACTCTGAACTGCGCGATTCCAGATGAGTTTATAGACCTTGCGATCTCCTGCAGACCAGTCCTCAGCAGCCGGCAACTCAGTCAATTCAAAGTGGGTGGGCCGAATGGCTTCATGCGCCTCCTGTGCTTGTGGAGCCGCTGGCCCTGTGGGCGCCTCGGCGGCCTTTGCTTTCTTCTTTGCCGCTGCAGGTGCTACTGGCCCAAGGGCCCCAAGGGCCCCCACATACTCAACACCAAATGCAGCCCTTACCCAGGTCTGAGCCGCAACCACTGCCTCCTCAGAAATCACAGCCTTATCCGTTCGCATGTAGGTGATGTGTCCTGCTTCATAGAGTCGCTGTGCGGCCTGCATAGTGAACTTTGGATTCATTGCAAATAGAGCACTTGCCTCCTGCTGAAGTGTACTCGTTATGAGCGGTCGCGGTGCTGCCTCCGTCCACGGTCTAGTCTCCGCCTTCTGTACAGTTCCTTCCATGACATTATAGATATTCTCCAAGTAATTTTGCGCGGAATCATCATCTTCCAGATCTTCTGTCATGGCTGAAGGCAAATCGGACCAGACTCCCTTGACTCGCCAGGAGGAACTCACTTTGAAGTTTGTAATTTCTCGTTCACGGTCCACAACAAGTCGCAGTGCAGGTGTCTGACACCGACCCGCACTGAGAGCATGTGCAATATGTTTCCAGAGAAGTGGACTAATTGTATAGCCAATCATCATGTCAAGTACAGCCCGTGCCTGCTGCGCATTTACACGATTCATATCGAGTACACGCGGTTTTGCTACGGCTGCCTTGACCGCCTTTTCCGTAATTTCATGGAAAACGGCTCGTGCAGTTGTTGCCACAGGGAGCTTCAGAAGAAGTGCTACAGAGTATGCAATGGCTTCACCTTCACGGTCATCATCTGCTGCCAGATAGACCTTTGTGACACCCTGTGCAGCCTCCTTGAGACTAGCAATCGCCTTGGATTTTTCTTTCAGCCACTGGAATCGCGGCTCAAAATCGGCTTCAAGACCAACAGCCGTCAAATCCTCTTCAAGTGCACGGATATGCCCCATGGAGGCAATAACGCGCCAACCTGGACCCAAGAATCCTTGAATCTTTTGACACTTTGCAGGTGATTCGACGATGACAAGATTCATTCTGCCTTTTCTTACAATGCCCATATAAAACAAATTTTCCCCTACCTAAATTTGAACTTGATGCGACTCAGAACTCAAGTAAAAAGCATCCATGAGTGCGAATCGGTTTGCAGCGCTTGCATATGATGATGAAGAGATTCCTATTCTTCCACCGGTGCAGCCAGAAGTTGCGATTCATCTTCCCAAAACTCCGCCCTTTCCAGAGCTCCCTCCATCCATACAGAAACCCCTTACAAAAGTCTCTATTAAGAATCCAAAGCCACGTTCATCGCGTACTTACTCCTTTTATGATATTGCCAGGCCTATTCAACCAAATGTCTATGCAATTGTCGATGATACTGGGCCTCCCCATCCTGAAGCACCACCTTCATCACCTCTCTATACAGTTCGAGGTTCTGACACCCCTACTACAACACTAGCGGATCGTCTACGAAGCACACTTCAGAAAGAGGAAGAACAGCAGAAGATAGGCAGACATGAAGCCCGCACATTTGAAATGAGCACTGTCATTACAGGCCAGCGTTTTCGAAGGGTGACGCCTCTAAATGATTTCCGCGTACTTGAGGAGCCTAAATCCAGTTCTTCAAAATAAAGACAGAGATGACCCGCCACGATTCATCTGAATCAGTCGAAATTCCAGATGGTGAAACAGTTCCATTTAGTCAGATTCAATCTCGCAGGCCCTGTTGTGATTGTTCGCAAAGTAATGAAATTATTCTACAGCATTTCATAAACCATAAGAGACTGTATCATAGGGCTCTTAATGTTTGCGGTATTACAAGTATGGTTATTATTTTTTTAGGATTTATTGCTTTTTTTATTTACTTAATTATATACTCTTATCAAAAGAGACAATCAGATTGGAGTCACGGTCTCCCCTGACATCGCCTCTCTCACTTGTTCTACAGTAGGAACTGTGTTGACTCCATACTTATTCTTGATTGCACTCGCCACACGCATCTTAGCCTGTCCAAGATTTACAAGCGACCACTTCGGGTATTCTTTCTTGAGGATATCAAATACACGGTCCGTCAATGCCTTCCAGATATCAGCGGAAATAACGGCTTCAGCACTCCACATCTCTCCCTCAATCAACTCAAAAAACTCGGCGACTGCCTCCTTGGTGACTTTAAAAAAATCCTTTGCGGGATGCACGCGGCTTGTATACTTCTCAAGTAACTTGTGCAGAACCTTCTCCTTTTCATTTGCGGCAACAACTCTCTTTGCAAAGGCGACTTCGAACGGAATCGGAACGGGTCCATTTGAGAGCTCCTCCGCCTTTTCAGCGGGATTCATACTGGTGAACCCAACCTTAACCATACCATCAAAAAGAGGATTTGTCATGCAGTAGAGGTATCCAGGCTCCGTTGTCATTCTTATAAGAGAGAGTTTTAATTTGCATCAATTTCTTCCGCGGCCTGCTCATCAAGCTCCTCAAGAAGTGCATCAATCTCATCAATCGCTTCAATACGATAGTATTTTCCATAAAGCAATGCAAATAGGTAAGAATCCTTTTGGGGAATACCTACTTTATGAAGATAATCGAAATAATCTGTAATTGCTTCTGTAATCTCATAGTACAGTCTGCGCAATTCCGTATAGTCCTCGAATGCAATTGGAGTATCTCCCTGAGTCATTTGGTTATACAGAACTTTCGCACTATCGAGTGTATTCTCAATAATGGCAATTTGCTCATTCATGAGGGCGTAATTGGGTTGCTGTGCCATTTTGTATACTCATGGTGTAGTAACAAAGCAACTTCAAATTTTTACTGCGGTCGCAAACCTATTGCGCTACGCTCAATATGCGAACATGAGCGTAGCACGACCACCATAAATACGGAAAATATTGTAGGTCTCTGCCCAAATATAGATCCAAAATCTCTCAACTCCTGTACCCACTGTGCAGCCACGACCTGCGGCCATTGTGAGTTCCAGATCGATTCGCCGAATCTTATCCAGATTCGCTTCACCAGACGGTTGACTCGGTGCCATAAATCCATTCATGACACCAAATGGTAAATTATAGTAATATCGATTGACCCAGGGTGATTTTCTCTGATTGATACTTGGCAGAATTGTGCGAAACATCGAGGAGACCTCCGTACCATAACGGACTAGCCGACCTTCATAGATAAAGGCAATATCACTAATTGGGTCCGAATCTCGTGTACTATATCCAGGTGCATAATCGCCAGTAAAATACGCGGCATTAAGACCACTTGCATCAGGCCACCAAGGAGCTACTCTACAATCCACTCCACTCAAATCACGTGTTGCTAAGAACGGTGCATTATAACTTGGCGCCTCGTATCGCCCTGCATAAAAAAAAAGATCTCGCGTAGGATTTGGAATACGAAGCGGTACTGAAACTTTAGGAAAATTCTTCGTATCATACGGTTCAATCCGATAATGTTGCGGAATCGGCAGTAAAATATCAGCAAGACGGAAGCGGTTCGCTTCGGCCTTGTCAAGATAGATATATTCTGCCATTAAATACGTATCACCAAGCGACTGTATCAAAGGCATTGTGTGACCCTTAAAAATACTTGCACTCTGTCCAAGATAATTTAGTGTGCCAGTGGGATTTGCCACATAGAAAGGTGAACCTAGAATGGGAGGATAGACTTTGCCTGCCTGAACTCCAATCGCAGAGTCTGTAATTACATCACTTACGTAGGTGTCCGCAATCGGTGCAAAGTTAATTGTGAGGCGCACAGCATCTGTACTAATTGCATCAATTGGTAGGAAGGATCCAGCATCACCTCGACTGAACCAGAAAGGTAGAGGTACTGCCACTTGTGCAGGACGCTTCTGCGGATCCCAGCCGATTGTTCTCTTGGTAAAGCCGTTGTCGTACCGTTGAATAAGTCGATTTACGGACGTGACCTTCTCAAGAGGTGTGTGAAACTCATCGAGAACTTCAAGAAGCTGCGAATCTAGGACTTCTGTACGGGACCCTCCAATATCAATCTGTGCGCTGCTCACAAGCACATGACCGAGAGAATTTGTCCAACCATAGGTGGGGCCCAGTAAAGTAACTCCTGATGCATCTGCCGCCACCTTCGCAGCAATTTGCGGACCAACAATATCGGGTAGATTCACCACCAGATACAAACGGCTAATTAAATGTCCCTGTCGCGGCAATGTGATGGTCGCAGACTTTCCAAAATCCGGAATTTGATCGAAGTCAATACGGGACCACTGCGTTGTAAATCGACCCGCCTTGATGAAGACCTTCTTAAAAAAATCGATTTTTGGCTGCCCCTTTGGGGCCAGGAGTCGCACATCCTGAATTCCAGATTGAAGGATTTTGAGGAGTGCTGCGACCATCTATCTATGAGCTCGTTAGATAGAATAGAAGACAAACCGCAGACCATACTCCTTCATACACTTCTTCAAGAAGACCTCGCATGATTGACACGGTTGCGAGAAGCGACTCTGTGGTGTGCGACCCATGCGAAAGACATACATGTCTGCGCCACGAAGCAGATCAGTATTTCCAATCTTCTTGACGACCGCCCGCTCTGCATGAATACTCCAATCCGAATATCCACAGCCCATATGACGAGCACCGAACTGATTACAGGCCTCGGCAAGAATCTTACCACGCTTTACGATAAAGGCCACATGAATGTGGGCCCAACCTGTGTTTGTCAGAGAGTTATTCTCAAACTTTGCACCTTCATTTTCAAAGAGAGTCTTTGCAAAGGTATGTGCACATTTTGGCTCCTTCTCAACCCGATTTGGATACTTGTTGAACCGACGAGGCGTAGGGGTTGCCATGTTGTGTGATACATTGTATAGTGCCAGCAAGCAACTTCAAATTTTTATAAGTATCATTAGCTGTCAAACATCTGGTTGCCAATGCCATTCTCGAAGCGTAGCCAGCGTAGACCAAGAACATAGACAACCACCTCCCATTCCTGATTATAGACTCCACCAGGCGGAGTCACAGTGAGTGTCAAGCGGACACTCTGCGCACGCGATGCGTTGAGAGTTCCAGTGGGCTGATGGTCCGACGGTTTTCTTGCAATCGGATAGCCATAGATATACGAGCTATAAGAAGTAATTCCTCCAAGATGATGGCGACTCAAGAGTTGACGGAAATACTCCTCCTCTGCACGAATTAGTTCAATACCGTTCACTTGTATGACCGCAGAGACTACAAACGGCTTCGGTGGATTGAATGTGGAATTGTACTCGGCACTAATTACAGAACTATAGTTCGTCCACTCATTATTTTCAACGATGGCCGCCTTACGCCGTACAAACCAGATAATCTCCTCCATAGGATGGTTTGCCTCAAGTGGCAACTGTACAGTAATTGTATCGCCTGCCGATTTATTTACTAAATATTTCATGGGCTCAGAAAAGGTGAAGGTCTGGACTCCACGATACAGCATTTCAAAGGGTGTATAGAGCATACGCTCACGTACAAGACCACTTATATAGGCCCCATACGTGACTAACTTGAAGTCTTCAAAAGCAGGTGCATCGGCGGCGGCCGTGATTTGAATCGTGGGTCGGAAAGGAAAGCCATTATCGATGAAATTGAAAGTCTCTCCAAGAGGTGTAGCCGTACATGAGGAACGAAGGCCGTTTGCAACCCTTACGCAATCTATAAATGGCCGTAGAGTGATATGGATTCGAACCGTTCCTTCACGACACGCAATAAGTGGAAAGGCCTCCTTGAGTTTTGCACGGCTGAAAAAGAAAGAGAGTGGAATCATCAGTTTTCCTCCTTCGGTTGGAAAGACACGATTCGGGTTCCATGACGTTAGTCTACTAAGTGTTGAAAATCCTGTTCCGTCTACATTGATTCCAATCTGCGCATTTGTATCTGCCATTACACGGCCTGCAGTAAAGGTAAAATCACCATCAATTGTCTCAATAATCTGGTCTTCAATTTCGAGTTCGGCTTTCTGAACCAAGACTGTACCAATGGAATTTGCATAAAACCAAGCACCACTAGGGTCGACATATTGATAGCGGCCAGACAGGATACGGAGGACTGTTGTAGGATCAAACCAGTGGCCGAGTTTCACTTGAAGAAACACTCCAAAGAGAAGATCGCCACACGCGATGGAGCCCACATCAAAGGAAAATCGTTGACCAAAAGCAGCGGGGCCACGAAAAGCGAAACTCTGAACGGCAGGGACAAAGGGACGATTGCGTCGTTCCTGGTCGCGTGCAAACCAGGTTGTCTCAGAGTTGAGCGGCGTAAAATAATCGTCTTGACTATCACGGGTAGCCAAATCAATTAGGGTTGTTATATCACCGCGAGGCCTTGAAGCACCAGCCATTCTCTCTACAGGGTTGTCAGAAGGCTTTAGAACTCTCTACAACCCAGTTATGGTTACACTGCTTGAAGTTACCGTTTCTGAGGAAATGCCACCATTGTTATCTGAAAGTTGCATTGTAAAATAGAGTGTATCTCCATTTGCCATGGAGTATCCATTATTAACATAATCTACATTTACAATGGCAGTGTGACCGTTATTTGTTTCACTCGTACCACCTGCTAAATAATTTGATACGACTTGAGTTGTTGTCCCGCTTTGAACCCAATAGATAATGTAATTATAATTGTATACAAAGGCGCCGTCTTTTCCAGTAAATTGAAGTTCCACATTGACTTGACCTGTACTATAGGATAGTGTAATAGAAAGATCTGTCGGCGTGGGGTCATATGCTTGAAAATCATAAGGTTCGTTATTTGAAGGATTTGATGCGGTCTGTGCACCCTGCGCATTTCCAGAAGTAATCACAATATATAATGTGATTCCAGAAATACTTACATTTGGATTAGGAAAGGTAAATGAATCTGAGATTGTTCCACTCGTTACATTTGAAATTGTTCTTCCTGAATATGCACTCTGACCACTTGGATAGTAGGGTGAATCTGTAGCTGCATCGTAAAAAATCCAGTCGTAGTATGTTGCACCTGAACCAGGATTATTTCCAGTTGAGGCATTCCAAGTAAAATTTGCGTAGGGAGGACTTATTGTAGATACATTCTGTGCGTAGATGGTTAAACTTGGCGTACCTAGAACACCATTTGGAAATTGGGGCTGATAGCATGTGACTACACTTGAGTTTGGAGAATTTGTTGTATATGAAATACCTGTAGGTCCTGCTAAATAGAGTTGGTGATTACCATTCGCAATGATGACCGCATAATAATTTGCTTCACCAGTACCAAAGTCAACATTCGTAGATTGTGTTAATGTAGGTGGACTAGTATTCACAGGAGTTCCATCATAGTAGATTCCATATGAGCCATCTGTATTTTCTTTATAGACCTGTAATGCAAAACCGTATGCACCATCCGATTGTGTATAGTTTACGATAAGTGTTTGTACAGATATTACTTGATTTGGATCTGTTGGATTCTGATAGGATGAATATACAATATCTATACTTGTAAAACTTGGTGAAGTTGGAGAACTATACCAGATTGCTTGTAAATTGATGGGTGAGCTTTTTGCACCACCTATAATATCATAATACACTACGCAGTTTAGATATAAATTCATATAGTTATTAGACACTGTATAGTTAAAAGTGCCTGAGAGTGTTGATCCTGATGTTAAGAGTTCATATGTTGGATTTACGCTGCCAGGAAATGTATCTGGTGCCTGTGTTAAATAAAGTTTATAATAAAACATTTGAACATTGGGCACACTTGTCCAAGAATACTGATTTAATGCGGAACTTGTCCAAGGATATGAGTATAAAGTTCCATTTTGATTTGTGAGAGAGAGAGAAGTAATAGGTAAAAGTGGTGGAGGATAAATTTGTACAAGAAGTGGAGGGGTTTGTGTTGAAGAGTCGAACGTATGTGTTAAGGCATTTTTACCATTATTAAATGAATTTGTGTCGTCTGATTGGGTCCATTTCATTTGAAAATATGCCATCTCTATCTAGTAGTAAAGAAATATTTCTTTATACAAGACAAACACAAAAATGAAATATATCTATTAATTAATACTAACTACAAAAAGATACAGCTACGCCAACGACACCTCCAGGATTATATCCAGAATGTTGTGTTGTAATAGAATATATTAACTATTAATACCATAGTTGTAAGCAGAACCATTTCCACCTGCGCCACCCGCGCTACCTGTAATACCTCCTCCAGCAGATTTTGTACTTGGAAAGCTACCTGTACTTGAGCTTTGTATTACTACAGTAATACCTCCGCCTGAAGCTCCACCTCCATATGATCCGGTTGCAGCCGAATTTACTCCATTTGCTTGTACAGAAGCCCCATTTGGAGTAATATTTCCTTCGCAAATAATAATAAGTATGCCACCTGTACCTGTAAGGCCAGCTGTACCTCCACTTCCACCAAGATTGCCGGTTCCACCAGCGCCACTACCTACTGATCCATTTCCTCCTGCCCCGCCAAGTGAAGAACCATCAAATCCAGGATTACTTTTTGTTGATGATCCACCTCCTGCACCACCCGAAAAAGCAGATCCAGTTCCCCCTGCACCACTTGCTGCCTGATTTGCACTACCACTACCCCCTCCACCAGTAGTCAATGAACTAGTTGTAGATGCACCATTAGTACCAGTATTTCCATTTCCACCTAGACTTGACACTGAATTACCACCTGCTCCGCCAACTGATTGAATGACTGGTGTTATATTTGGAGTAGAACTGTTATATATATTATTTGCAATTGGTATATTAAATGATCCAATATTAGCACCTGTAGTATCTGTATTTCCTCCACATGCGCTCATTGAAATACTAGAGGAAGTATCTGTAAATGTCAAATTACCCGTTACATAGACTACCATAAAAAGTCTTCGTTTTGCATCAGGGTCATTTGGATATGCATAAGTTCCAGTACTTGGCGGGGTATACGATGGATTTACATTTGGGATAAGAACTGTACTTGAAGCAAGAGTTAAATTTCCTTTACATACAATGAATGAACAAATATCAGGAGTACTACTAAAGAGAGTTGCTACGCTTGCTTGAACTAAGGTTGTCCCACCTGCAAGTATATTATATTCATATCTACCACATGGATTTCCATTTAATGTAAATTTACCACCTACAATTTTCTTTCCATTATAGTTAATTGAGGGATTTTGTACGGTACCTAATATTCCATTCGCCGCTAGAAATTTTGCGGCATCATAGAGTGTAGGAGATGATAAATCACCACCTTGAAATGTAGTCGGCGGAATACATATATAGAGTGGGCTATTATATGGGTTCGAAACAAATGAATTTTGTGCGGAATCCAAAATAACCTGTATTTTACCAGTATTATTTGTTACAAATCCGTTATTTTGACCTGGAGTAGGAACCCAATTAATTTGAAATGCCATCTATCTAGTAGGAAAGATTTGTTTTTTACCTGCAAACCGTATATATATGAAATACGCTACTGCAAGTGGAGTAGCATAAAGTGCCACATAAAAAAGAGCCATCAGAATTTTTAGTAACACTTTCGCCCAAGGTGATATCCATGACATTTCATGTTTATGGTCCATTATAGATTCCTCTGAAGGGGCACATACTGGATCCACTGAAAAACACGGTTCATAGAATTTATGATCTAAAAAGACAATTTCGGCCTTATGCGCATAAAAAAATCTGCTTTGTATTGCTGGACCTGTAGTTTCAGAAATATAGAGCTCTTTTGTCAGAAAATCACTTTCTTCTGCAGTGGAATTTGTCATTTGGGTAATCAATTCTAAAAGAAGCGGATGATGCGGCTTGACTAAGAGTATTGCATTATTTGTACTTGCCAAAAGATTACTTGGAAAGGCTGCCATACTCATTATTAGTTCAGCTGTCTCAATCTTCGGAGTCGTGTCAATTGCTTTCAGCGATTTCATATCTGTGTCCACGGACACTCCACCGTATGCATACAAAACCACTAAACGCCCAAAATCCACCTTCTCTACAAGATAGCGAAAACTATCAAAGCGCGCAACTACTGTTGGAAAGAGTTTTCTGCACTCCTCACGAAGACTTGCTTCATCCCAGACCATGTGCGTATACCCTGGATTTAAGGTCCTCAAACTATTGACATTATCGGCAAATTTTGGCGGCAGCGAATCCCAACCCTGTAGCCAAATTTGGTGCGTAATTCTGGGTATTTTACGCCCCTCCATCCTATTTACGAGCCTTAAAAAAATCAGTAAAGACGTGGTAATCGCCGTCATAGACTAGATATGTAATGACCACTGCAAGAATAACATCAACCGTATAATGGGACCTTGTTAAGATAATCATAGCCATATTCAGCGCATTAATAAAGTAAAAGAATGCGGGACTTATAATTCCCTGTCTCCAGAAAATCAGAGTCGCCAGCAAGACAAATGCGGTGTGACCACTAAAGACCTTGTCGTAGCAATTACCCTTGAAATAATTCAGCCATCCCATTGCCGTATCGCATTTATCGTGCTTGGGAAGAATTGTTACAATGGTTGTTAGTGCGCGTACAACCATAATGAGTAGAAATTTTGCACCAAACTCCTTTACAATGGGAAGAGGATTCGGGATAAAAAAGAAAGAGAGCGCAGTCAGCGTAATAATAACATCATTATAGGCTTTGTAATCGTGTAAGTCGGGAACTGTAATATGTAGAAGGTCAAAAATTTTCCCTTTCTGATCGGCCTTGTAAAATTCATCTCCAAGTACTTGAACAAAGTAATTGGAGGCGAATACCAATAGCAGTAAAAAGCCTACCCAGAGCGTATCCCTCATCCTACTTAGATACCCTCTTCTATTTCGGCGAGCCAGTCGCTCCACGACTTAGGGCTTCGCGCATCCCATTTGCGCTGTCGGTCAATATAGAGTGTCATTTGCCGATTGAGTAGTGTCAAGTCAACATGGGTGGGTTTATAGGTACTAAACTCTTCAAGGACTCGGGCAATTTTATGAGGAGTGAAGGAGCCGCATGTATAGATATCCATTTGTAGAAGACACTTTGACTTCGGATGATGTAGAATCCAGGGCGGCGGAGTCTTCCAGAAGTGAAAGGCGATATGCGAAGTCTGAATCGGAGCCACGGCGGTCAGCCCTTCATTCCATTTCGGCTCGCTCACATAAAACGCACGCGGCTCACCGAGAAAATTCATGGAGAGGTCGTAGATTAGGTGATTTAACTTCTTCTTGACGCCCTCCATGTCGCCTTTAGAAGGGCAGGTCGTCGTTTCAAAGCGTACAAGCAAGTGGTGGTGTTCAATCGGTGATTTCGGATGATTTTTATGTTTACGAGTTCTGTTCTTGCTAACCATTCTTTTAAATCTAAAGATTAAATATAGAATGTCTGGTGCGCAAAAGACCGGTTGGAGCTTTGGATTTGGTACGAATACAGTTCGCCAGAAGGGCGCGCGCACTGCTGCTCAAGCGTCTGGAGTAGGGCCTCAGTGGGTCTATTTTAATTACACTACGGGTATGTTTGAAGTCGATATAGTTAGGGTTGGAAAACCGAACTTTACTATCTCAGGCAGAGATGCTGCGGAGTTAAAGCAGAACTATGAAATGGGAATGAGTAATACAGCCTCATCTGGCATTGGCGTTGGTGCGAATGCCGCGCGTGCAGCTGCGAGTGGCGTTAAGTCAGTTGCGAAGGGCACCGCGCAGCGCGTAGCTGGCATTGGGAGTGTTCTATGGAGTGGCAAGCAAGCGCTAAAGGGTGGCCGCTCACGCAAGAATCGCAAGGCCAACCGTAAGAACCGTACTCGTCGCGCCTAATTACCAAATAGTAACGCAGACCTTCCCTTTTCGAACTCAAGTGCCGCCCATGTCTCCACATAGACATCCAAATATGTATTGGGTGAGCCCGGCAGCGCAGCCAGCGTAATTAAGAGTGTAGGTCGATCAGCCGTCGTAAAATTAATGGATCCCTCCAATTGCCGTGCAAAGGGAGCAATCCGTCCTACGATGTCGCCGAGAGCCCAGTTCATAAAAGAGAGATTATACCCCGAGTCTCGCTCCTCTTTAGCATGCTGCACCAACTCGTGCCACACAAGTGAATCCCAGGATGTTTCTCTATCGCGACCTGCAATAATGAGCGACATTGCACTATACGCCTGTCCTCCACTCACATCCATTGTATACTGCCAGCGTTGATTTGCTTGTAGCGCAGGCTGTGTGCGAAATGTCATCACCATGCGTGCAGCAGGATGGTCCGCATCAAGACGCCGTGTCACATACGCCGTTCCACTCCGTGATAATGGAGCATAGTCAATTTGACCCTGTGTGAAGTTATTCTCATACTGGCGTTCAAAGGGCACAGTAAGCACACTACTACGCATAGTGTCCTGCATTTCCCTATCAGTATAAATATGCCGAGTTTCTAACTGTATGCTCGGCGCAGGAATCTCCAAGCGACCAAGCGTTGTAAATCGCACAGGACTTGCTCCAGCGGCCGTGACAATTTGGAAATCACTACGGTTCCAAGGCATAGGCTTCGGTCGGCCATCAGAGGCTTCTACGAGGTCCTCCAGTTTCCGTAAGACACAGCGCACACGAAATGCCTGCTCCGTTGCACAGATTCGAGGAAATCCGCCATCATCCGCATCCTGACATCCTACAAGGGGCAGCGCAAGTCTCAGACGACCAGGAGTAGCATTATGCTGTATAGCTAAGGGCAACCCACTGTGAACACCCGTCAGTGCATTTTCTAGAAATGCCGAAGCAAGTGAGCCACGGCTACGCGAGGTTGCAAAGAGTTCATCACCACTCCACTCCTGTACGAGAAGTCTGTCTTGGAAAAACTGAATCTTCTCAAAGAGAAAATACGCAATACCGCGGGTATATCCATAGGTGACACCTGATAAGTCGGTAATGACTGAATTTCCATTCAAAACCGCTTGAGGTGCAGGTAGCCAGGTCGGCAGATCAATGACTAGCGTCGGCTCAATAACAACATCTCCAGCCACTTCAAATTGAAACTCGATGGAACGGCCAAACTCGGTGGCTTGGAGAGGAGGGATACGGCGCAGTTCATGAATCACTGCCGCTTGCGGCTCGTAGCGATTATCATATGGAAAGAGTGCAGTGGCATCATCTGAAATAAAATAGGCGTCCTTGTTTCCTCGTGAAATAAGCTCGTACAAGGGCCCTTCACTAGTTGCATTACCCGCATTCATCAGCGACTCTTGTCTATGATGAATGAGTTTTTCTATTGCGCATTCACGCATTAGTCTTTGGCGTCAGGCTTAGGCTCTTCAAGAGGCGCCAACAACTTCAATGTGGCCGCCCGCTCCACACGCTTCGGTAGGTCAATCACCGCTTTTCGCCCGTAGCGAGCAAACCAGAATTCATGAGTCACCTCTTCACCATCCTTAATCCACGTATCTAAGAATGTCTTGGCCTGTTTATAGCCGGGATCCGACACTACAATACCAAGTTCCTGGAGTTTTTTAAGCAATGTCACAGCCTCTTGAACACGTTCAGCCTTTGTCTTATAGACAACCATACTAGCACTACTGAGCATTCGTTGTATAGACATTTACCGTACTTAGATAAAACCGACCCTGTGCAATGAGATCACGTTGCTGATAATTCGCATAATTATAAGTCGCCGTTGTAAGTGTACTAATTGGTGTAGTATTTCCATAGCCTTTCTGCGGTGTTAAGACCTGTGCCTGATAATTAATCCACTGTGTACCTGATTGCAGATTTTTTATGTATTCACTAAAGTCCATTGCGCTCTATCTAAAACCCTGAAATTCAATTCTATAGAAAGAACGAAATGTGCGGCATCTTTGCCTGTTTCGGTAGTGTGCAATGTCCGGACATTGAGGCATGCGTAGCCAAGCTAAAGGCGCGTGGACCTGAGAAGACAGCATTTGTTAAAAAGCCCTGCGGCACCTTTGGTTTCACCCGTCTCGCCATTAATGGGCTGAATCCTGCTGGAATGCAGCCGTTTACCAAGAATGGCATCACATGGATCTGCAATGGTGAAATCTACAATGCCAAGGCGCTTGCTGAGGAGTACAAGATTCCTATGCCGTCAGGCTCAGACTGTGAAGTTCTAGGTGCATTGTATGAGGTGCACCGCGACTCACCTGAGACTTTTTTCCGCGCCCTTGATGGAGTCTTTGCCATTATTCTCTACGATGAGGCGCGCGACCTTCTACTTTGGGGCCGTGACCCCTACGGTGTTCGCCCACTCTTTGCCGCATGGCCATCTACAAAGGACGTAAATCTTGCAGGAGTCAAGGACTTCTGTGCTCTTACAATAAAACTAAATATGTACGGTCATTCTACGAATAGTATTGTCTTAGCAAGTGAACGCAAGGCCATTCCTTCATCGCACTCAAATATAATGCAATTCTCTCCAGGTCACTGGGCCTCAGTACGTGCATCGGATGCATCGAACTTTTTTATGGCCGCGTATCATCAGACTCCTTGGCTGAAAAATCCTTCCTACAGTCCTGCAAACCCTAAGGGTTCAACCGATGCTGCACACGCAGTCCGTTTTGCATTAGAAGAGGCTGTAAAGAAACGTCTACTTACAGAGCGACCGTGTGCAGCACTCTTGAGTGGTGGGATTGACAGCAGTCTTATTGCGGCACTCGTGCAGAAAAATCTGAAGGCTCTAGGCCTTCCACCCTTAAAGACGTTCAGTATTGGAATGCCTGGCAGCACAGATCTTAAGTACGCAAGTCTTGTGGCCAAGCATATTGGCTCAGACCATACAGAGGTTGTCCTGACTGCCGATGATTTCTTTGCCGCAATTCCTCAAGTTGTCCACGATATTGAATCATATGATATTACTACAGTGAGGGCCAGTGTAGGGAATTGGCTCGTCTCGAAGGCAATCAGAGAGCAGACAGATTGCAAGGTCGTATTCAATGGAGATGGCAGTGATGAAGTCTTTGGTTCCTATCTCTATTTCTACAAGGCACCCAGCGAGCAGGCCTTTGAAGCGGAAGTCGATCGACTTCTTAAGGAGATTCACTATTTTGATGTACTGCGGAGTGACCGAACCATCAGTTTACATGGGCTTGAGCCGAGAACACCCTTCTTAGATAAGCAGTTCGTCGCGGTTGCACGATCGGTTGCAACCGTGTGGCGTCGCCCTGTAAAAGGGGTGCAAGTGGAGAAGTGGATCCTACGAAAGGCATTTGAAGGAACTGGTCTTCTACCAAATGAGGTGCTCTGGCGTCAAAAAGAGGCATTTAGTGACGGAGTCAGTAGCCAAGAAAAAAGTTGGTTTGAGGAGATTCAAGAGCGTGTTGAGCCGTGTTTGCCCTATGATTGGAAGATGAAGGCACTTGAGATAAACTATTTGATGCCTATCACAGCAGAGGCCTTTTTCTACAGAACTCTCTACGAATCCTTTTATGGAACGGAGTCAATTGAGACCGTCATTCCTGCCTTCTGGATGCCGCGCTGGTCGCCTGGTATCACGGACCCGTCAGCTAGGAAACTTGCGCATTACGGCACTGCAAGCTCCTCTTGAACCTGTGAATTACCCCGAGACTTTGGAAAATGTCCGTATTCTTGCTCATAGGTGAGTTCACCTGTGGGTACTATCATATTTATACAGAAGGTTAGTCCTAGCATGATAAATCCTAGAATAATCACATTTGGTATAAACAGCGCTCCGCCAATCAGAAGAAGAGTTACACTAAAGGAATAATAGTAGACAAGCATCTTAACTGTCTTGGTTGTTGGATTATATGCTGAGAATGTTGACATTATACTTGAATATAAATAGCCTAAAGCGAATATTCAAATTTGACTGGCGTTTCCAGTATACTCTATGAGCATAAACTCATGCAGTGTAAGGGTCGCTATACAAAAGAAAAGAAAGAGATTCCATTTCCGACAAAGAGTGGATATTTCACAGAGAGACGATGTGGAGAGATTGCTGCGCATGATGAACTCTGCGAGGGCTGTATTGAAAAGCGAAAACTTGTCTTTGTACTGAAGAATCAGCAGAGTCACTATCTAGGAAAAATAGATGAACCATATATTGAAAATTGCTGGCTCTTTGGTTCACCTCGTTATCTACGGTTTGCAGAACTTCCTGGAAATTCGCCGACGACCAAACAAATCTCTGAGGCAGAAACGGCCCAAAGAATCTCAAGGGGTGGACTAGAGATGAAGACAAAGGCAGTAAAAGAATCAAAAGAAGAGGCTAAAAAGCTAGGACGTCCTAAGAAAAATGGGACCGTGGTATCTCCTCTGGTTGCAAGAGAAGCCCTCGCGGCCCCAGTGGGCCCCCTGGCCCCCACGTCGTCCGCAGATGCGCAATCCTCTACTCCTACTACCACTCCTCCTGTGGTTGAGCAAAAACCAAAGCCCGCGCCCAAGCCAAAGAAGGTTGTAAAGAAGACTATCCCTTTAGCGGTAGCAACCGTTGCAAAGGCAGTTGAAGTTGCTGAGACACCTCTTGAAGCGATTGAAGTAATCAAGATTCAATTAGTGCCTAAGGTGATTGGAGACAAATCCTACTGGTTGGATTCGTCAAAGGACAAAGTGTATGAAAAGACAAAAGATGGGGCAATTGGAAAGTACCTGGGTCGATATGATTCACGCGAGCAGGCACTCGTTAGTTTTCCGGACTCCGATGTAGAATGAGCGGTGATGCAAAACAATGCCCCTGGTGTCAACGTTGGTGTCTAAAAGATAATGCTTGTGATTATATTTTTGCCTGTGGTCTAGAAACCCGCGGGACTTTTGTGAAGGAAGCAGGGTGTGGTCGCTCATGGTGCTGGCGCTGCGGACTCAAGTATTGTAGTGCTTATTATGACCCAACTACAGGTCAGAAGCTCCCTACGGCTAAAGACAGTCACGGAGACTGTTGTCGTCATGAGTCTGGTTTCAAACAGGAGGACTACTGTCCTGGTGGACATAGTGGACATTGTGGCCAAAGATGGTAAATTCTAACCATCTTCTAGATGGCAGGAAAGACACGTAAACTCAAAAGTCCAGATTATATCATTGCAATACCTTCCTATAAACGCGTAGATATACTCAAAGAGAAAACACTTGCCACTCTACAGAAATATAAGATTCCTAAAGAGAAAATCTACGTATTTGTTGCGAGCAAAGAGGAGCACGACATCTACAAGGAGGCACTTGACCCTGCGACATATGGGCATCTAGTCATAGGTGTTCCAGGACTCGCTGCCGTGCGCAATTTTATCTCAGGCTTCTTTCCTAAAGGCAAGAAAATTGTGAGTTGCGATGATGATATTCGAGGATTTATTGAGTTTGATGCTAGTAAAAAACGTCATGAAAAAGAACTTGTGAGCCTCAAATCGGTGATTGAACGCGGATTCAAGGAATGCGCGGCAAAAGGAGCGAATCTCTGGGGTCTCTATCCGAGTGCAAATGGATTTTTCATGAAGGATACGGTAAATTATGACCTCAAATTCATCATTGGAAACTTCTTCGGTTATATCAACTTTAAGAATGAACGAAAACTCACAGTCACAACAGGACCCAAAGACGATTATGAGCGCAGTCTATTATTCTACAAGGAAGACGGCGTGATAGTACGTCTAAATTTCGTTGCTGCAAAGACCTCAATTTACACAACACCAGGTGGACTACAAGACGGCAATCGCCTTGCGCGTGTAAAAGCAGATGTAGAGGGGCTTATGAAAAAGTATCCTGACTATGTCTTTCCTAATCCTCGGCGAAAGGGGCCGTTTCCAGAGATTTTAATTAAGTACAAAAAATTTGAATAATTTATTTAGCCCAAGTAATATAGATATAACGCGCAAAACAACGCACAATGACTAAATATTCAAATACTTCACGCTTCTCTTTAACTTTAAGACATAATACGATTCGTGGTCGTATTCTAGATGGAGAATTAGTTTCTCAAACTCCTTCAGTAAACTGGCAACGGGGTAAGCATAGCCTTGAAGACGGTTCATGCGCATATGCTATCATTAAATATTTTGAGACTCGTCCAAATCGTACTGCTTCTATAGAGGAGATTATTACTTCTCCTATTCTAGCACAGTATAATCTTGAATCTCTTACAAGTAATGGCGAAAGATTAATTGCACCTATACTTCGTGAACTCATTAAACAAGGGATTGTTACTAGAATCTAATAGTAACAAAATAAGAAAAAACTTATTTATTTTTGCTGTTGGTCTAAACCATCCCAACTAAATACACTCAATATGGATCATATCCGTACTGAGTTTATTACAGAGGCCATTAAGAATAATCAAGTTGTCCGTTTTGCAAAGTTTGGAGACGGTGAATATGCCTGTTCACTCGGTCAGCAGGGCGCGAATTGTGATGGTGATATCTATTTTCCCGAACTGAGCCGAG
>Ga0214167_1000147_pt1 | contig 46108 bp, 42 predicted proteins | sample TroBogypolimnion_45_FD_153006 | JGI IMG/M metagenome (GOLD analysis project Ga0214167, IMG submission 153006) | Freshwater microbial communities from Trout Bog Lake, WI - Practice 18AUG2009 hypolimnion v3 | ecosystem: Environmental > Aquatic > Freshwater > Lake > Hypolimnion/Profundal zone ... | reverse complement strand
ATCATGTGCTGGTTTCGCCCAACTCCTGAATCAGAAAGCAGTTCTTGAATGTCGAGCAAGCGACAAGTAGTTCCATTGATTGCGTATTCGGAGTCACCGTTACGGAACAATGTTCGAGAAATTGTGACTTCAGCGCCATCAACGCTGAGTCGGCCTTCTGAGTTGTCGAGTGTTAGAGAAACTTCAGCACGACCGAGTGCTGCTTTGTTGGTGGTACCAGCGAAAATAACGTCGTCCATTTTTGCACTGCGAAGAACTTTTGTTCCCTGAGCACCAAGCACCCAAACCACAGCGTCGACAACATTGGACTTTCCTGATCCGTTTGGACCCACGACAGCGGTGACGCCCGGCTCGAACTCAATGGTCGTACTGTCGGCAAAGGACTTAAAGCCCTTCATGGTTAATCGCTTAAGAAACACGCTGAGACGCTAGCAATCTTCTGAGGTTAAAAAGTCGTTTAGCTCTGACACTTGTCACAGAAGAACGTTGTCTGACCCTTAATTAATGCTTTTTTGATGGGCTGGCGACATTGCATGCAAGGGAGCCCCTCGCGGTCATAGACCTGAAGGTATTGCTGATAATTGCCTTCTTTTCCGTCTGGGTCACGAAAAGGATCCTTCTCTAAAGAAGTTCCGCCGTACTTGATTGCTTCTTGAAGAATTTCAGTGATTGCACGGTGCAGACGTCGGATTTCAATTGTTGAAAGTGACTCGGATTCACGGTCGTGGCCAAGACCAGCAGCAAAAAGTGCCTCGTCGGCGTAGATTTCACCGAGGCCAGCCAAGATGTTCTGATCGGTCAAAACGGACTTCAGATCCGTGGTTCGGCTGCGAAGAATCGCCGCGAATCGGTCCCAGCCAATTTGATCTTCAAAGGGGTCAATACCGAGCATTGTGAGCTCGGGAATTTGCTTACGAAGGCCTAGGCCGTCACCGCCAACGCTGAGTCGAGCGAACTTAGAAATCTCAACTTCTGAGCCCTCTGGCGGCGGAGTTGAGACGTATAACTCCCCCTTCGACAGTGCATCAACGTAGCGAATCTCTCCACCCTGAGTGAAAGTAAAGACAACGTGCGTGTGTTTTGGCTTCTCATCCTTGGGTCCTTGCGAACGAAGAATACGTCCGCTTACGTCGAGGTCAATTACGAGGCTTGTTCCGTTGTCGAGTCCAAAGATCAAGTTTTTTCCGAGTCGTTGAGCAGACTTTATAGTGTGCCCTTCAACTGCGGTACGAAAATCTTTAGCAGTCTTATGACGTCGAACGATCTTCCCGGAGGTCACCGCCGCTCCCTTGATTTTTTTACCAACCAAGTCGCGTGACAGTGATCCTCGTATTGTTTCTATTTCTGGTAACTCAGGCATTGCTTCGCCTTTCCAACGCAGCTTTTGCAGCTTGCGATTCTGCGCTCTTTTTTGAACGTCCATGGCCACTGGCTACGAGTGATGTTCCAACTCGAACTGTTGCTTCAAATGTTGTCGCGTGAAGTGGACCACTTCCCGAAACTTCGTAGGTGGGCGTGCCATGACCTTGTTGCTCACTCCACTGGCGAAGTTGTGTCTTTGGATCAACTTCGTCTGGTGCAAGCGAGGCGTCAGCTACGTCATCAGCCAACATTGCCTGGACGAAATCACATGAAGACTGAAATCCATTTTCAAGATAGACAGCTGCTACGACAGCTTCGAATGCATCTGCGAGGAGTGAATCACGCTCAGTGCCACCTGATTTGATTTCACCCTTGCCAACTTTTATGCAAGAGCCGAGGTCAAGTCGACGCGCGAGTGATGCGAGAGAAGCTTCATTTACAACTCGAGAGCGAACCAACGATCCAGTTCCTTCGTTTAGTTCTGGATACTCGCGTGTGATCAGATCAGCAATAGCAAGGTCCACAACTGCGTCGCCTAAGAATTCGAGCCGCTCGTTAGACACGCAGTCGTGTTCTGCGGCGTAGCTCGAATGTGTAAGCGCGACACGAAGCAACTCGCTCTCAGGACTCATGCCTAAGTGATTTGCCAGTGCCTCAAGAGTTGAGGTCAAAAGACTCACAGACCTCGTTACGCGCCCTGGAGCTTGGTTGAAACGTAATCAACGGCGTCATTTACGCATCCCAAGTTCTCTAGGTCTTCGTCGTCAATGTGGAAACCTGGAACGTAGGTTGCAAGCTTTTCTTCCAAGGCTTCTACGAGTTCAATTAGGGCAAGAGAATCTGCACCCATGTCGGTGAATGATTGTGTCTCTGAAATTTCACCTGGTGTTTTTTCCAAGATTTCAGCTAATTGCTCTTTAACAATGTTCAATATTGCTGCTCGATCGAGCGGTGTTGAACTTCCAGCGTCAGCGGACATGGCCACTCCTTAAATGTTGCTACTAAAGGATACCGAGATTTCGTACATAGTACGAGAATTATTAGCCTTGATCAGGTCGAATGGTGAGTCGAAGTTTCTCGACGACTCCCGCTTTGTCCATTTCTGAAGCTACGCGAAGCGCATTCATAATCGCCGTGGCGTTGGATGAACCGTGACTGATGATGCAAATCCCTTCAAGTCCGAGAAGCATCGCTCCTCCCTGCTTGTCGGGAGTTAATTCTCCCGCGATTGGAAGTAAATGCTCGAATAGAACATCGCCGGCAGCCTTAGTTGCATCATTGGTGTTGATAACGCCGAGCACTGCACCAAAGATGTACTTCAGTGCGCCTTCAAGAGTCTTCAGTGCAACATTGCCGGTGAAACCATCAGTAACGACAACGTCAACTGGCGACGGTATTAGGTCACGACCTTCAACGTTTCCGAAGAAGTTGAAATCGCTGAGGGCAGCGAGCAGCTCGTGAGTTTCTTTCACGAGTGGAGTTCCCTTAGTTGACTCTTCGCCAATTGAGAGGAGTCCAACCTTTGGACTTTCAATTGCATAACGAGCTTTTGCGAATGCTGATCCCATTTGAGCGAACTGAACCAGCATCTCTGGGGTGCATTCCGAGTTCGCACCGGCGTCCACCAAGATGCAAGGTGATCCGCCAGGATTAGGAATTGGAGTTGCGATACAAGGGCGCACTACGCCAGGTAGTCGTCCCATACGAAGGAGAGCTGAAGCCATAGTGGCTCCAGTATTTCCAGCAGAAACCATCGCGCTAGCTTTTCCGTCTCTAACAAGTTCAGCAGCGCGAACAAGTGAGGAATCTTTTTTCTTTCGAACACTTCCGCCAGGTTCGTCGTCCATGGCAATGACTTCAGTGCATGCAAATACTTCGAGACCGAGTGGGTCTCCCATGAGTTCAGGAACTCCGACGAGTATGACTTCTAAACCAAGTTCATCGACGGCGCGTCGAGCACCAGCAATGATTTCACTGGGTGCAAAGTCACCACCCATCGCATCTAGAGCGATGGGAAGAGTCAAATTAGTTGACCTCGACTGCTACGCGACCCTTGTACCAACCGCAGTTAGGGCACACGATGTGTGGCAACTTAGAAGTTGCACACTGAGGGCATACAGAACGTGAAGGACGGTCTAGGCGCCACGCAGCAGCTTGGCGTGAACGCCCCTTGGCTTTACTGGTCTTCCTCTTTGGAACTGGCATCGATCTTCTCTTTCAACGTTAACGGGCTTAACCGTCAATTTTCTTTGGACTCATCTGACGGAAAGTCAATGAATCGCAGGTTGTCTAGTGTAGCCCAGCGCGGGTCCACCGGGCCTTGACACTCGCAAGTGGCTTCATTTCGGTCAATTCCGCAGTATGGGCAAAGTCCCTTGCAGTCTTCTTTGCAGAGTGGAGCGAGGGGTAAATCAAGGAAAATCGCGTCATGAGCCATCGGGGCCAGGTCGACAAAATCATTCTCGATTAGATAAGCGTCGTCGTCCCCAGGGCCACGCTCATCGACGAAGCGCTCGCTGACAACAACCTTCGACACTCCAAGGACTTCGACTGAGCAACGGCGACAGATTCCGTGCCATGGAGCTTCAACTGAACCTCGTGCGTGCAGTCCTCCACTGAAACTTTGCAGCTTCACATTGATTTTTAGTGGAGCATCACTTATTACGTCAGTCTCTGCACGTCCACGTGGGGCGAATTCTTTTTTCTCATCGAATGGGACGTCAAGAGAAATGTCAATCGATGATGGAACATCGCGTAAGAGCAACGCCACTGGGACGAGAAATGGTGATGCCACGATCGTTAAAAGGAATCCTGATCGAAATAGGACTCTTCGTAGGGATCACTGCTTTGTGCCGCAGGTGGCGCTGAAGGTGGCATAAAGAACTCGTCTGGACCTGGTTCTTCACCCGCAAGCGAAAGTGGCATGCCCTGTGACGCCATGCGCTCGCGCCCAGACTGCACAGTTCGTAGCAAACGGTCCAGCACGATTTCGAAACCACCCAGCTTGCCGTCAATGAAGTCATCAGACTCATTGATCATCTTTCGAGCTGTGGCCTGCGCATCAGCAATGATTTTGTCGGCTTGAATTCGCGATTGGCGAACAATTTCAGTCTTGTCAACCATTCGAGCTGCTTCAGCGCGCACCTGATCCATTAACTGCTGAGCCTTCTGCTGCTCAGTGGCCATAAGTTCTTCGCGGTCGCGAAGTGCCCAACGAGCTTGTCGAATTTCTTCAGGCAGATTGTTAAGGGCATCTTGAATGATTGCGAGTACTTCTTCGCGCTGCACCAAAGCAGAACTTGAAAGTGGCATTTGCTTAGCGTGAACAATGATCTCTTCAAGGTGGCGAAGATTGTCTTCAATGTTGTGCTGAGAGTTATTGGGCTCGGGTTGCAAAAAATCATCGCCCAAGTTGTAGTCCTCAAATGATGTCATTATGACTCCTTTGGAAACTTAATGTCGAGTTGTTTCTTTACGTTTGCTGGAACAAATGCTGCAACATCTCCACCGTAGCGAGCTACTTCTCGAAGGAGCTTGGAAGCAATGAAGGAGTGGCTTGAACTGGTTGGGATGAAAAGTGTTTCTACTCCAGAAAGCGAGCGATTCATCTGAGCCATCTGTAGTTCGCTCTCAAAGTCAGAAACAGCGCGAAGGCCTTTCACGATTGCGGTGGCGTTTACATCGCGTGCAACATTTACCAGCAGTGTTGAAATTGAAACAACCCTGACATTTTTGATGTGCGTGCATGACTCAATAATCATGTCGCGACGTTCGTCGAGGTCGAAAAGAGCTTCGGACTTCTGAGGGTTACGGATTGCGGCAACGACAATTTCATCAAAGATGTGTGAAGCACGCTCCACCACTTCAAGGTGACCGTTATGAAAAGGATCAAATGATCCAGGAATTAGTCCAACTGTGGTCATTCGAGGTCGCCTTCCTGTGTTTCTAACAACGTTACGAGCGTAGTGCCGTATCGCTTAGTTTTCGAAACGACCCATCCCTCCGGTGCATCCATGTGACGATCGTTCTCAATTACAGCCCTAGTGGCGCTTACGCCCTTTAGAACTCCAGCTAAATCAAAGGGGCCGTATGGTGGGTCCGCAAGAACTAGGTCTAGGTCGCTGGGTGGCTGCCACACCGGCAAGGTCGAACGAATGAAAACGGCCTCGCCTTCGAGGTTGAGTGGCTCAAGATTAAATTTCGCGGCAGCCAAGCACTCAGGATCTGAATCCACGAAATACACCTTTGCAGCTCCGCGAGAAAGCGCTTCAATGCCCATGGCGCCAGTTCCGCAGTAGAGGTCGGCAACAACGAGGTCGTACAGTCCACCACGGCTTTCGAGCATCGAGAAAATTGCTTCACGAGCGAAGTCGGTTGTGGGACGCACCGTTGGCGGAATCTTTGCTTTAAGTGCTCGTCCTCGAGCTGTTCCACCAATTACGCGCACCCTCTAAGGGTAGGCGTTTTTCGTCACTATGACTTAAATAGGAAGTCTGCTTCTTCTGGGTCAACAAATAATCGAAGTTCATCAACCATTTCAGGTTCTGCGTCAAGCCCGTTTGCGCTCACCATTGATTTCGCCACCACTTGAGCCGCGAGGAGAAGATCCTCGTCGTTTTTTAGCGAAGCTAACTGCAAGTCACTTCGACCACGCTGGCGAGAACCAAGAATTGTTCCTTCACCTCTGATGTCGAGATCGATTTCAGCAAGTGCGAATCCGTCGTTTGAGTTCACGAGGGCTTCAATTCTCCTTTGGCCGTCTTCGCTTGATGGCTCACCAAGTAGGTAGCAATAACTCTGATCGCCACTTCTTCCTACGCGCCCACGCAGCTGGTGCAGTTGAGCGAGACCAAATCGCCAAGCATCTTCAATAACAATCACACTCGCCTCAGGAACATCAACTCCAACTTCGATGACGACCGTGGCCACGAGAACTTGAATCTCGCCACTTCTGAAGTCCTCCATGATTTGTTCTTTTTCTTGACTCTTCATTTGTCCGTGCAGCAAGCCAACGCTGAGTCCTCGAAGTTCTTCCAGCGCTAAGCGATTTCTTTCATCCACCGCGCTCGTCGCTTCAATTTTTTCTGAGCCTTCGACGAGAGGACAGATGACGTAGGCGCGTCTGCCGGCTGCAACTTCTTCTCGAACGTGTTGCCAACACCCAGCAACATCGAGGTCGTTATTTGCCCACTGTGTTTTTATAGGGAGCCTGCCTCCAGGCATTTCGTCGAGCACCGAGCGGTCAAGGTCACCAAAGAGCACCATGGCAGCGGTGCGAGGAATGGGAGTTGCGGTCATGACCAGAAGATCTGGATCTGCTTGTTCGAGTGAGCGCTCGCGACCTTTATCTCGAAGTGTGGCGCGCTGTTGGACTCCGAATCGATGCTGCTCGTCAATAACCACAGCACCAAGGGCTTTAAAGCGCACATCATCGGTGAGGAGCGCATGCGTTCCTACGACCAAATCAATTGAACCATCCAAGAGTCCATCTATTACGAATTGACGTTCTTTCACTCGAAGCTTTCCAGACAACAGATGAATTGAAAGCGGCCTCACTCCGCCGAGCACCGCATCATCTTTCTTGGTGAGTCCTTCTAGATCTCTTCTAATGGACGCCACATGCTGTTCAGCAAGAACCTCAGTTGGCGCCATGAGTGCGCCTTGTCTGCCACCATCAATCGCTGCGAGGAGTGATGTGAGCGCTACAACAGTTTTTCCAGATCCAACGTCACCTTGTAGCAAACGATGCATGGGAAGTGCGGAGGACATGTCATTCGCGATTTCGTGAAGGACGCGACGCTGTGCGTTTGTTAAAGCAAAGCGGTGTCCTCCTAAAAATTGTCGAACGAGCGATGACTCAGGGTCGCGAAGCGCACCAGGTGCGACATCGAGATCGTGCTCGCCAATTGGATGAGAAATACCAGCTGCGGTCATTTCTAATTTACGACGTCGAAGCGCCAGGAGCAGTTGCAATCGAAGCAACTCATCAAACGCGAGTCGCCTGCGCGCAGGCGCAACGCTGCTTAACTCTGTCGGGAGGTGAATCCCCCAGAATGATTGCGTGCGGTCAATCAAATCGAACTGATTGAGTGATGCACTTGGAACTGGATCTAGCAGTGGACCTGCTCGTCGAAGTGACTCTTCAATGAAGCCACCAATCTCCCAACTCGTTAGTCCTGCTTTTCCTGAAGACGGATAGATGGGAACTACTCGGCCAACTCGTGAAGCATCACGCTCAATACCTGATGCTCCAACAATCACGTCGACCACTGGATTGGTCATTTGTCGTTGACCTTTGTAGTCAGTTACTTTTCCAAAAAAGAGCGCTTGGACTCCAACGGGCATTTGTTTTTCTCGCCACGCTTGATTAAAGAAAACAACTTTCAGAGATTCGCCGTCGTCACTCACAGTTGCTTCAACCATGACCTTGCCCTGCTTGGTTCGTCGACTACTTATTTTTCGAACTTCACCAAATACCGCTGCTTCTTCGCCGATCGCCAAATCGCTGAGATCAACTCGTTTTGTGCGGTCAATGTAGCGACGTGGATATACCGTCAGAAGATCAAAGACACTTTCAATGCCAATTGTGCCTAGCGCTGCGGTTCGCTTTTCTCCCACATGACGCAGTTGGCCTACTTTGACGTCATCTAGCTGACGCAGTCGGCGAAGCGCCGCGTCGCTCACTCGATACCGAAGTAGTACGGATAGAGCGGCTGTCCACCGTGGTGAACTTCGACAGCAATATTGGGAAACTCTTCTTCGAGGAAGTCTGTGATTCGTCGTGTATTGGCCGCCGTTGCTCCGTCGCCTTCAATGATCGTGAGAATTTCGTGCTTGTTGGTAATAAGCACCGACAACAACTTCGAGCTGGCGTTAGCAATGGAGTCAGCAATGGAGAGAACGCCTTCAGCGCTGAGGCCAATCCAGTCCCCCACGCGAACTTGTCCAGCGTTGGTGGTGGTGTCTCGTACGGCCTGCGTGACTTCTGCTGCGATCACGTTCTGCGCTGAATCAGACATTGACTCTTTGTTCTGCACGGCGCTTGCGTCTGGGTCATAGGAAAGTAGCGCCGCGAATCCTTCAACAATTGAATTTGTCGGGACCACTGTTACGTGTTGATCAACAAGTGCCGCGACCTGTTCTGCGACTGGGCGAATGTTTTTGTTGTTAGGAAGCAGAACCACTTCATTAGACCCCGTAGCGATGACCGCGTTGACGAGGTCTTGCGTTGAAGGGTTCATTGACTGGCCGCCCTTTACGAGCACACGCACACCGAGCGAGCGGAAAATTCTTCCGACTCCTTCTCCCGCTACTACTGCAACAACTGATGTCGCTGGTGCTGGAGTTGTTTCTTCAAGCTGGCCTTCACTGCCTTCACGAACCCAGCGTTCTTCAATTACTTGCTCGCTGAGATCAGTCACTCGAATTTCACGAGGACGTCCGGCGTCAAGCGCAGCTTCAATAGATGCACCAATGTCATCGGTGTGAATGTGGCAGTTGTAGAGGCCGTCGCCTCCAACAATCACAATCGAGTCACCAATGCCCGACCACACTTCACGAAACGCTGCCATCTTTGAGTCATCAGCATCGAGCAAGTACATCACTTCATAACGAAGATCAGCAATGTCACCTTCTTCGTGTGAAACAACCTGCTCATGAACGTTCACTTCAATTGATTCAACCGGAGGAGCAATCGGGAGTTCATCTCCCGCAATGACGTGACAGAACGCATCGAACAACAAGAGCAGTCCAGTACCTCCCGAGTCGACGACTCCGGCTTGTTTTAGAACTGGTAACTGTTCCGGTGTGAATGCCAGCGCAACTTGCCCTTCATCTCTGGCACCCCTGACGACTTCACTTAGTGAACCAAGTGAACGACGAGCGCCCACTGCGCCGGCACGTGCAATAGAAAGAATCGTTCCTTCGATCGGTCGAACTACTGCCTGGCGTGCGAGTACGTCGGCGTGCTCTAGGGACTCAACCAAAAGTTCTGGGGTGATCTCACTCGCGCTTGGAAACTTTTCAACGAGCCCACGAAGTAGTTGCGAAAGGATGACGCCAGAGTTTCCGCGTGCGCCCATCAGCGAACCGTGAGAGATTGCCTTGCAAACTTGCTCAATGGTTGCGTTGTCTTTCAAAAGTCCGAGTTCCGCGACCACTGACTCAATCGTTAGGGTCATGTTCGTACCGGTGTCGCCGTCCGGGACGGGGTAGACATTTAGACGGTTGATGACTTCCTTGTGCGAGCGCAAAAGCTCGCCAAACGTGGCAATAGTGGCTCGAAGGTCTTCAGCGGTCAGCACGGTGGACAAGGTCATTGCTAGCGATGCTACAATGGTCATTCGGTTTATACCGACCTCTGCAAGGGCAGCGGTCGGGAAAAAGGAGAAAGTTCATCATGGCATCAGTCTGCGAAATCTGCGGTAAGAAGCCGTCATTCGGCATGAACGTCTCACACTCCCACCGTCGCACCAAGCGCCGTTGGAATCCAAACATCCAGCGCGTAAAGGCTGTTGTTGGCGGAACACCTAAGCGTGTAAACGTCTGCACCGGTTGCCTACGTTCAGGAAAAATCACTAAGCCAGCTCGTCGCAAGGCCAACGCTTAATTCACAACTCTTCAGAGTTGATGTTGCCAGCCTAATTTTTCAAAATCTTGACCCTCTAACGTCCGCGATGCCGGGTCCGACACAACTCTGCCGATAGAAATTGGCTCTCTCAGTCCACGCTGTAGAAATGTTGATCTCAATTTTTCAGGATCACTCGTGGTGATGAGTAGTTCATAATCTTCGCCGCCGCTAATTGCTTCTTGCAATGTGGCACCCTCTGCAATCGGAACTTGGTATAAGGCAAAACCAACATTGGAAGCGCTGGCCAGACGGTGTAGATCAAGTCCTATCCCGTCACTTAGATCCATCATTGCGCTGACTCCAGACTCACGTGCAGCAATGCCCTCATTAATTCGTGCAAGTGGTCGTCGCTGTGCCGTTACTAATTCATTGTCGAGTGACGCCCCCCCACGACGAAGGCGAAGTCCCGCGCTGGCGCTTCCGAGTGCGCCGGTAACAAATATCTCGTCACCGTTCTTTGCACCTGTTCGAAGTACCGCCTCACCTCGTGGCACTTCACCAATAACACTCACTGCGACAGATGTATCTGTTGCGCCAGATAGGTCTCCACCAACAACTGGACAGCCGCTGAATTCACTCGCGAGCGAAATGCCACGGTGCAGTTCTTCGAGGTCAGTTCCAGGTGGAGCACTTACCGAGACCGTGAGCCCCCGAGGGTGCGCCCCCATGGCGGCCAGATCTGAGAGGGCCGAGGTGACGGCCTTAAAGCCCAAGTCTTCGAGTGAAAAAAGTTCAGAATCCAAGTGAATTGCGTATACGGCAACATCGGCTGAAACCACTACTTGGCCTAAAAATGGGCCCAGTACGGCGGCGTCGTCACCAATGTGGACCTCACCGTCGGGGATGTTGCGCTGACCCACGATTTGGGCGATACGCTCCAATACGTTGTCTTCGCGAGCCTGATCGTTTTCGGACGAAAAAGAACTCATGAGGGTAAACACCTGGGGGGGTGTCTTGGCTGCAATGTTGCAGTCATGTGGAGAAGGGTTTTAACCGTGACGTACCCAACTAATAACAAAAAGCTCATCGCATGGGTTGAAGAGATCGCTGCACTCACTACACCCGATCGTATCCACTGGTGCGACGGGTCGGCAGAGGAATACGACCAATTGTGTCAACTTCTTGTTGATCAAGGAACGTTCACCAAGCTGTCACCCACCAAGCGACCTAATAGTTACTACGCAACCTCTGACCCGGGCGACGTTGCTCGCGTCGAAGACCGCACCTACATCTGTTCTGAAAAAGAAGTTGATGCCGGTCCAACTAACAACTGGATGGACCCATCTGAAATGCGCTCAAAGCTAAAGGGCTTGTTCGCAGGTTCAATGAAGGGACGCACCATGTACGTGGTGCCTTTCTCAATGGGACCACTCGGATCAAAGATCTCACACATTGGTGTTGAAATCACTGACTCTGCCTACGTGGCTGTTTCAATGCGCATCATGACTCGCATGGGTCGCGGTGCTCTTGAAGTACTTGGTGAAACTGGCGAGTTTGTGCCTTGCTTGCACTCAGTTGGTGCTCCGCTCGAAGCTGGACAAAAAGATGTCAAGTGGCCTTGCAACGCAGACAACAAATACATTGTTCACTTCCCTGAAACTCACGAAATCATGTCCTACGGATCTGGTTACGGTGGAAACGCACTTCTAGGAAAGAAGTGCTTCGCCCTTCGTATTGCATCAGTTCTTGGTCGCAACGATGGATGGCTCGCCGAGCACATGCTCATCTTGAAGCTCACAAGTCCTAAGGGTGAATCACGTTACGTCGCTGCAGCATTCCCGAGTGCCTGCGGAAAGACAAACCTCGCCATGCTTGTTCCAACTCTTCCTGAATGGAAGGTCGAAACAATTGGTGATGACATTTGCTGGATGAAGCCAGGACCAGATGGTCGTCTCTACGCAATTAACCCAGAGGCTGGATTCTTTGGTGTGGCTCCTGGAACAAACATGGAGACCAACCCCAATGCCATGTACTCAGTTGAAGCCAACACCATCTTCACCAACACCGCAATTACTGCTGATGGTGACGTCTGGTGGGAAGGCATGGGAGAACCACCAGCCGGACTTACTGACTGGAAGGGACAGGCCTGGTCGAAGGATCTTGGCACTCCTGCTGCGCACCCGAACTCACGCTTCACTGCTCCTGCGGGACAAGACCCAGCGATTGCACCTGAATGGGAAGACCCAGCGGGAGTTCCAATTGACGCAATCCTCTTTGGTGGACGTCGCGCCAGTGTTATCCCACTCGTATTCCAATCACGCAGCTGGGACCACGGTGTCTTCCTTGGTTCAATCATGTCTTCAGAGACAACTGCGGCCGCTACTGGTGCAGTTGGAAACCTTCGTCGTGACCCATTTGCGATGTTGCCATTCTGTGGTTACAACATGGCTGACTACTTCGGTCACTGGCTGACGTTCTCAGACAAGTACGACGAAGCCAAGCTTCCAAAGATCTTCTACGTGAACTGGTTCCGCAAGGGTGACGATGGTCGCTGGCTATGGCCTGGTTTCGGCGAAAACAGCCGAGTGCTCGAATGGGTATTTGAGCGCGTTGGTGGACGCGGTGACGCAGTAGAAACTCCAATTGGTTACCTCCCTACAAAGGATGCAATCAACCTTGAGGGACTTAGTGTCAATGCCAAGGACATGGAAGAACTTCTTGCCGTGAACAATGATGAATGGCGCGCTGAAGTGCCAAGCATTCGTGAGCACTACGACAGCTTTGCTGGAAGAGTTCCTCAGCGTCTTCACGACCAAGTAAGCGACCTCGAAGCGAGACTGAAGTAACTAGTCAGCTGTTTCTGCGTCAGCAACAATTAGTCGCGGACCAGAGGGCCAGTCAAAGTAACGCCACGTCCAGTTGATCATCACACGAAGACGATTCCGGAATCCAACCAGATACCAAAGGTGAAGTCCTAACCAGGCGAGCCATCCGGCCGTGCCTTTGATGACTTGTCCCGTTGGCAACTTCGCAACAGCAGCGTGGCGACCAATGGTTGCCATGATTCCCTTGTCGCGGTATTTAAAAGGCTTCGTTGACTGGGCTTCTAGGACGTTCATTACCTGCTTGGCAACATGACGACCAGACTGAATCGCTACTGGTGCCAATTGTGGCAGAAACGTAGTTTTGCCGTTATGGATCGCAGCGGAATCACCAATAGCCCATACACAGTCGCTGTCAGCTAGACGAAGGTCGCTGCCAACGCGAAGTCGTCCACTGGGACCACGGCTTTCTTGGACGTTACTCGCGAGCGTTCCATTGGCGGTAACTCCAGCTGCCCAGATCACTCCAGCAACCACGAGCTCTTCACCATCATCGAATCGGATTGAATTTTTCTGTACTTCAACAACTGAACGACCGAATTGAATTTCAATTCCCATCTCTTTAAGTTTGCTAGCAGTGTACGTACTGACTTTTTCGGGGAAAGCGGTCAAAAGTCGTGGTGCCATGTCGACGAGCAGAATGCGAATGTTCGCTGGATCGATGTGCAGACCGTCTCTGCGCACCACTATTCGAATCAGCTCCGCGATAGCACCAGATGTTTCAACACCGGTCGGCCCTCCACCTACGACAACGAAAGTTCTACTGACTGGTTTGCCTTCTTCTGCTTCAACGTCCGCAGATTCAAGGGTCATCAAAAGCTTGTTCCTGAGCTTTCTCGAGTCCGCCAGTGAGTAGAGAGGCATAGCGAACTTTGAGGCACCAGGAATTCCGAAATATGCAGCAGTTGCACCCGTAGCGATGATGAGGTGATCGAATTCAATCACCGCTCCGTCGATTAATCGGACGAGTTTCTGCTCATGGTCCACTTCCATGATTTGACCGTGTCGGAAACCAATGTTTTTTTCTTTTCCGAAAATTGTTCTAATCGGGTAGGCGACCTCTGCTGGCTCAAGAGCTGCGGTGGCCACCTGGTACAAAAGTGGCAAGAATGTATGAAAATTATGTTGGTCAATAATCGTGACTTTGACATCTTTGCCAATAAAGCCGCGCGCAGCAGCAATTCCAGCAAAGCCTCCGCCAGCAATTACAACGTGTGGGAGGTGTGAATAATCAGGAAAGACCTTGGCGGAGATGGGTGACGTCGACATGTTCTAGTCAACCTTAATAGAACTGAAAAGAAAAAATTCACCGACGAGCAAAACGTCGACCAAGTCCATAGATAAAACCCGATGCGATCATCAAGATGGAAAGTAGGCGGTCACCTATTTTGAAATTCAACGTAATTGCAACAGGAATTAATGCTCCAATCACCCAAAGCAGTTGTTGGCGAACAGCAAAACGTGCAAATGTCCTTCCCTGCGCGCCAGAAGGAACATTGCGTTGGGTAATTGCATCAAAGCTTGGCTGGGCCACTGCGGCACAGAGTCCAAACCATCCAGCTAGCAAAATTTGAGAAAGAAGTTGTGGGTGCGCCGACGCAACGCCAGCCCCGGCTCCCGTTAAAAGAAGCGACCACGTAAGCAATGTTGATTCCTTGAGCGAGTTTCGAACACGCGTGACAATTGCTAGACCAAGTAGTGCTCCAACACCGCTGATAGCAAGAGCACACGCGAACCACGTAAGCCCCGCGTGTTCGCGCCTAAGTCCGAAGGCCAACATGAACGTAGTGAAGCCCACACTGAAACGCATCAGCGCGGAAGCTGTTAGCCCCCACGCCACTTCGACATCACCAGTGGGATTGAGAGTATTGAGGTCTCGTTCTGCCTGAGTGAGTGAAACAACTTGATCTCGAATAATTTTTGCGGGACGTTGCAGTCGAATGCTCGCAATGGTTGCCATAACGAAGACAATTGATGCCGTAATTAAAACACTTGAAGCGCCAACTCCTTTTAAGAGTGCTGCTCCAATGGATCCAGCAAACAAACCAACAAATGTTCCGAGCAGCGTCAACTGTGCGTTGAAGCCGGAAAAACCTTGTTCTTCAACTTCATCCTGCGTTGGCCAGCCTGATTCACCAACATTTGCCGCGTGCTCACGGAACTGGTCAGTTCGTGCCATTTCTGGCACTAGGGCACCACGAGTAACCACGTAGAGCTTGGAAGAAATGAGCACGAGGAATGCTTCTGGAAAGAGCCAGAGTGAGTTGAGATGCGAAGCCATTGACCAGCACAGCAGTGCACGAAGGCCGCCAGACATCGCCACCAAAATCCTCCGCCCATTCGCAGACCGATCAATGAGTGGACCAAGAATCGGCGAAACAACCGCGAAGGGGGCAATCGTAATGAGCAGATATCCGAGGACTTTACTCTTCGCTTCAGTGGGTGAAACGGAGAAGAAAAGTGACCCGGCGAGTGAAACGGTTACGAGCGTGTCACCCGCCATCATGATGACGTGCACCAGAGCTAAGCGTCCAAAGGCCGTCTTCTGATCAAAGAGGTCCTGTGCGGAAGCCCGCAAGAATGAGCCAAATCCTCGTCTTCGCACGAATCAACAGTAGGCGAAGTTCCCCATAATTAAGGGCACATTCGTGTTATAAAAATGCTAAACCGGTTTTATGAATTCACATTTTTTCAGCAACCTACCTTTAGCCCTACTCACTGCATGGGCCTGGGCTTTCTGCGCATTTCTAGTGGGGCGTGCAGTCAAGCGTCACGCCACCATCGACATCTTCTGGGGATCGGGGTTTTTATGGATCTATCTCGAGTCGCTTTGGTTCTCACACTCACAAAGCAGCTCGTCAGGTGCTAACTGGTGGTTCAACTCTTCACTCAACGGGCACAGCATTCGCTGGATCATTCTTGGAGCGGTGGCACTCTGGAGTCTGAGACTTTCGATTCACCTAGCAATCCGACAAAAAGGAAGTGCCGAAGACTCTCGCTACGTTTGGATCATGCGCGGCGCTCGTGATGGCAACAAAACTCTGTACGCCCTTCGAAAGATTTACGGACTACAGGGACTTCTGATGTGGTTTGTTTCACTTCCCCTGCAGTGGATGGCTTTCGCGACAAGCTTCAACTTCCTCGTATGGGTGGGACTTGCCATTGTGCTTATTGGTGTGTACTTCGAAGCGATTGGCGACGAACAACTTCGTCGCTTTGTTGCTAACCCTGCCAACAGCGGCACCACAATGAACACCGGACTATGGCGCTACACCCGTCACCCTAATTACTTTGGCGACGCGTGCGTGTGGGTTGGATTCTTTATCTGCGCACTTTCAACAAAGTACGGCTTCATAACGATCTTGTCACCGACACTTATGGTGTGGCTCTTGACGTCACTTTCAGGTAAGCCAATGCTCGAAAAGAAGCTGTCAAAGACTCGTGAGGGTTACAACGAATACATTGCTGCAACGAGTTCGTTCTTCCCGCGTCCGCCAAAGAAACTTAGCTAGCGCGACGCTTTTCTAAACGTTTCGCGATCAGTCGCCAAGCGAGCATTCCAAATAGCAGAAAAGAAAATGCGACGATAATGAACGACGTCGCTGTTCCTTGGCCTGCAATCACTCGAAGAATCATTCCAACAGCTGTTGTGACTGAGGCAACCAAGACAGCAGCTTTGTAGGTCCAGCCTCCACGCTTGGTTTTGATTAAAAAGAGCCAGGCGAGAATCAGTCCAACGGCAAATGGCCAGGTGGTAGTGAAGATTCCTCTGGTGGTCTCGCCATCATTGTGGTGAGCTCGCCCGATGGTTACAAATACCAGGACTACTGCAAAATCTAGGGAACCTCTGAGTGCGCGCATACCTAAACACTATCTAGGACAGTGCGCACAACACCCCTTCTAAAGTGCCCTAATTTGTCAGCATGAGTAAATCAGACCGCGCCAGAAGCTTCGAAACAACCAGCAAAGCAACAATCACGTTGCCCGATGGGCGCACCGCGCACAAAGACCACATTGCACATTCCGAGCGCCTCGTGAAAAAGTTTTACAACGTTCGACCTGGCGTTTGGTCCTTTGTTGGTAACGGTCTTTCCAATCAGTCATTCATAGAAGGACCAGAAGGCATCATTGCTATCGACACTGGTGAATCAATTGAAGAAATGGCTCACGCTATTGCCACACTTCGTGAACACACTGACAAGCCAATCGTCGCTGTTCTCTACACGCACTTTCACTACATCACTGGAACAAAAGCTGTTGTTGCCGAGAATGGCGGAAAGCCTTTTCCAATTTGGGGACACGAGCGCATCAAGCACAACCGTGAAGGCGCGACTGCAGAAATAGGACCAACATATTCGCGCGGTCTGGTTGAACAGTTTGCAATTCTTATGCCAGAGTCTGGGCCCGACGGCAATGTAAACGTTGGACTCGGAAGATTCTGGCGCGATCCCATGCACGCACCGTTCACCACGGGGTTCATGGCTCCGACGAATACATTTGGCGACGAACCAAGTACCCACACAATTGCTGGTCTACGAGTTGACGTGCTTCCCTCACCGTCTGACGCCAATGACTCAGTCACCTACTGGTTCCCAGAACTCGACACCGCTGTCAACAACACTGTTTGGCCAGTTCTCTTTAACGTCTTTGCAATTAGAGGCGAAGAGTACCGTGACCCTCGCATCTTGATCAAGGGTGTCGAGAAACTACTGGCCCTACAACCAGAACACCTCGTTGGTGCACACGGACCGCCAATTTCTGGCAAGGACGAGATTCAAACTCGCGTCACCAAGTACCGTGACTCCATCCAGTTCCTATGGGACCAAGCCGTTCGCTCAATGAACAAAGGAATGTTCAGTGCTGACATTGGACAAGCAGTTGAACTTCCAGCGTGGTGCGACGAGGACTATCTCACTTCTGAGTTCTATGGCGTCGCGGAACACCACATGCGCCAAATCAGAACCGGACTCTTTGGATTCTTCGACGGAAACGAAGCGAACTTGTTCCCTCTCACAACACCAGAGCGCAGTGAGCGAATCATTGAAGGCTTCGGTGGTCGAGCCAATGTTGAAAAGCAATTGCGAGACGCCCTTTCGAACGATGACATTCGCTGGGCACTCGAACTCGGATCTTGGCTAGTCCACTCACCTGGTGCCACACCGGAAGACAAGAAGCTTCTAGCCACTGCTCTTAGAACAATTGCTCAACGAACAACATCAGCGAACATTCGTAGCTGGTGCATCACCCGGGCACTCACTCTTGACGGTTCTTTTGACTTCTCAAGGTTCAATGATCACCGCTTCAGTTACAAAATCATTGTTGAATCGCCTCACGAGATGTACGTTGCATTACTGCGAGTCACGCTTGATCCTGATCTCGTTGAAAATGAAAACTTTCACATTGGCTGGGACTTCGGAAACGAAAAAACAGTGGGGCTTCATGTTCGCAACAGTGTCGCATTCGTGAGTGACGGAAAGAATGCTGACGCAACGCTTCACATGACCCTTGAAACATGGGCAGAAGTACTAACTGGAAAGATCACATTTGCCGCGGCCCAAGAAGCAGACAGAATCACAATCACTGGTGATGACAAGCGAGTTAAAAAAGTATTAGGCGCTTTCGAGATTGGTGCGCTTCGAAATGTCTAGTGAGTCATTGCCACTTTCAACACCAGAATTCACTGGTCACATCGAGCGCTTCATCACTGACTCAACACCACGAAAGCTCACAACACCGAAGGCCCCTAAAGGGGCACCGAACGTTCTGCTCATCCTTCTTGATGATGTGGGCTTCGGTTCATTTGCGGGCGTTGGTGGACCAGTGCCAACGCCAGGTCTCGACAAAATTATTGAGCAGGGACTTCTTTACAACCAGTTCCACACCACAGCCCTTTGCTCGCCAACCAGGGCCTCGCTGCTCACAGGAAGAAATCACCACTCGGTGCACATGGGTGGCATCACAGAAATTGCAAACTCATTTCCTGGTTACGACAGCGCCCTTCCACCAGAAGCTGCAACTGTTGCGCAGGTCTTACAGCAGTCTGGTTACGCAACCTCATGTTTTGGGAAATGGCACTTAGCTCCTTCGTGGGAACAGAGTCCTGCTGGGCCGTTCAATCGCTGGCCAACTGGAATGGGCTTTGACCGCTTCTACGGAATCATTGGCGCCGAGTCGTCTCAGTTCGAACCACCGCTCTATGACCAGACAACTCCCATTGCCCCTTACGTAGGCAAAGAGAACTACCACCTCACAGAAGACCTTGCTGACCAGGCAATTAACTGGATTCAACGACAAAAGGCTTCGCGACCAGACCAGCCATTCTTTTGCTATTTCTCAACTCCAGCGGTGCACGCTCCTCACCATGTTGCACCCGAATGGAGTGACAAGTTCAAAGGAAAGTTCGATCAAGGCTGGGACGAACTACGCAATGAAATCTTTGAGCGCCAACTAAAGCTTGGAACTATTCCTGCGGGCACGGCAAATACAGTTCGGCCAAATGAGATTCCTAGCTGGGAAGAATATCCTGAGCGCTATCGCCCTGTCGCTTCACGACTCATGGAAGTGTTCGCAGGCTTCTTGGCTCACACTGACGCGCAGATCAAGCGTGTCATTGATTCTCTCGACGAAATGGGAATTGGCGACGACACTCTGATCATTTACATCACTGGTGATAACGGCGCCTCAGCAGAAGGAACAGTGCACGGTGCATGGAGCGCACCATCATTCCAAAACGGTGTGCACGAAGACCCTGAGTGGCTACTTGAGCACATGGACGACTTTGGAACTGCCAAGTGTGAGAATCACTACAACGTTGGCTGGGCCTGGGCTCTTGATGCCCCATTCCAGTGGATGAAACAGGTCGCATCTCACTTCGGCGGCACACGTAACGCAATGGCAATGTCGTGGCCGAAGCGCATCAACAATGGAAAGCAAATCCGTTCGCAATTCCACCACGTCACTGACATTGCGCCAACAATTTACGAAGCGACCGGTGTCACACCCCCAGCAACGTTCAATGGTATTGAACAGATGGAATTTCACGGGACATCAATGGTCTATACATTTGACGACCCTGATGCAGCTTCAACGCACACGTCTCAGTATTTTGAGATCCTTGGCAACCGTGCCATCTACAGTGACGGTTGGATTGCTTCATGCTTCCATGGCCGACTCCCCTGGATTCGATTCGCGGGCTTTGAATTCGATGGCGAGCAAGAGCGCTGGGAGCTTTATGACATTCGCTCTGATTTCTCACAGTCAATTGACCTATCGCAAGAATTCCCTGAAAAACTTGAAGAGCTCCAGACCATCTTTCACGAACAGGCGCTCAAATATGGTGTGTATCCACTGAGAGATGCTGGCTCATCACGAGGCGGAGAATTCTCAGTTCCACATTCACTCGGCAATGCAACGAAAATGACGTACACGCCTGCTCACGTGCGCATGCCTGAAAGTTCAGTTCTCAACCTAAAGAATTGTTCGTATCAAATCACTGCAGTGATCGAGGTGCAAGACAGCGCTGAAGGTGTCATTGTCTGTCAGGGTGGAAACATGGCCGGTTGGTCGCTCTATCTCTCTAAGGATCGACTCCCAACATTTCATTACAACTGGTTCGGCCACGAACACACCCAGTTCCAGTCGGCAACGCCGCTCGGTGCCGGTGAACACACGATTGAAGTCAACTTTGTCTACGACGGAGGATTCGGCAAGGGCGGTGACCTCGTCCTAAGCGTTGACGGCGCACCAGTAGCAAGCGGGCGCATTGAGAAGACCATCCCATTGGTGTTCTCAATGAGCGGCGAAACATTCGACGTGGGGATTGACACTGGTTCGCCAGTTGGACCATATCCACACCATTTTCCATGCAGTGCAAAAATTCACACTGTGACGCTTGAGCGCTTGAATGAGCCAAGTGACGAAGTGAAGGCACTCATGCGAAAAGGCGAATTCAAAGCTTCACTAAGTACGCAGTAGGGCCGGTGGGGATCGAACCCACGACCGAGGGATTATGAGTCCCCTGCTCTAACCACTGAGCTACGGCCCTGCAAAAGACATTTGAACTTCAATATGCCTCACAACAAAGTAGCAGCACCGAGGCGAAGAACACCCTGGATACCTGGTCGCTAGCCTGAGTGAAGTGAACCAGCGATCAATCACAGAATCTGACGTCGTCATTGTTGGAGCCGGACTTTGCGGTCTTCGCTGCGCGCAAATACTGTCTCAAGCTGGACTCAATGTTGTAATTGTCGAAAAGTCTGACCGGGTTGGTGGAAGGCTTTCTTCTTTTTCGATTAACGGTTTCATAATTGATGAAGGCTTTCAGTTAATAAATCCCTCCTACCCTGAGCTACTTGCTTCAAAAGTACTGAAAGGTTTTGATCTCCGGTCGTTTGATCCGAGCTTGACATTCGTATCTGAAAATGAGACTTATCAATTAAGCGATCCTCGACTTCACTTGTTCGGAGCGCTCAAAGGACTTCGAAGTAGCCCATTGTCGTTTAGCGACTCGGTAGCTTTCGTAAAACTGATGCTGACCAGTTATCTAAAGTCACCTAAGAGCCTCCTGCGAGAGTCAGACTCAACTACCTATGCGGGTTTTGAGGCCACGGGAATGTCTAAAGCAGTTATTGATGATGTCGTCCAGCCTTTCTTACGCGGGACACTCTTAAGTGATGAACTTGAGACTTCATTCAATTACACGAAGCTTCTTCTAAAGAGTTTTGTAAAGGGCAGACCGGGTACCCACCCCGAGGGCATTGCAGCCCTCCCCCAGGCGCTCGCCTCTCTAAGTCCAGATGTGCAGATCGACTTCAATTCGCCAGTGCTTTCAGTAAGTGAGCACACGGTGATAACTGAGAATGATGAGTACCGTGCAAAATACGTTGTTGTCGCGACTGATGGCTCTTCTGCTCACATCTTGGCGAGCTCGCCAGAACCCGAATGGTCACCTCAGACCACATGGTGGTGGTCACTTCCGAAGCTTTCAGATAGCAGTGGGCTCAGGATCGACTTAGAAGATCGACTTCTCTCGAGTGGACTTGACATTTCATCTGTTAGCCCGGAGCGATCACCTGAACATCAGTCATTGGTAGCAACCCCAGCAAACATGGCTGGTCCAACAACAGAATCTGAGTTGAGAGCACGAGCCAGTGTCGCCAGAATGTACGGCGTCGATGAAAAGGATGTTGAACTAATTACAACAACAGTTGTGTCACATGCCCTGCCATTAATAAAACCACCTCTTCAACTTGGACAAGTGCACAGAGTTGAGGGAATGTATCTGGCCGGTGACTACCTTGAGACTGCTTCAATTCAGGGTGCAATGATGAGCGGCAACCGGATTGCATCGGCAATTTTGACTACCAGCAAATAAAGTTTTCTCGACCTCTGCATAGCCAATTGCTAGCGAATGAGGCCAAATTTATGCCCTACAAAATAAGCTCCCAGAGCAGGACTCGAACCTGCAACCTAGCGATTAACAGTCGCTTGCTCTGCCAATTGAGCTATCTGGGATTGCACCCGAAGGTAAATCAACATTAGCACCCACGACTAGGCACTACTGCTGGTCGAACCACCTCTGAAGTCGCTCTGCAACCGGGCTTTCACGCACGGCACGACGACAGCGTTCAATGCGCTTAGTCATCCCTTGGCGACTAATGCCCTCCTTGTTCGCGATCTCTTCAATTGACATCGTGCGAAATGTTGCTTGCCAGAATGCATCGAAGTCTTCCCCACAGAGTTCACGAAGTGCATCAATAACCCATGACGGAGCGTCACCTGGATCACTTGCTTGCTTGATTTCGCTCATTTCAAAAGGTGTCGACTGTTCATAACGTCGTGCATTGAGATCACGATTCATCTGAAGAACTTCAAGAGCCTTGCTTTGTGAAATTTCAAGTTCTGCCGCGACCTTTTTTTTAGTTAGTCGTTTTGTGGGGTGGAGGCGCTCGAGCTTTTGCAGTGCGAGCACTTGTCTCATTTCAGAATCTGTGAGGCCTGCTTGTTGCTGAACAGCCAGATTCACAAGCTTCATAATCCAGTAGTTCGCATACGTTGAGAACCGGTTGCCTTGTTTTGGATCGAAACGGTGCAACGCGTTCACCAGACCTTCAATACCAGCAGCTTCCAGTTCTTCGCTTCCGAACCTGTAGCCACGTTCCATAACTCGCGTTCGAACAAGTCCACACGTTGCTTGCAGCAGTCGCGTCTCGGCGTCTTGTCCCGCTTGGCGCTCTCGCAGGAGTTTTCTGCGCTTAGCTTGGTCAGTGACTTTTCCCTTGGCCAGCGTTACTGCAGCTTTTCGTCCGGCTTGAATAATTGGATGAAGTCTGCGCTCTTCTTCCACGCTTAGTGGCGGTGTCATGGCTAAACCACCAATGACTCCTTTTGGTGCGCTGTTCACGAAGTAGCGCGCTCTTCTAGCCAAGCACGCAGATCCTGCTCAGCCTCTGCGGCCTGAGCTCCACCAAGTAAATCAATGCGAATCTTGACGTCACGAATTGTCGCCATTGCAACATCAGGCGCAATGGTTCCCTCGCGAAGTTCACGTTCAACGTTCTTGAGCTCTTCAGTTGTCGCAGCTCTAAGCAACTGGGCAATAACCGCTGAAACTTCACGTTCTGTGTAGTCACGGTCTAATTCTGAAACGACAATCTCACTGAGAACCTGCGCGGCTTCTTCTTCGCCCTGTTGACTTAGTTTCTCAATCACGTCACTTATTGCGTGCCCGGAAGAAATACCTTCAAAGATTTCCCTTTGAATTTCATTAATGAAGTAGTGAATGACAAATCGCTCTCTAATAGCTGGCTGAGCATGAACGCAGAGTCGGAGTGCTTCAAGCCCGGGCCGAGGCATCGGAGAAAGAGGCGCTCGCTGTTGAGGTTCATTTTCAGATGGCGGTTCATTGTCAATGAACTTACGTGTGCCACTGCGAACGGCTTCTGCCACCTTGGGGCGAAGGGCGCTCACTTCTAGGCGAAGGCGGTCAGCAACCTGCAGTACGTACTGGTCACGAACAAGGTCATTTGGGTGCTCAGCGAGAACGGCCAGTGCAGCCTCTGCTCCTCGGGCACGACCCTCTGCGGTTGCCAGGTTGGCGGCTTCTAAAACTCGTTCAAGGCGAAACTGTAGGAACGGAACTGCGTTCGCAATTGCATCTCTCAGCGCTACTGGGTCTTTTTGTGCGAGCTCAGCCGGGTCAGTGCCCTTCGGAAGTCGCGCAACAGCGACGTCCACTTCGTGTTGCTTTTCCCATTGGTACACAGATGCCGCGGCACTCTGTCCCGCACTATCAGCGTCGTAGGCCAGCACAATTCGTTTAGCGAAGTTACGCATCGTTCGAAAGTGCTCTTCACCGAGTGCAGTTCCACATGTCGCAACTGCTCGTGGCATGCCCGCCATAAAGAACGCAATGACGTCGGTATAGCCTTCACAGACAATTATTTCGCCAGACTTGATGATGTCTTCTTTGGCCCAGTTGAGTGCGTAGAGCGTGCGTCTCTTTGAGTAGATCGGCGTTTCAGGACTGTTCTTGTATTTAGGTTCAGTCCTTCCGTCGGGGCGAACAACATCTGCAGCGGCTGGAAGAATCCGACCTCCAACAGCAATTGCTTTTCCCGTTGGATCAAAAATTGGAAAGATGATTCTTGCGCGAAGAGAATCCTGACGTCGACCACGTTTGTTGACGAAGCCGAGCCCAGTCCCAAGCAATACTTTTTCATTCAGCGATAGTGCGTTGGCTAGTCCATCCCACTCATCAGGAGCCCAGCCGAGATGAAACTGGCGTGCAATCTCGCCATTGATGCCGCGTGACTTTAGGTACTCGCGAGCGTCTCGTGCGTCTTTTCCGGTGAGCAGTCTTTCGTGATACCAAGTGACAGCTTTGTCCATAGCGGACATAAATTCTTGTTTGTCTTTTCTCGCCGGCCCTGATTTATCGTCTTCGTGGAGTTCAATGCCAGCTTTGTCGGCGAGGAAGCGAACTGCTTCCATGAAATCCATGTGCAACATTTCGCGCACCCATGTGATCTGGTCACCTGCTGCTCGACAACCGAAGCAGTAGTAAATACCTTCTTGCGCATTCACGGAAAACGAAGGTGTCTTTTCACCATGGAAAGGACAGAGGCCACCCCACCTTGTTCCAGATTTTTTGAGGGCAACCTGCTCGCTAATTAAAGCGACAATGTCAGTTGCAGCGCGCACCTGCGCAATCTCATCGTCCGAAATAGCCATGTAATGACGGTAGTGCCTTAAGGCACGCCTGGGTGCGAAGGCTCACTCCAGTTGCCTAGACTCGTCCTATGTCTGATTTCGCCGTAGAAGCGCTCAATATCACCCGTTCATTTAAAGATGGAGAAGTTCAGGCCCTTGGTGGGGTCTCGCTCCAGGTCCCGAGAGGTGAAGTCTTCGGGCTCCTAGGGCCTAATGGTTCGGGCAAAACCACGATGGTGCGAATCCTTTCAACCATCCTTAAGCCGACCTCGGGGTCTGCAACCGTTAACGGCTTTGACGTCGTAAAGCAAGCCGATGCCGTGCGTCGCAGCATCGGCCTCGCTGGTCAGTACGCAACTGTTGATGAAAACCTCACGGGGTTCGAGAACATTCGAATGGTGGGACTACTCAATCACATTGAAAAGTCAGTGGCTTCCAAGCGTGCGCACGAGCTCCTCGAGCAGTTCGGTCTCACTGACGCTGGCAGCCGTGTTGCGAAGACCTACTCGGGAGGAATGCGTCGTCGCCTCGACCTTGCAGCTGCTCTCGTTGCTCAACCACCACTTCTATTTCTTGATGAACCAACAACAGGTCTTGACCCGCAGAGTCGCCAAGACCTGTGGACCATCATTGAAACTCTTGTAGAAGGTGGAACGACTGTGCTTTTAACAACTCAGTACCTCGAAGAGGCTGACCGGCTAGCAAAACAACTTGTTGTTCTCGATCACGGAAAGATTATCGCGCAGGGAACTTCACAAGAACTAAAAACACAACTCGGCAACACTGTGCTGTCTCTCACTTTTGCTTCAACTGACGACGCTCGCCGTGGCGCAGAGTTAGTCAGAGACATTTCAGACAAGCCTGCCAACATCGAAGGCACTGTTGTTGACTTCACCGTTACTCGCGGTCCAGCTTCCGCAGCTGACGCACTGCGCAGGCTCGACGCAGCTGGAATCACAATTGGCGGTCTCGCACTTCGTGAGCCAAGCCTCGATGACGTGTTCTTAAATCTCACTGGTCACAAGGCAGAAGAAGTAACGGAGTCTCCAGCTGAGCCTGCAAAGAAGCAGCGTGGACGAAAGGCAAAAGCATGAGCACCTCAACCATTTCCAAGAAGAGCAGACTTCGCTGGTCGATTAGCGACACCCTCACTATTGCTAAGCGTGACTTGATTGCCTTGGTTCGAATTCCTACAACGTTGGTATTCGCAATCATTCAGCCAATTATGTTCGTGGTTCTCTTCCGCTACGTTTTTGGAGGTGCCATTAAGACTCCAGGAAACTCATACGTGAACTTTCTTATCCCAGGAATTCTCGTACAGACCACAATCTTTGGTGCCGTTGGAACAGCCATTGGACTCGCAGAAGACCTTCAGAAGGGGCTCATCGAAAGATTCCGTGCACTACCGATGGCTCGAATGGCTGTACTTGGTGGCAGAACCGTTGCTGACCTCTCTCGAAATGTCATGGTGATTTTCGTCATCACCGTTGTTGGATTTCTCGTTGGCTTTCGCCCTACAGGAAGTTTCGTTTCCTACATGCAGGCGTGCCTACTAATGCTTCTGTTCTCGTACTGCTTGTCGTGGGGCTTTGCCTTCATCGGACTCGCTGCACCAAATTCAGAAGCCGCACAGGCCATGACATTTCCACTTATCTTCCCTATTACATTCGCGTCATCAATCTTTGTTCCCGTTTCTTCAATGCCAAGCTGGCTACAAGTGTTTGCGCGTAACCAGCCAGTCAGCCAGGCAGCACAAGCGGTACGCGGACTGATGAATGGTCAACCACACGGCAACTCAACATGGATGACACTTATCTACGCAGTTGTCGCACTGGCCCTTCTTGGGCCAATTGCTACAGCAAAGTACAAGAAGGTCGCGTAGTGAAATGGCATTGCTTAACGTAGAGCAGCTTCAAGAAATTCTCGTTAATGCCTTTCCAAATGCAGATGTTCCACGCGTCGAAGAAGTATCTGGTGACACAGTGCTGGTTTGTCTTCCGACCACTGAGCGCCACGGACGACCTGGTGGGACTATTTCTGGCCCCACAATGATGACCCTCGCCGACACGGCAGCGTGGATGGCTATTCTCGCTCAAATTGGGCCGGTTCTCCTCGCCGTAACAACAAGTTTGCACATTGACTTTCTTCGAAAGCCTGCCATTACCGATCTAATGGCGCGAGGTCGAATTCTGAAACTCGGTCGCAAGCTTGCTGTAGTTGATGTTGAAATTTTCTCACGCGGTGAAACGAAACTCGTTGCAAAATCGCAAGTGACGTATTCAATACCCTCAACCGAAGCCCAGTAAATTGACTAAGCAGCAAGAGCACGCACCTCTCTCAAAGGTACTGACTCTCCTGATGGCGCTTGGCGCATGCATCATTGTGATGAATCTGTATTATGTGCAGCCTTTGTTGCATCAGTTGCGAGGCGAATTTCATGTCAGCACTTCAACCGCATCAGCATTAATGACGTGCACACAAACTGGCTATGCGTTGGGACTCGCCTTCGTCGTGCCTCTAGGCGACATAATTCCTCGTCGAAAATTAGTCGTGGGAATATTCTTGCTCGCAGCGATGATGGTTGGAATTGGATCATTTATTACTTCGTTTTCGTTCTTCGTAGTCGTTTCGGTGCTGATTGGCCTTACTTCAGTTGGAGGACAAGTAATTATCCCCTTCGCTGCAGACCTAGCTCCAGAACAACAACGTGGGCGCGTCATAGGCAAGGTAATGACCGGACTCCTCATGGGCGTGCTGCTGTCACGCACCTTTTCTGGTCTTATCGCACAGGCATGGGGATGGCGAGCTGTGTACGTGTGCGCGGCGGGACTTCTCATTGTTATGGCTGGCGTCATGCATTTCGCACTGCCACAGGAGCCGATTCGCTCGCACGTTCGCTACCGGACTCTGGTGATGAGTTCTTGGTTGCTCATTACGAAGCATCGTCAGCTCCAAAAGCGCGCCTACATTGGCTCATTATTATTTGCTGCCAACAGCACTCTGTGGACACCACTCTCGTTCCATTTGGCTATGTCACCATTTAAGTACTCCAATGCCGTGATTGGCCTCTTCGGGCTCTTTGGTGTGGCGGGTATTCTCGCCGCCAACGCGGCTGGGGCGCAGGCCGACAAGCAGCGAACCAAGGTTATGACAGTGATTGGTGCAGCGGTCCTTATGGTTTCGTTCGTAATTTTGGGCATTGGTCAGCACATGCTCATGGGCCTCGCTCTTGGAATCATTGTGATGGACGCTGGAATGCAGACGGTGCAGATAACAAACCAATCTGTCATTTATTCACTCATGCCAGAGGCCCGTAGTCGCATTAATAGCGCTTACATGGTGTGCTGCTTTAGTGGAGCATCAATTGGCTCCTACCTTGCAGGCGTTGTTTACTCCAGCTACGGCTGGACCGGCGACTGCTGGCTAGGTGGAGTCTTTGGGGCCGCAATTGTTCTGCCCGCACTCTTTTGGCGAGTTCCAGCAGCTACAAACGTTAGTACTTCGTAGAAAGATTCTTAATCACAGCGTGGAATTCGCGCATCGTGTTTTCAATAATCTCTGCCACAGGAGCGACTGACTCAATTCGTCCCATCACTTGCCCACTCAGAGCTACTGATGCTTCCATGTCACCACCAAAGTAAAGATCTTTCATGGATGCAAATTCAGCCATCGAGACATTGTCTTCGCGCTCAAGGCGAGTCGTGCGCTCAGTTCTGATCGCACGAAGTGCTGGACGCGAGAAACGGTTGAGGAACACCGTGTCAGTCTCGGCACCATTAACAATCATGTTCTTCCAGTTCTCGTGAACCGGTGACTCGAGTGATGAAACCATGCGAGTTCCCATGAGCACACCTTCGGCTCCGAGAGCGAATGCCGCAGCCATTGAAGCACCATCCGTAATTCCACCAGCAGCGATGACCGGAACGTTCACTTTTGAACAGACCAGTGGCAACAACACCATTGTTGAGACGTCACGTGGATTTTTGAAACCTCCACCTTCACCACCTTCAACGATGAGACCATCAACGCCAGCATCAACAGCCTTTTGCGCTGCGGCCAAAGTTGGTACGACGTGAAAGACCGTAAGGCCGGCTTCTTTAAACGTCTGAGTGTGCTTCGTCGGGTCACCAGCGGATGTTGTAACGAACTTCACACCCTGGTCGATAACGAATTGCACAATGTCTGGGTCGCGCACAAAAGCCTGAGCAATGTTTACGGCAAAAGGATTCTTCGTGAGTTCCTTCATCTTTTGGATCTCAACCTTGATGGCGTCAAGCTCTCCAGATGAGGTTTCAATAATGCCCATAGCACCAGCGTTACTTACGGCACTAGCGAGGGGGCTTCGTGAAATCCATCCCATTGGTGCTTGAAGGATTGGGTAGTCAACACCAAGAAGCTCGGTGACACGATTATTGATTTTCATAGTATTTCCTTACTCTTGATTTGTACGACGACGCAGATCGCTCAGCAGGTCAGTGATCTTCACACGAGTCTGCTCAGTGGTATCGCGGTCACGAACGGTGACTGCTTGGTCTTCTAAGGTGTCAAAGTCCACGGTGATGCAGAATGGTGTTCCCACTTCGTCTTGGCGGCGATAGCGCTTACCAATTGACTGGGTGACGTCGTAGTCACACATAAAGTGTGGCTGCAATTTCGCAAGGATTTCGCGTGACACACCTTCGAGCTCTGGCTTCTTGGACAAAGGAAGAATCGCGACTTGATACGGCGCAATTCGCCAGTCAAGGCGAAGGACAGAACGAGTCTCACCTTCAACAACGTCCTCATGATATGCCGCTAGCAAGAACGCCATCATTGCCCGTGTAGCTCCAGCTGCTGGCTCAATAACGTACGGCGTGTAGCGCTCGTTAGTTGCTGGGTCAAAGTAGTCAAGCTTGGAACCCGAATGCGTTGAGTGCTGCGTTAAGTCGTAATCACCACGGTTAGCAATTCCTTCGAGTTCGTCCCAACCCCACGGGTAGGCGAACTCCACATCAGTTGTTCCCTTGGAGTAGTGCGACAAGTCTGCGAGTGCGTGTTCATGAAGGCGAAGGAATGCAGCCGGAATTCCTAGATTGATGTACCAGTTGTAGCGCGCATCAATCCAGTACTGATGCCACTTTGGCGCATCAGCAGGCGGAACAAAGTATTCCATTTCCATCTGCTCGAACTCACGTGTGCGGAACACAAAGTTCTGAGGGGTGATTTCGTTACGAAATGACTTGCCGACTTGGGCAATTCCAAATGGTGGCTTCTTTCGAATTGATGCAAGAACGTTTCCAAAGTTTGTGAACATTCCCTGGGCTGTTTCAGGTCGAAGATACGCAGTTGCGCCGTCACCTTCAACTGGACCAGCTTGAGTTTTGAACATCAAGTTGAATGCACGTGGCTCGGTGAATTCCTTCGAACCACACTTAGGGCAAATACCGTCGATTTTGTCTTCGCGCCAGCGCTCTTTGCAGTTGCGACAGTCCACGAGAGGGTCTGTAAAAGTTTCGAGGTGGCCTGAAGCAGCCCAGACTGCTGGAGGGCCGAGAATTGCTGCATCAATACCTACAACATCGTCTCGAAGTTGCACCATTGAAAGCCACCACTGGTCCTTCACGTTGCGAAGCATGTTCACACCGAGTGGGCCGTAGTCATAAGTTGACCGGAATCCACCGTAGATCTCTGCTGACTGAAAAATGAATCCACGGCGCTTGGCCAGGTTGGTTACTTTGTCGAGCAGGTCTGGGGCTAATTCGGGCATTGATTCCATCTGACAAGGCTACCGGACTAGTTACTGCTCCTAAGACGCACAATGACCTGATTGGCCAGCAAACGGCCCTCTGGGGCCAGAGTGACCTGGCCCGACTGGACGGTAATTAGGTGGGCTATTTCATCAAGGGATTCGAATGCTTCAATGGCAACGCCGCGCCTGGTTCGAAGTGCCAGCGAGTCACGTTCGAACTCTTTTGTTTCTTCGTCCAGGATTTCTTCTCCGCCGAGTGGCTTCTCACCCGCTTGGACCATGGCGATGTAGCGATCTGGGGTGCGGACATTCCAGAATCTTCGACCAGCTTGATGTGAGTGCGCGCCAGATCCAAAACCGATGTAGTCACCTTGGTCCCAGTAGACGTGATTGTGACGACATTCGTGACCGGGTTTAGCCCAGTTAGAAATTTCTTCCCACTCGTAGCCGTTTGCTTCGAGAGTCTGTCCAACAATGTCGTACGAGTCTGCGGTGTCATCTTCATCAGGGTGTCGGTTCGGATCTTGACCAAGTGGTGTTGCCGGCTCTGGGGTCAGCGCATAACAACTGATGTGTGGTGGTGGGTTATCTAGAGATAACAAATCATTGAGCGTGTTTCTAACGTCTTGGGGAGTTTCCGCGCGAGAGCCAACAATGAGGTCCATGTTCCAAGTTGCAAAACCTGCTTCGGTGACATTCTTAGAAACCTCCTCGTGTGCCATGATGCCGTGGCGACGACCTAGGTCCGCAAGCACCGCTGCCTGGGTGGACTGAACACCGAAGCTCATGCGGTTCACTCCACCTGCTCGGTAGGCCTTCAGTCTCTCGAGGTCAGCGTCTTCTGGATTGCATTCAACAGTTACTTCGCAGTCTTCAGATTTAGGTATTGCATCAAGTATCGAAAGCAGCTGATCTGCGGTGAGTCTCGACGGCGTCCCGCCCCCAAAGAAAACTGAAGTAGCAGTTCTCATGCCCTCGCTTCGTGCCCACTCGATTTCTTGGACAACACACGCCACGTAGTCCGCCATCAAATGATCGCGGTCAGAATACGTGGCAAAAGCGCAGTAATCACATCGGTGCGCACAGAATGGAACGTGCACGTAAACGCCGAAGTCACTCACTTATTTGCCTTGGCGAGCTCTTTGGCTTCTGCGTAGCGAGCAAGGGCATCGTCTCGTTCCGTTGCAGCGTCAACCATTGGAGGAAAGTAACCAGGTGCCGCGAGCAGCCCTTCACCTCCGCCTGGCTGCAAGCACTGCGGTGCTGGAATGTCTCTCAGTTCACTCACGTACTTATGAATAAAAAGTCCCTGCGGATCGAACCGTTCTGCCTGAAGAGATGGATTGAAAACTCGGTAGAAAGGAGCAGCGTCAGTGCCAGTTCCAGCAGTCCACTGCCAGCCATTTTGATTCGATGCAATGTCACCATCAATGAGGTGCCACATGAACCACTTCGCTCCCCAACGCCAGTCGAGATGCAGATGCTTCACTAGGAATGAAGCAACCAGCATGCGAACGCGGTTGTGCATCCATCCGTCTTCTAGGAGCTGGCGCATAGCGGCGTCAACCATGGGGTATCCAGTTTGACCCTTGGCCCACATCTGGAATCGCTCTACGGCTTTGTCATCGGTATCGACTCGTAGATAGTCCATTGTGGGTATCAGGTTGCTCTTAACCGCCTGAGGATTATGGAATAAGACGTCGGCGTAGAACTCTCTCCAACAAATTTCAGATCGATACTGCACGCTGCCCGTTGACATTCCGTCAACAGTATTCAAAATCTGGCGAGGATGAATAGTTCCAAAGCGTAAATGTGGGCTTAGGCGACTCACACCGGCAATCGAAGGAATATTTCTTGCTTCGTTATACGCATCAACTGAGGGAAGGAAGTTTTGAAGCAGTTGATGAGCAACTTCTTCACCGGCTGTTGGAAGGGTTTTCGCTTCAACCAGTCCCAAGTCACCAAAGTAGTGAGGGCGATTAGTTGCCGAGTGCTTTACAAGTTCATCGAGCGAAACGGAAGTTCCTTTTGTCCATGAAACACCAGTCGGCGCTTCAATCGGAGTTTCAAGCGGTTGCAGCTCCCAGCCACGTCGAAACGCCGTGAAGACGCGACATGGTGTTCCCGTTTGAGTCCTTACCGTTCCAGGAATAACTGAATACGGTGAGTCAATGAAATGCAGCTTCACTCCCGCACTTGCGAGCGATGCGCGAACCTGTTCGTCTCGTGCCTGCCCCTTTGGTGCATAGTCACCAGTTGCAAAAACTTCAGTGGCGCCGACTTCCTTAGCAAGTGCCAGGAGTTCTTTTGCTGGGTCTCCGCTACGAATTGTGAGCTTCTTATTTAGTGAAACGTCGAGTGACTCGAGTGTCGCTCTAAGAAACTTCACTCGGTTCGGGCCAGCTGGAGAAGAGAACGTGGTGTCAACAATCCATACGGGAACAACGTCACCGTCACCAGCACGAACTGCGGCGATGAGCGCCGGGTTATCAGCTAAACGAAGATCTCGTCGGAACCAGAAGATTGATGACACGAAGCGACCCTACCGTGCGTCTTTGAGACCCGAGAGCGGTGGCGTAGAACGCGGAACCTTTAGGCGCTTTCCGAAGTGCTGCTCAATTGACTCTTGTGCAATTCCCATTATTTCGCCAGCACCAGCAGGTGACTGTTCTTTAAGCACGCCCGCAAGGTCGCCGCCAAGTATGCGGCGAATCAGAGCCAGCCCTTCAGCGCTGATTGAGACGCCAGAGCGACACGTGGCACAGAGGGTCCCTCCCATTTGGGCATCGAAGGAAACGAGTGGGCCGGTTTTTTCACAGTTCACACAGTGCTCTACAACCGGTTCTGATCCATCATGTGCCAATAGTTTGAAATAGAACGAGGCAGGAATAAGCGCTGGATAAAAGTCAGGGTTATCCAGACTCAACAGCACTCTCGTAAGTAACTCGAAGATGCCTTCGTCTGCAACGTCGTCACTTGGGATGGCATCAATCACCTCAACAACGCCGTAGCCAGCGTTGATGCGGTCGTAGTCTCCTCGAAGAGTTTTTAACTGGTCGATGAGTTGCACGTTCTTTGCGATGTAGAGATCGCCCTTGGACTGTGCCAAGTGAACCTTTACGTAGCTAAGAGGTTCGAGTGATCCACCAATTTTGCTCGTTGGTTTCCTGATTCCTTTAGCGAAGACACGAATCTTCCCGTGGTTCCTCGTCCAAAGAACTACAACGCGATCTGATTCACCAGACTTATACGTCCGAAGAACTACTGCATCGTCTTTTAGTTCCTTCACTTCTCCGTCTCATCATCTGCGTCATTCCACTTTGGTTTGTGGGGCTTGACTCCAAGGTATCTATCAAGTGCGACACCACCAGCAACCAAGACCGCAAGAATGAGCGGAATAGCGAGTGGCGTCAGCAAACTGGTTACTCCGTTGATCTCCAAACACCAGAGAAATGCGTAGAAGAGAATCAGCAGAACGATTGCAGTCTTTGTGGCTTTCACTTGTCGAGTCCTCCAAAGCGACGCTCGCGCTGCTGGAATTCTTCCACCGCCTTAAAAAGATCTTCACGGCGAAAGTCTGGCCAGAGCACATCAGTAAAAACCATTTCTGTGTACGCCATCTCCCAGAGCAAGAAGTTTGAAGTTCGATATTCTCCTGACGTTCTAATCACGAGATCTGGATCTGCAAGTTCTGGGTGATAGAGACGAGAGCGAATTGCTTTTTCGTCAATTTTGTTCGCGGGGACCTTGTCTCGAACCAGTTGCTGGACAGCATCAACGATCTCTGCTCGACCACCGTAGTTAAAGGCAATGTTGAGAGTCATGGTTTTGTTCTTCTTGGTCAATTCTTCAGCTTCTTCAATGCGCTTTAGAACACCTTTTGGAACGCGCCAGTCGCGGCGACCAGAAAAAACAATTCGAACACCTTCGCCATGAAGCTCGTGTTGGCGTCGCTCCATCAAACTTCGATTGAAGTTCATTAAGTAGCGAACCTCATCAACCGGGCGGCGCCAGTTCTCCGTCGAAAATGCGTACAGCGTTAGAGCTTTGACACCAATGCTGAGTGCGCCGTAGACAGTGTCAACGATTGAGGCTTCGCCGGCGCCGTGACCATCTGTTCGAGGCAGTCCTTGACGTTGCGCCCAGCGACCGTTGCCGTCCATCACGACGGCTACGTGCTGGGGCACGCTGGAACGCTCGAGAGAGCGTGGAACCGGGACTGGACGAGGATCAGACACGTATAAAACCTAGTCCTAATCGGTAAAAGAACCGCACCGCACCATCTAAGGTCGTCTCGTGGAATCCTTCGACCCAGATGACGACATGCCCTACGTGGAGCCTATGGACAATGGCGGAATTCAACTTGACGAGGATGTCATAGAAATTGATACTGACCGGGCTATCGAACTTCTGGACCGGATTACCCAAGACTTACCTGGGGGCGGTGAGACCCGCGAAGGTCAACGCAACATGGTTAAAGCTGTTGCCAAGGCATTCTCAAAGCGCCAACATCTCGTTGTTGAAGCCGGAACCGGCGTTGGAAAATCACTCGCCTACTTAATTCCTGCTGCCATGAGCGGGCATCGAGTTGTAATTGCCACGGCGACGAAAAACCTGCAAGATCAATTGTTTTCTAAAGATGCTCCAACAGTTGCTCAGTATTCCAGCAAGACCAAGGTTGCAATCTTGAAGGGCAAGCAAAACTACCTTTGTCGTAACCGTGCTCAGAGCGTGAGTGGCGGAGCACAGATGAGTTTTGATGATGGTTCAGATGTGCCTAAGGGCATCGCTGATCAAATGCGAAGAATTCTTGCTTGGTCTAATGAAACAACTACCGGTGACGTGGATGAAATCCCTTTCGAAGTTGATAATCGAGCATGGCGTGGACTCTCAGTAACAGCTCAAGAGTGCCTCGGCCGCGCGCAGTGTCCACAAGGCGGAAACTGTTTCGCTGAACTGGCCAAAGACCGTGCTGCTGAGAGCAATGTGTTGATTGTTAACACTCACCTTTACGCAGCCCACCTGGCATCCGGGTCAATGTTGCTTCCAGCACACGAGTTTGTGGTCTTTGATGAAGCCCACGACGTACTGGACATTTTTGCTTCACTGCTCGGCACTTCGTTCACTGCTCAGAGTCTTCGTGCACTCGCAGGAGTAGCTCGACCTTTGCTTGGAAATGATCACCTAGCAAAATGCCTCGAGCTCGTCGCAATTGCTGATCGACTTTCAACATCCTTAGAAATTCAGTTCGATTCCACTCAACTCACTGGACTCAGCGAAGACTGTGCACGAGAAATAACTTCAGCAGCGTCACTCGTTACTCAGATAATTGAAGCAATCAGGGCAATGACCATCACTGACCCGAATGAGGAAGCTCGCAGAATTAGAACGCTTGGACCAGCTGTCCACCTTGGCAACGATCTAGCGCGAATAAACAGCATTAAAAAGGGAGAGCTTCTTTTCCTCGTCAAACGTGAGCGTGAAATAGGAATTGAAATTTCCCTCGTTGATGTTGGCCCACGCCTGCACGATGATCTTTGGGGCAGCGTGACTGCAGTTCTTACGAGCGCAACTATCCCCGACACTCTGCCTAAGAGTCTCGGCCTGGATGCTGACTGCGTAGTTGAACGCTTTGAGAGCCCCTTCAACTATCAAGAAAACTCACTGCTCTATGTTCCTGAGAATTTTCCAGGTCGTAATGAAGATGGCGCTGAGGCCGCAATCATTGAAGAGCTTGTCGACCTCATTACGGCAGCAAAGGGCAGAACACTGGCTCTCTTCACTAATCGATCCGTGATGAACCGAGTAGCTGAAGCCGTTGAAAAAAGGATCACCACCCCGGTCCTTGTTCAAGGCACGCTTTCACGTCAGCGAATCATTGAGCAATTTCGTGACATTGATGCAGCCAGTCTTTTTGCAGTTGCCAGCTTCTGGCAAGGAATTGACGTTCCTGGCGATTCGCTGAGCTTGGTCACGATTGATCGTCTCCCTTTCAGCGTTCCCGGTGACCCATTGGCTGATGCACGACGCGATCTCTCAACAAATCCCTTTATGGAAGTTGATCTTCCGAGAGCTTCAATGTTGCTCGCTCAAGGAGTTGGAAGGCTCATCCGTTCAAAGACTGACCGTGGCGTAGTGGCAGTGCTGGACATTCGCCTAGCCGAAGCAAGGTATAGAAGTGAAATGTTTAAGAAGCTACCGCCAATGAAGCGAACTCGCGACAAACAAGAAGTCGTTGCGTTTTTAGAAAGTATTTAGTAACCGAAACGGTCAAGCATGTCGTCACGCTTTTGCCATCCCGGTTCAACCGAGACCTTGAGCTCCAAGAAGCAGCCCTCTGGAAGTTGACGTCGTGCTGCGATTCCTACGTCCTTAAGCAACTGACCACCTTTTCCAATGACCATTCCTTTTTGACTTTCACGTTCAACCAAGATTTCAACGGTGATGTGTGGCCATTCGAATTCTGTGACTCGACAGTGAATTGAGTGAGGCAGCTCTTGCTTGGTCTTTCGAACTAGTTGCTCACGAACAAGTTCCGCTACCCAAATAGCTTCAGGAACATCTGAAACTTCGTCTTCAGGAAATAGAAACGGTGATTCAGGCATTGCTGCCATGACGTACTTCAACAACTCTGCTGTTCCTTCACCAGTCTTTGCCGAAACTGGAAAATACTCAACACGAGGAACTACTGCGGTGAGCGATCGCTCTTCTGCAATCTCTTGCACCGCGACAGTTGCTGCCATGAGCTGTTTGGCGACTGCTTCGCGACCAGGCTTATCCATCTTGTTCACAATGAGAACTGGTCGTGGACCATTTGGATGGCGAGCAGATTCGAGCATTGCCTGAATTACCGTTCGGTCTCCAGGTCCAATTGAGGCACCAGCCTCAATGACTGCCATCACGACATCGACACCCTCGGCGGCGGTTCGTGCTGTCGCGTTCAGGCGGCCACCAAGTGAGGTCTTAGGGCGGTGAATACCAGGGGTGTCTACGAAAATGACTTGAATGTCACCTTCGGTGAAGACGCCTCTGATGGCGTTGCGAGTGGTGTTTGGTGTTGATGAAGTAATTGAAATTTTGGTTCCAACAACTTGATTGATGAGCGTTGACTTACCAACGTTCGGGCGACCAAGAATCGCCGCGAATCCAGACTTCGTCACTCTTGCTCCTGTACTGGTTCAATAAGAACCTCTTCAATACGAACACCATCAATGCGAACCACGGTTAAGCGGTAATGCTCGGTATCAAAAGAGTCTCCCACTTCTGGGACGTCACCCGCGAGGTCTAGCACGAGGCCACCCACGGTGTCCCATGGTCCAGTAGGAAGAGCGAGTGAATATTCATCATTGACGTCATCTATGTTCTCTCGACCACTGACTTCAATTCCGGCCTCAATTGATTGAATTTCCTCTTCAACTTCAACCGGGTCAGACTCGTCTGTAATTTCTCCAACGAGTTCCTCCAAAATGTCTTCGAGTGTCACAAGTCCTGCTGTGCCACCGTGTTCATCAATCACAATGCACATGTGAGTCTTGGCTTGGCGAATCTCGGTGAGAAGTAGGGCAACCTTTTTCGTTTCAGGAACGAACCGTGGCTCGCCCATCCCTACGCTGATTGCTTCTTCGCCTCGACCTTCTGCGACGAGGCTCGCGAGATGACGAAGGTTGACAATGCCAACAACGTCATCAATGTCTTCTCCCGTTACTGGAATGCGAGTGCGACCCGTGGTGATTGCCAGATCGAGAGCTTCACGGACTGTTGCGCTTGCAGAGAGTTCAACAATGTCGGTTCTAGGAACCATGATTTCTCGAACAATGGTGTCACCGAATTCAATGACTGAGTGAATGAAGTTTCGCTCCTCAGACGCGATTGCTTCATCTTCGTGGGCAACGTCAGCCATGGCCAGCACTTCCGATTCAGTCATTCGGTGCGAGCTCGTGCTTTCACCCAGAAGGCCAATGGCCCAGTCAGCAATTGAGAGTAGAAGTCGCGATAGCCACTTAATTGGCCAGAACTTCAGAATGCTCGCAACAATAGGAGCCGCTGAAAGTGCCGACTTGTCTGGATGTTGGACTGCATAGTTCTTCGGAATTGCTTCAAAAATAACGAAGATGACAACAACTTCAGCAATTGTTGCAACGAGGACTCCTGCTGCGCCAAAGAGTCGCTCAGCGAGCACGCCAACCATGGTTGCTGAAACCAATTGACAAATGAGAACTAACAACAGCAGTGGATTCAGAAATTTCTCCGGAGCTTCAGCGAGCTGCACCAATGCTTTTGCGCCACGGCGACCTTCATCTCGCAGTGATCGAGCTCTGGATTTATTCATTCTCACGAGTGCAGTTTCAGCGGATGCAAAGAACCCTGACAGCAACAACAAAATAAGAACTGTCACCCCTAGATAGGTGTCACCAGTTGACCATTCAATCGCCATCATGATTCATTCTTTCGGTAGTGACGACTGAGAAGCTCACGTTCGCGAGCTTCCATTCGTTCAGCTTCTTCATCAACCATGTGGTCCCATCCAAGTAAATGAAGGACCCCATGAACAACAAGCAACGCAACTTCATCATCAAATGTGCACTCGTGCTCAACAGCATTACGAGCAGCGACTGATGGACAAATAACAATGTCTCCGACGAGTTGTGGAATTTCCAATTCAGGTGGTTCACCTGGCCCACTGCCACCAGCGTCTGGCACTCGCCCACTTGGACCTGGCTCATTGTCAATAGGAAAACTCAATACGTCAGTTGGGCCGTCTTTACCCATGAATTGTTTGTTTAGCGCAGCAATAGTTGGTTCGTCTGAGAAGATCAACGAAACTTCAGCTAGGCCTCGAACACCTTCATCGCCGAGTGCTCCTTGGGCGAGAGCGACCCATCGCTCCAGGTCAATGTCAAACTCATGCTGCTCATCGGCAGCGTAAATGTCAATGGTCATGGCAGGTAGTTGTCGAATGCGGTGACAATGTCCGCAACAATACGGTGGCGCACAACGTCTTTGGCGCCTAGGTGGATGAAGCTAATGCCGTCAACATTCCAGAGAATCTTTTCAATGTTTGCAAGTCCACTGGGCTTTCCATTGAGGTCAACCTGTGTGACGTCACCAGTAACAACGGCTTTTGAGTTGAATCCGATACGTGTGAGGAACATCTTCATTTGCTCAGGGGTCGTGTTCTGGGCTTCGTCAAGAATGATGAACGAATCATTGAGCGTTCGCCCGCGCATGAAGGCCAGTGGAGCAACTTCAATAGTTCCGTTCGCGATCATTCGCTGCGCTCCCTCAGGACCGACCATGTCATACAGTGCGTCGTACAGCGGTCGAAGGTAAGGGTCGATCTTCGCCATAAGGTCACCGGGCAAGAATCCGAGATGCTCTCCTGCTTCAACAGCTGGGCGGGTGAGAACTATTCGATTCACTTGACGACGGTGCAGTGCCTGCACCGCTTGAGCGACAGCCAAGTAACTCTTTCCAGTTCCTGCAGGTCCAATTCCAAAAGTGATGATTGAAGCGTCAATGGCATCGGTGTAGCGCTTTTGTCCCGCAGTTGAAGGACGAATAGCTTTTCCTTTTGCTCCTCGAACTACTTCGTGCTTTAAGACTTCACTTGGTCGAAGATCGTCAGCCACCATGTCGATGGTGCGTGAAATTTTTACAACGTCGAGTGCTTGTCCGCTTTCGAGAACGAGTACCAGTTCGTCAAAAAGACGAAGAACTTTTGCGGCGTCAGAACCAGTGACCGAAATCTGATTTCCCTGAACACGAATCTTGGATGCAGGAAATGAGCGCTCGATAACACGCAGGTGCTCATCTCTAGGTCCGAGCAACCCCGACATGAGGTGCGTGTTAGGTACGAAGGTGGTCGCCGTCATGGCTTCTTCAGCCGTGGCATCAAAGGTCATCCGGGTGGCCAGTCCATTCTGCGTCCACCCATCACGTGCATGTGAAGGTGTGGCACGGTCATTTGAGCGTCTTCACCAACATTGAAAATAAGTCGGTAGCCGCTTTCCTTAATTCCTTCGAGCTCAACGACTTCTTGTGCGAGGAGGAAAAGATCGTCAACAATGCCGCCGTGGTTGTTCGTCACGTGACCAGCAGTCGCAATGTGTTCTTTGGGAATTACGAGAACGTGCACAGGGGCCTGGGGTGCAATGTCATAGAACGCGTACGCAGTGTCGCTCTGTGCGACGGTCTTCGACGGAATCTCTCCCGCAACTATTTTGCAAAACAGGCAATCACTCATGTGTTGTAAACATCATTACCCATTTGGACGGCTATTTAGGGTAAATCCCCAGTCGCCTGCACCATAAGCCAGAAGCGAGGCGGCAACTACCCCGGCGGTGTCTCCACGAAGAACCGTGGGGCCCAGTCCGAGTTTCTTGCGTTCAGGGCCCCATTCTTCAGGTGCCCAGCCGCCTTCAGGTCCTACCGCAACACTTCTGACGCCAGACCAGTCACTTATCCCACCGAAATCAGCAACACAAACATTCACAGGAACGTCACTAATTTGTACCGGTTCATCAATGACAATGTCGTAGGTCCTGCGACATTGGCCGCAGGTCTCTGCAGCAATGCGACGCCACCTCGACAAGATCTTGTCTCTCACGTCACCTTTGAACTTCACTGCAATACGACTGCTCAGTAGAGGAACAATTCGGCTCACACCTAGTTCAGTTGCTTTTGCAACCACCCATTCACTGCGATCACCCTTTAGCGGAACAAGATACAAAACTGTTTCTTCGGTTACCGGATCAATGGCAACTGGAGTGACACGAGTGATGCTGGTGTCTGTTACTTCACACAGTGACCACGAGCCTTTACCGTTGGTTACAACAATCTCTTCGCCGCTCTTGGCACGAAGCACTGTTCGAAGGTGATGCTCATCATCCTTGGTGAGTTCTGGTCGCTCAGGGTTTTGCACTCGGAACTGACCTAGCGCATCAATCCTGCGCTGCCAGAGTTCGGCACTCACTTCTTAGATCCACGACGGTGAAAGAGTCCGCCCTTTTCGTTCACAACTTCACCGCGATGCTCGGCGAGCTTTCGAAGAAGCTCTTCAGAGGTTTCATCCAGTTTGGTTGGAACGTCAACGACCAAGTGAACAAAAAGGTCACCGTGTCCACGGCCGTGAAGATGCTGAATGCCTTGGTGGCGAATGCGCTGAACAGTGCCGGTTTGAGTACCAGCTTCAACTTCCACTGTGTGTGTTTCACGAAGGGTTGGAACTTCAATTGTTGTTCCAAACACGGCCTGCGTATAAGAGATCCGAGCTTCGTGATGAAGATCATTGCCATCGCGCTCAAAGCGAGGATCTTCTGCAACGCGCAGGTGAACAAAGAGTCGACCATTACCGCCACCACGTGCACCCGCGGGACCGCGGTCTTGGAGACGCATGGTGGAACCTTCTTCAACACCTGCAGGAATTTGAACATTCATGGTGACGGTGTCGTTTCGACGACCTTCTCCTCGACAGTCCTTGCATGGTGAATCAATTCGAGATCCCATTCCGTTGCATCTAGAGCACGGCATAGAAGTGACCATCTGGCCCAAGATTGAGTTACGAATGCGCTGGACTACGCCCATGCCCGCGCACTCGACGCAGGCAACCGGTGACGTGCCATCGGCACAGCCATTTCCCTTACAAGTCGCACAGCTAACTGGAAGCGTTACCGTGAGTTCTTTTGTTGCACCAAAGGCTGCTTCATCGAGCGTGATGTCAAGCACTACTTCGGCATCAGGACCAGGTTGTGGCCCACCGCGCTGTTGTTGACGAGCACCCATTCCGCCAAAGAACATGTCAAAGATGTCTTGGACTGAGCCACCACCACCGAATGGATTACCGCCACCACCCACGTCAGAACCGAAACGGTCGTAGTTGGAGCGACGCTCTGGGTCAGAAAGAATTTCGTAGGCCTGCGATACCTCTTTAAACCTTGCTTCGGCTGCAGCATCACCGGGATTCGCGTCAGGGTGGAGTTGGCGAGCAAGGCGACGGTAGGACTTCTTCAGGTCATCTTGTGAAACGTTGCGATCAACTTCCAGGATTTCGTATAAATCTGAACTAGACAATTTCTTCTCCACCAAAGTGTTGTGTGAGGTGCTTTGAAACAGTTTCTGCTGCAATCATCGCTTCGCGGTATTTCATTCGTGTTGGACCAAGGAGACCAACTGCTCCCACCGAATTTCCATCAATGGTGACTGGCGCCACGATCACCGAAGCTGCAGAAAGTGGCTCGTAACCATTTTCGGATCCGATGGAAACTGAAATGTCTTGCTCGAGGATGTCTTGCACCAAAGAGACCACGAGGAGTTCCTGCTCCAAGATGCTCAAGACTTTCTGTACTGTCTCTACCCCATCGAACGATTCAGCAACCTTTGAAGAGCCGCCAATGTAGACCTGCTCGCCATCAGTAGTTGGCTTTTCTTTGTGCAGGACACTGGCAGCGTCTCGTACAAGTACTGCGACGTGGTCCGCGCGTGAAGGGACTTGAATGCTTTCACCGAGTGTGGTGCCAATGAGAAGTGCATTTAGCTGCTTCGAAGCCTCTGCAACTTCTTCATGACTTGCATCAAACGTCGTCATAACGCTGTTCTTTAGAACAAGGCCGTCAGAGAAAACTGTAACGAGCAGCTGATGGCGAGCGTCGAGGTTGACGAGCTGCACGTTCAAAATCTTTGCCTGACTGTGACCAGCCCCCATGACAACTGATGTGTAACTAGTCATCTTTGTCAGCAGCGTCGAAGTTTGCTCTAAAACATCTTCAACTTCACCTCGAACATTGGCGAAGAAGTCCTTCACTTGATGTTGCTGAGCTTGGCCGAGTACGCCGGATTGAAGGTGATCAACGAAGTAGCGATATCCCTTATCTGTTGGAATGCGTCCAGCCGAGGTGTGAGGTTGTGTGAGGAATCCCTCTCGCTCGAGCGTGACCATCTCTGAGCGAACGGTGGCCGGAGAAACGCCGAGACCCGGCGCGCCAGCCACAGACGACGAGCCAACTGGCATTGCGGTATCAACGTGCTCAACTACAACTGACTCGAGAATCTTGGCTTTGCGCGCGTCGAGGTCAGTAGGTGTCGAAATAGGTGCTTTTGGTGAGCGACGAGCCATACTTTCCCCTTTGGCACTCAATTCTACCGAGTGCCAGATAGAAAGGGTCAGTCTTCTAACTTCAAGGCAGCAACGAATGCTTCCTGGGGAACTTCAACTCTTCCCAGGTTCTTCATACGCTTCTTACCTTCTTTTTGCTTCTCGAGGAGCTTGCGCTTACGGGTGATGTCTCCTCCGTAACACTTGGCCAAAACGTCCTTGCGGCGAGCCTTTACGGTTTCACGAGAAATAATGCGACCACCAACTGCGGCCTGAATTGGCACATCAAACATCTGGCGTGGAATGAGTTCTTTTAGACGCTCAGACATACGACGTCCGTAGTAGTCCGCATTGGACTTGTGAACAATTGTCGAGAAGGCATCAACTGGTTCGTGGTTGATAAGGATGTCCACTCGAACAAGTTGTGAGGTGACGTAACCACTCGGCTCGTAGTCAAGACTCGCGTATCCCTTGGTGCGACTCTTTAACGCGTCAAAGAAGTCAATAACAACTTCAGCGAGTGGGATTGAGTACTTCAGCTCAACGCGCTCAGTTGACAGGTAGTCCATCTTGATCATTTCGCCACGTCTGGTCTGGCAGAGATCCATGATTGCCCCGAGATACTCCGTAGGGCTCAAAATTGAAATGTCGAGCATTGGCTCATCAATGTGATCAAGTCGACTCGGGTCTGGAAGCTCCGTTGGGTTATCAACACTTATTTGACTGCCGTCAGTGAGAAATGCTCGGTACACAACCGAAGGGGCCGTTGCGATGATGTCGAGATTGAATTCACGCTCTAAACGCTCACGAACAATTTCCATGTGCAAGAGCCCAAGGAACCCGCAGCGGAATCCAAAGCCCAGTGCGTGTGAAGACTCAGGCTCGAACGTGATTGAGGCGTCGTTTAACTTCAATTTGTCGAGAGCGTCACGCATGTCAGGAAGATCGTCACCGTCAATTGGATAAATACCGCAGAACACCATTGGCTTAGGGTCCATGTAGCCATCGAGGGGTTTTTCTGCAGGTCGCGCTGAGTCAGTGATTGTTTCACCCGACTTGGCACCACCAACGTCCTTGATTCCCGCAACGATGAAACCCACTTCTCCAGGGCCGAGTTGCTTCACGGTGAGAAGTGTTGGTGTGCGAATTCCGATTTCTTCAATTTCGTGATTCGTGCCGTTTTGCATCATGCGAATTCTCATATTGTCTCGCAAAGTTCCGTCGACAATTCTGATGGAACTGATTACACCGCGGTACTGGTCGTAGTACGAGTCGAAAATAAGTGCACGTAGCTCTGCTTCAGGGTCACCTTGTGGAGCAGGAATGCGCTCAATGATTGCGCGAAGTAGTTCTGGTACCCCTTCACCAGTCTTTGCAGAAATCGAGAGCACTTCGTTTGCCGGAAGTCCGAGCACGCGCTCGAGTTCTTCCTTGCAGCGATCTGGGTCTGCAGCGGGAAGGTCAATCTTGTTAAGCACCGCAACAATTTCCAAGTTGTTCTCAATGGCTTGGTAACAGTTCGCGAGAGTTTGAGCTTGAATACCTTGGCTCGCGTCAACGAGAAGCACAGCTCCTTCGCACGCCGCGAGTGAGCGAGAAACCTCGTAACCGAAGTCAACGTGACCCGGTGTGTCGATGAGTTGGATGATGTGGCCTTCGTAGCCCACACGAACGTTCTGAGCTTTAATCGTGATGCCGCGCTCACGCTCAATATCCATTGAGTCGAGATACTGCGCTCGCATGAGTCGTGGATCGACTGCTCCAGTGATTTCTAGGATTCGGTCAGAAAGGGTCGACTTACCGTGGTCAATGTGAGCAATGATGCTCAGATTGCGGATTTTGCTGAAATCAACGGTAGTAATTTGTTCGGCCACGGTGCATCAAGGCTACCCGCCAGACCAGAGAATTCCTCGTTGTTGGCCCTACTTCGCCACTCTGCTAGCCTTATTTAGCCCGCCGGACAGTTTCGGCGCACTGATAACGGAGTTTTTTGTGGCAAATATCAAGAGCCAAATCAAGCGTAACAAGCAGAACGAAGTTGCACGCGAGCGCAACAAGTCGGTCAAGTCTGAGATCCGCACGCGTACCAAGAACGCTCTTAGCGCTGCTGGTACTGAGAACGAAGAGTCAGCTCTTCGCGCTGCAATGAAGCGTATTGACAAGGCTGCTGCCAAGAAGGTCATTCACAAGAACCAGGCTGCAAACAAGAAGTCTGGTCTTATGAAGCGCATCAACGCACTCAAGACCAACGCATAATTCACGGGCTA
>Ga0214167_1000116_pt1 | contig 52613 bp, 58 predicted proteins | sample TroBogypolimnion_45_FD_153006 | JGI IMG/M metagenome (GOLD analysis project Ga0214167, IMG submission 153006) | Freshwater microbial communities from Trout Bog Lake, WI - Practice 18AUG2009 hypolimnion v3 | ecosystem: Environmental > Aquatic > Freshwater > Lake > Hypolimnion/Profundal zone ... | reverse complement strand
GGTGGACCTAATACGTCACTTGGACATAACTCGATTGTCTTCATGCATGAAAGCCAGCTCAATTACATTGTCCCAGCGATCAAGTACTCACTGAAGAAGAAGGCTGTTGTTAGCCCTAAGGAATCCAAAGCAATTGAATGGACAAATGCAATTCGAGCCAAGACTCCAAGCACGGTTTGGGGAACAGGCTGCAAGAGTTGGTATCTAAACGCCAGCGGTGAGAACACAACAGTGTGGCCAGATCAGACGTTCAAATTCCGTACGTTGACTCGTGGCTTTAAAAAGCAGGATCACGACATCACCGTATAAATAAAAAAGTCCCGTCGCTTCCCAGCGGCGGGCACTCTTTTATGAAACTTTGAACTAGTCCAAAGTGATTGGCGCGTCGATGTCGACTTCGACTGCTCCAACAACGTCTGGCAAAAGCGCATCTGCCATACGTTCACGAACACGGCCATCAATTTCAGCCATGATCGCTGGGTTGTCACGCAAGAAGTTTTTAACATTCTCACGACCTTGACCCATTTGTTCACCTTCGTAGGTAAACCAAGCACCGGCCTTCTTTACAAAGCCAAGTTCTACAGCAACATCGAGAACTGATCCTTCACGACTAATGCCTTGTCCGTACATGATGTCGAATTCAGCTTGCTTGAACGGTGCGGCACACTTGTTCTTAACAACCTTCACGCGGGTACGGTTACCTACGACGTCAGTTCCATCCTTAATTGATTCGATGCGACGAATGTCGAGACGAACAGATGAGTAGAACTTAAGCGCACGTCCACCAGGCGTAACTTCAGGCGAACCGTAGATAACACCGATCTTTTCGCGGAGTTGGTTAATGAACACGGCAACAGTGTTTGACTTAGAAAGTCCTCCAGTGAGCTTGCGAAGTGCTTGGCTCATAAGACGAGCTTGGAGACCAACGTGGCTGTCCCCCATGTCTCCTTCAATTTCTGCACGAGGTGTTAGGGCTGCAACTGAGTCAATGATGAGCACATCAAGTGCGCCAGAGCGAATAAGCATGTCGGCAATTTCAAGTGCTTGTTCACCAGTGTCTGGCTGTGAGATGAGAAGGTCATCTACGTTAACGCCAATGGCTCGTGCGTAGACCGGATCCATTGCGTGTTCCGCATCGATGTAGGCACACACTCCACCGTTGCGCTGAGCTTCAGCGACAACGTGCATTGCGAGGGTTGACTTACCTGAAGATTCAGGTCCGTAGAGTTCAATAATTCGCCCACGTGGAAGACCACCAATACCGAGTGCCATGTCGAGTGCGAGTGCACCGGTTGGAATTGATTCGATGTTCATGTGTAGGTTTTCGCCCATACGCATGATTGATCCCTTACCGAACTGCTTCTCGATCTGGCCAAGTGCGGCTTCTAGGGCCTTTGCACGGTCATCGGTTGCCATTGGTTTCTCCTTGTTTTTTGTCATGCAGCCAAGTTAGGAAGCTGCTGTGACATTGGGTATTTCCTGCCTGATTTCACGGTACTACGAACAAGTGTTCGTATCAAGGATTATTTGTGAAAATCTTTGAAAAGTCAGCAATTAAAGGCTAATCAGTAAGTGCTTGGTACACCAAGGTCTGAAGTTCGCGGCGGATTGGGTACGTTGAGCTCGGCATTAGCTGGGTGAAAAAGCTCACCGTAATGTCCTCTTCTGGGTCAATCCAGAAGGCAGTTGATGCGGCACCACCCCAGTTGTACAACCCTTCACTACCGAGATTTTTGTTCTTGGCTCGGTCAATCAAAACTGCGAAACCTAAACCAAATCCAATGCCATCAAATGCTGTTTCAGCCCAAGAGTCAATGGCAAGTGTTGCGAGATCGGTGTTGTTCGGAAGATGATTCTGCGCCATGAGACTTACTGTTCGACTCGACAAAAGACGAACTCCATCAAGCTCACCTCCGTTTAGGAGCATCGCGGTGAGTCTGTTGTAGTCATACGCAGTTGAAAGAAGTCCACCTCCACCTGAAAAACCAGATGGCAATTTTTCTGCCTTAACAGCGAGGTCGACATACGGAACAGCGCCGTCTCTACCTGGAACGTACAGCATTGCTAATCGATCTAATTTTTCTTCAGGACAGTAGAAATCTGAATCGTTCATTCCGAGTGGTGTGAAAATTCTTTCCATGAAGAATTCGCGAAGCGACATGCCACTCCAGATCTCAACGAGACGTCCGAGGACATCTGTTGCGAAGGAGTAGTTCCACTTTTCGCCAGGATGAAATAGCAATGGAGCATTGCACCAGTCATCAACTAGTTCAGCGAGGCTCGCATCTTTGCGGTACCCAGTGCCACCAGATCCGTTGAGTTTGTAGATCTCAGCAACTGCATCTGCTTGGAAGTCGTAGCTGAGGCCACTCGTGTGCGTTAAGAGGTGCTGGATTGTGACCTGACTCTTTGCTGGTTCGGTCTTGGGGTCCTGGGCGGTACCGCCAATGAGAACGCGACTTTCTTTTAGTGAATCAATCCATTTGCCGGCAGGATCATTGAGGTCAAAGAGTCCTTCTTCGTGCAACATCATCACGGCAACCGTCGTAACAGCTTTGGTCATTGAATAGATTCGCCAAATTGTGTCGTCGGTTACCTCAAGTCCTTCTTCACGATTGCGGTGGCCACCGCTGCCGGTCCAGACAAGCTCTCCACCGCGCGACACAGTTGCGAGCCAGCCGCTAAGTCGTTGATCAGTTACGTATTTATTGAAGTGTGTTTTGATTCGCTCAAGTCGAACTTCATCAAATCCAAGTGATGCGGGGTCAATTTGAACTTCGAGTTTTGACATTATTTATTCAATCCATCTAGTGCTTTGCGTAGAGCGTCAAGTGCGCTGATAGCACTGTACGCGCGAATTCGTGGTCGGTCTCCAGGTAGGCGAAGCGCAACGTGAGAGACCTTGTCACCAATAGCAATACCGACAAAAACCGTCCCCGCGGGGTGACCATCTTGTTCTTCGGGGCCAGCCACGCCAGTCACGCTGAGTCCGACATCAGACCCGAGCAACTTGGCAGCGCCAACAGCCATTGCTTCTGCTGCTTCTGGGCTCACTACTGGACCAACTGGGACGCCCAAGACGTCGAACTTAACTTCAGATGCGTAGCTCACAACACCACCACGGAACCACTTTGAGGCACCAATGACATTCACGAGTCGACTCGCAATGAGCCCACCAGTAACTGATTCGGCGACTCCGAGCGTTAGGCCCTTGTCAACGAGCCGAGTTGCAATTGCGTGTTCCATGGTTTCATCATCCACACCAAAGATGATCTCGCCGAGCTTGGTGTTAATGATGCTTCGAATCTTTTCTTCTTCTTCAGCTATGAGTTCTTTGGCATGCTCTGCGCTATCGCCTCTGGCGGTGATGCGAACTTTGATGCCTTCGATTCCTGACGCGAGGAAAGCAATGGTGAGCCGTGAATTGTCATCAAGTGACGAAAGCTCATCGCCAATTGCTTCAGCGAGTCCAGATTCACTCGCTCCCCATGTGCGAAGTACTCGACTGAGAATTACTGACTCATTTCCCGCAAGTCGCTCGCGGCGAAGAAGCTCAGGCAAAATTGCTCGCTCGAACATGTCAGTCATTTCATACGGAACGCCAGGCACCGCGAAAACAACTTTTTGCCCAACGGGACAGATGAGGCCAGGAGCTGTGCCACGAGTTTGAGGAATGATTGATGCACCCTTTGGAACATCAGCCTGCAACAAGTTATTCTCGGGCATTTCACGGCCACGTGAACCAAACATTTTTCTGATCGCTTCAACGATTGCTTCGTCACGAATAAGTGGCACATTCATTACTTCTGCAATTGCAGCTCGAGTGATGTCATCTTGTGTGGGACCGAGTCCCCCGCAGACAATTACTGCGTCGGAGCGTGCGAGCGCTGTGCGAAACGCCAGAACAATACGGTCGTGATTGTCACCAACGTGCTGGTGGAAATGAGAGGCAATACCGTTCGCTGCTAGCTGCTCGCCCAGCCACTGCGAGTTGGTGTCAGGGATTTGTCCTAGGAGTAGTTCGGTTCCAACTGCAACAATCTCAACACGCATTTAGATCGCCTTTTTGCCGTCCACGTAATATTTCCATCCGGTGTACACCGTCATCAACACTGCAATCCAAATGGTGATGAATGCAAGCCATGTGTGGTGCGCAGTAAATGGAAGTACGCACAAAGCGATTGCTAGGTCCTGCACGAATGTTTTCCATTTTGCAATTTGACTGGCTGGGATGGAAATTCCCTTCTTCGACGCTTTGGATCTGTAGACACTCATCCACATTTCGCGGAGCGTAATAATCACAGCGGGAATGATGAAGAAATTGAGGTGATGGCCCCTTGAAACAATCAGCGCGTAGAGGCTGCCGAGAACAATGATCTTGTCCGCGAGAGGATCGAGGAAAGCTCCAGACGTTGTTGTGCCGTGTCGTCTGGCGACAATGCCATCGAAGTAGTCAGACGCCGCGGCGAGAGTGCCAACGAGCGAGGTCCACCAATTAATTCGGTGGGCAATAAGTAGGTAGATGAAGAGTGGGGCAACAACGATACGAAAACTTGTCATCAAGTTCGCCGGTGTTAGTAGCGCAGTTGGTCCGTAGCTTTTCTTCTCGCTGCTCATAGCTGCACTGCCTCCAGGTCCGTTCCATGGCTCGCCACAATTTCAACTTCAACCATGGAGCCAACGTTAAGTGATGAATCAACCATCACAATGCCATCAATTTCAGGGCATTCTCTGACACTACGCCCAATGCCGGGTGCATCAATGAGCAGACGTTGGCGAGTACCCACGAGTGCATCCCGGCGTCGTGCGGTAATTGCGTCTTGGAGTTCGCTGACTTCACGCAGGCGCTCTAGGGCCAGCTCATGAGGAACTTGGTCTCCGAGTCCATTCGCATGGGTGCCTTCTTCTTTGGAGAACGTAAAAAAGCCGGCCCAGTCAAGTTGTGCCGCTTCAATAAATTCGAGCAGCTCACGCTGGTCGTCTTCTGTTTCACCCGGGTACCCGAGAATGAACGACGAACGAAATGTGGCATCTGGATCGGCGGAACGGATTGCAGCGATTCTCTCTAAGAAGCGGTCCCCGTCGCCCCAACGCTTCATGGCACGAAGCATGTGACGCGATGCGTGCTGCAATGAAAGGTCGAAGTACGGAACGCCAGTTTCAAGAATTGTTTCAATGAGTCCACTAGTCAGACCAGACGGGTAGAGATACAACAGGCGGACTCTTTCAACTTCTTTGCTGAGTGCTTTGGTGAGATCAATGAGGGGTTGCGTTCCGCCTTCATCAAGGACTTCGACTGCTTCGCCAAGTGCGGCGCGACGACGGTCGTGTCCCCAGCTCGCAAGGTCTTGGGCGATGAGAACTATTTCTTTTGCTCCACCATCAACGAGCGCTCGCGCTTCAGTGAGAATTTCATCAGTCGAGCGAGAACGTTGATCACCACGGAAAGTTGGAATCGCACAGAACCCACAACGACGGTCACAGCCTTCAGCAATCTTTACGTAAGCCCATGGAGCTTTTGATGCGGGGCGAGGAAGATTGAGTAAGTCAAAGGCTGGGGTTGGACGCTTGCGCAGTGCAACCGGAGTTGAAGGAACAATTTGTTCGGTGAGGCTTTCGCCGAATCCCGCAACAAGGTCAACTTCAGGAAGTGCTTCAGCTAGTTCATCGCCGTAGCGCTCAGCCATGCAACCAGTTACGACGAGGCGGGCATTTCCAAGTTTGCGCTCAGCAAGATCAAGGACGGTTTCAATTGATTCTTCACGAGCGGCTTCAATAAATGCGCAGGTGTTGGCGACAACGAGTTCGGCTTCTTCTGCACTGTCAGCGAGGGTGTAGCCCTGAGACACGAGAAGTCCCGCGAGCTTGTCCGAGTCCACGTGGTTCTTGGGACAGCCGAGTGTTTCTATCCAGTACCTCAAGCGTGTCTCCTATTGACATAACAACACCGAGCGCTGGGCGCTCGGTGTTAATGGCGGAGAGGGAGGGATTTGAACCCTCGGGCCCGGTTTCCCAGGCCGCATTCTTAGCAGGAATGTGGTTTAAACCGTACTCACCCACCTCTCCCAGCAAGGCCATCTTAGTGAATTTGGGCCACGGCGAGAAATCGTCCAAAACGTGCCCTACGAACCAGCGTTACACTCATTTCAACATTCAGAAGGGGAACCCCATGCGTTCAATTCGTATTGCTCTAGCCGCAGTTCTCGGTGCATCACTACTCAGTGCTGTGTCACTTGGTGCCGCCAGCGCCACCAGCGCACCAACACTCGACTCATGCAAATCAACCATCACCTCACAAGAATTCAAAAAAGGCACGCTCACCGTTGCCACTGACAACCCGGTCTACACACCGTGGTTCGTTGACAACAAGCCGAGCAGCGGCAAGGGTTACGAATCAGCAATGGTGTACGCAATTGCGAATGTTCTTGGAGTTTCTAAGAGCAGCGTGAAGTGGGTCTCTGTTCCATTCGACTCGAGCTACACCCCTGGTAAGAAGTCATTCGACTTTGACATCAACGAAATCTCTGACACACCAGACCGCGCAAAAGTAGTTACTTTTTCACAGAGCTACTACGACGTGAACCAATCACTCGTTGCACTTAAGACCAGCAAGATTGTTACCAACCACTCACCCGCTGATCTGAAGACATACCAATACGGTGACCAGATTGGAACAACAGGTCTTGCGTACATCAACACGTACCTCAAGCCAAACAAGCCTGCTCGCGTGTATTCAACACTCGACCAAGCGGTCGCAGCTCTGCAGAGTGGACAAATTGATGCAATCGCAGTCGACACACCAACTGGTCAGTACATGGCATCAGCTCAGATTGTTGACAAGAACAACAAGCCAATCGCCACCCAAGTTGGACAGTTCCCAAGCGTTGGCGAACACTACGGTCTCTTGTTCCAGAAGGACAACCAGCTTGCGGCATGCATCAATGTTGCAATCAGCACGCTTCGAACAAATGGAACACTAAGTGCGCTCACCAAGAAGTGGCTGGACATCTACACCAGCGTTCCTGCTCTTAAGCCCTAAGAATCATGTCGCATGACGCCAGCGCAGTTGCGCTGGAAACACCTACGTTGTTTGTGCCACGTCGCAAACAACTTTTTACTGGTCGCCGTGCAATTGTTGCCAGTGTTGTTTCAAGTCTCTTAATTCTTGGCGCCATTATTGCGGTGTTCTACCTTGCCCCTGGTGGGGCTTCAGTCCGCTATTTCTTTTTTAATCCTCACGAGATGTGGAAGTCATTCACCGGAGATCCGGCTAAAGGACTTAGCTCGGTGGGAACGGGCATCTTCACCAACATCTGGATGTTCTGTGTCTGTGAAGTCATGGTGTTGATATTTGGACTTCTTATTGCCTGGGTGCGAATGAGTACGTCGGCAGTCTTGTTCCCGTTTCGAGTGCTTTCCACGATTTATACAGACTTATTTCGAGGAATTCCCATCTTGCTAGTGATCTTCATGGTCGGCTTTGGACTTCCGGCACTGGGACTTGGGTTTTTGTCATCGCAATCACCGGCGGTCTATGGATGCATCTCTCTCACCATTACCTACAGCGCCTACGTGGCCGAGGTCTACCGCGCGGGTATCAACTCGGTGCCCAATGGGCAGTTGCTAGCTGCACGGTCACTAGGCCTTACGAGCTCTGCAACCATGCGACGAGTAATTCTTCCCCAGGCCGTGCGAACGGTTATTCCACCGTTGCTCAACGACTTCATCTCTATGCAAAAAGACACTGCACTGGTTTCAACGCTTGGTGCGATTGAAGCAACGCGTGCCGCCCAGATTTATGCGTCGACAGAATTCAACTTCAGTGGTTACGTTGTTGCTTCACTACTGTTCTTGCTCTTAACAATTCCAATGACTCGCTTTACTGATCGTCTCATTGTCAAAGACCGTATGAAACGTTTGGCGGCGTCGCGATGAGTGATGTCGTTCTTGAACTGAAGTCAGTCACCAAGCGCTTTGACGAAAACGAAGTGCTGCGCGGTGTTTCGCTACAGCTACACCGCCATGAAGTTGTCTGTCTGATTGGAGCTTCGGGTTCTGGAAAATCAACCTTGCTCCGATGCGCCAACATGCTCGAAACAATTGACGACGGCGACATTTTGTTATTCAATCAATCGCTTAAAGATCCAAGAATTGATCCCGACTTGGTACGACGAAATATAGGAATGGTTTTTCAGTCCTACAATCTTTTCCCCCACCTCAGCGTGCTTGAGAACATTTTGCTTGGACCAGTTTTTGCACTGAAGCGAAAGCGCACCGACGTTATTGATGAAGCAATGTCATTACTTTCACGCATTGGACTCAGTGAAAGAGCAAACGAATTTCCAGATCGTCTTTCGGGCGGACAACAGCAGCGAGTTGCCATTGTTCGATCACTCGCCATGCAGCCAGCCCTCCTGCTACTTGATGAAGTTACGAGCGCCCTTGACCCCACGCTCATTGGTGAAGTTCTCGACCTACTGCGCGACCTCGCTAGCAGTGGCACCACAATGTTGATAGCCACCCACGAAATGGGTTTTGCTAAGGATGTTGCACATCAAGTTGTGTATCTCGATAAAGGTGTCCTCGTGGAACAAGGAACTCCTGAACAGATTTTCTCAAACCCGCAGCACGAAGCAACGAGAAAGTTTTTAGAGCGCGCTTAAGAAGCTTGCGCTTTTACTTCTGGTAGTTCAACAAGAAGGTCAAAGAGTTCTTTGTCGCGGTCCCATGTCAGGTGTTCGCGTACGTCGTCAAGATCTAACCACACAAGTTCATCAACTTCATCGTTGGGGATAAATTCAACTTCTTCCGCGGCCATGAGGTAGTAAGCGACAATTTTTGACTTGCCTTTACGGTGAATGTAGTTCGTTGAACCAATGAATCGAATTACTTCGCACTTCATGCCGGTCTCTTCTAAGACTTCACGAATTGCTGCTTGCTCGAATGTTTCACCCGGGTCGAGTTTGCCCTTCGGAAAAGTCCAGTCACCACGAGATTCACGGTAAATACAAGCGACTTCCACACGGCCGCCAAGAACTGTTCGCGTAATGATGCCACCCGCAGCCCGAATGAGGTCATCAGGTGCATCCTTTGGAATTACTAGTTCACCGCTCAAGATCTGCACACAGACAAAGGTAGATGAAAACTCTTTGAACCAATGGCATTAGAAGATGAATTTATGATGAACGCCACCTACGTAGAGTAGTAAAGATGTTCGCCACCACCGCACCGCTACTCGTTCGCCTCGCCGTCTTCCTCGGCATTGGCATCGCGGCAGGAATTTCTAATGGCATCGCAGGTGGAGGAACTTTCCTCACTTTCCCCACATTGCTCGGCATGGGCATACCATCGCTCGTTGCGAATGTTTCTTCAACCGTCGGGGTTGTACCTAGTTACATCGGTGGCATCAGAGGATTCAAGGATCAGCTAAAAAACCACGGAAAGCTCGTTCGCTCTACACTTCCCTACTGCTTTCTGGGTACAGGTGCTGGTTGCACATTGCTACTAACCGGATCATCAGCAACGTTTTCCCAAGTTGTTCCTTATCTCATCGGCTTTGGAACAATCATCTTCGCTTGTGCACCGCTAATCACTAAACGGCTAAGCCACATTGAGCATGACCACGTTGGGCGCAAGTGGACATTCTTTATTGGGATATTTCTGATTTCTGTTTACGGCGGTTACTTCGGTGCTGGCCTCGGAATTTTGTTGCTCGCAGTAATGGCTGTTTCACTCCCATTTGAAATGCAAGAACTGCAAGGACTTCGCAATCTCTTGTCAATCATCATCAACGCCATGGCCGCGACAGTTTTTCTGATTCGAGGTCACTTGAACTGGACAGCCGTTTCAATGCTGCTGATTGGCACTCTTATTGGTGGGGTCATTGGGACTTTCTTTATTAAAAAAGTTTCTCCAAACGTTGTGCGGGCAATCATTGTGGTTATTGGTGGCGTAACAACAATTCATCTGATTCTAAAAGCCAAGTAGACATTTCCTACTTAATTGGTAGGATATAGGGATGAAGCAATTCTTCTCATTCCCCAATCCCGTAAATGACGCAGCAGCACGAACAGTTGCCCTTGGCGTTGTGGCAATGTCCGTTGTTGCGTTTTTTACCAACACTTCCTGGATCCTCATCCCACTTACGTACGGATTCCTGGCACGAGTGATTGCCGGACCGACAATCTCGCCACTCGGACAATTTGCAGTTCGCATCAGCGGTCCTCGCATCAAGGCATGGCAAAAATTTGTTCCAGGGCCACCTAAGCGCTTCGCCCAAGGCATAGGAGCGGCATTTAGCGTCAGCGCTTCAGTGGTTTGTTTGAGCGCAGGATGGTCAGCAGCAAAATGGATCTTGTTGCCACTCATTATCGCCGCATCCCTGGAAGGATTCCTAGGCTACTGCCTCGGTTGCACAGTCTTTGGCTGGCTGATGCGGGCCGGAGTAATTCCGGAGTCCATTTGTATTGAGTGTGCGGACCTTTCTAAGCGCTACGCCGCCGCTGGATACCCCCAGAATTAAGAATTTTCTAACACTTATTTGAAAATTTACCTAGTTCTGAAAACATCGTCTTCTAGGTTCCCTAGGCTGTCACCATGCAACATTTAAGAGTTCGCCTCCTACTTCCTGCTGTCGCACTGTGCCTGGCACTTGTGGCACTTATGCTGCCCGTCGTAAGCGCAACCGCAGCTCAGCCTCGTGTTCAGGTTGCGAGTGGCGCGCCAATTCCTAAGACATTTTCAATTGTTCCAGTTACCATCAACACAACTTTCGACATCGCACTCGCTCAGCCCAACAAGCAGGCGCTGAACGATTTCATAGCCAGTCTTTCGGACCCTGCTTCGCCAAATTACCGTCACTACCTGACTACGCAACAATTTGCCCAACGATTTGGTGCAAATGACACCACGGTCCAAGCAGTTAGTTCATACATGAAGAGTTTCGGACTTAGCGTTACATCACTTTCTGCTGGGCACGTGTTACTTCACGTGAGTGGAAGTACCGACAACATCGCTCATGCGTTTGAAGCAAACGTTGTAACCGTTCGCTCATCTTCAGGAGATCTTGGTGCACAGTTCACCAACCATGCCACGCTCCCCGCAAACATCGCTCAGCAGATTCAAGGGATCTACGGACTTTCGACAGTTGTGCCAAAAACAAGCCACCTTCTTCACGCCAGCGCAACCTCAGCACCAAGTACGTGCTCCAGCGCGCAGGCCGGGGCGTCATCTTCGAGCACCACACCTAATTCACTTGGTGGCTACACACTGCAACAACAAGCCTCACTGTACGGATTTAGTGGTGCTTACGCCAGCGGAAACTTCGGCACCGGTCAAACCATTGGTGTGTACGAACTTGGGGCGTACAACTCTGCTGACCTCAGCATGTTCTCTAGCTGTTATGGGCTTTCACCATCAATTACCAACACCAACATTGACGGAGGAGCAACTGGTGGCTACTCCGACGAGGCAACTCTCGACATTGAAGAAGCTGCTGCACTCGCACCCGGTGCAAAAATTCAGGTGTACACCGGTCCAAACAGTTCAAGTGGATCTGGACCACTTGACGTGTACCAAGCAATGGCTGATGACAACACCGCAACAATAGTGACGACGTCATGGGGTGACTGTGAAGTTGACCCGGCCAATAATCCAAGCACCGAGCAAGTTATTTTCGAGCAGATGGCCGCCCAGGGCCAAACAGTGCTGAGTGCCGCTGGTGACAACGGTTCGTCAGACTGTCACGGCATTACCACCAACGCTCCAGCTGTTGATGACCCCTCTTCGCAACCCTACGTGACTAGCGTTGGTGGGCTTAGCGTTAACAACATCAGCCCACTCAATCAAACTGTATGGAACTCCAATGGTGGCGCTGGTGGTGGTGGTGTTTCACAAGTTTGGTCACGACCAACATGGCAAAAGACGACTGGCGCTACTGCGTCACAGACAATGCGCATGGTTCCTGATCTGTCGGTAATGGCTGACCCGAATACTGGATTCATTCAATACTTCACGGGATCTAACAGTGGCGTAGTTGTCTGTCACCGTAACTGTTCGAGTGGTTGGAGCAGCATTGGTGGGACGTCAATTGGAGCGCCTCTTATGAGCGCACTCGTCGCCGTTTCGGCACAGGCTTGTGGCGTTTCGAGACTCGGATTCATTAATCCAACGCTGTATCAAATGAGTGCAGCGGGTATTGGATTCGCTGACGTGACTACCGGAAGTAATGACCTCTACAGCACGGGAAGTTACAGTGCGGGAACTGGCTACGACTTAGCGTCGGGACTCGGAAGCCCTAATGGCGCAGCCTTCATAAACGGTCTCTGCCCACCAAAAGTCAGTGCAGCGAAAAGTTCATTAGTGGCTGGAGCAACGTCAGTGGCAGCTGGAACTGCAGCCACCGTGACATTGACGCTCAAGGACGTCAATGGTAATCCAGTCATTAATTATCCAGTTGCAGTGAGTGCAGAGGCATCTACTGGAGCTGTAATTCTTAATGGAGATCCAACTACAGCAACCTCGAGCGGCAACGCCACTGACACGGTGACAACAGGCATCGATGGCACTATTTCTTTTGACGTTTCAAGTACTACCCCTGGAACTATTAGCGTGAGCGCAACATCAGCTGGCGTGACACTCGGCTCAACAACGATTGCTATGACTGCAGCTGCACCTGGAGTGCCCACCATCAGCAAACTTAAAGCACTTTCTGGTGGGTTCTCACTTACTGTGACCCCACCTTCGTCAGGATCAATAACTAGTTATCAGTACTCAATTAATGGTGGCACCACATGGGTGAGTTTCACCTCAAAGGGAACCGTCAGCGTTTCTAAGCTCGCAAAGTCCAAGCTCTACAGCGTGATTGTTCGAGCCGTTGGTGTTGGCGGAACGGGTAAGGCTTCAGCACCTAAATCTGTCGTCACACTTAAGTAGCGCCGACAAAGCGCGTAGGTCGTGAGCACGCTGCGAGACTGTTTTTTTGGACCGACCAACCTAGACTTATTCGTGGTGCAAGTCCGAGAGCTACCGGGTAAACACCCCATTGAAGGGTGCGAGTGAAGTTTCAACAGTTACGAAAGATGGCCAATGCCGTGGTTGCTGGAACCGTATTGGCGGCACCGCTCTCTCTCGCAACAATCTCTTCAAAGACTCCTGGTCAACAGCTCTACGAGTTCGTTAACACTGGATCTGGACCTCTCCCCTGGAACGCCATACCCTTCGCGCCGGCCATTAACAACACTCCAATGCTTGGAGGCCCTCACTCGGTGAGTGCGAATGGTGCTTCAGCAATTTCATTTAGGACAACGTCGAATCAAATTGGCCTCTACGTACAAAATGCGAATGCCACAAATACATGGGCCAATGTCTCTACTCAAGTTTCAACGCAACTCGCCCAAAGTGACCCAATTCCATTCTTCGATCCGAGTGGTGAAGTGGACATTCTTTACGTCGGGGCAAACAGTCACCTTATTCTCCTGGCGCACGCCTATACCAAGGGACCACGTGGTGCGAACGTTGCACTCGCAACTGGGGCGTACAAAGTTATTGACTTAACCTCATTGACTGGACAATCCGCCGCGAACGGACTACCGAGTATTCAAATGAACGGACTAAACGGCTTCATAGTTTTTAGGTCTTCAACTAATCACATGGACGCACTCAACCTGTCTTGGTCCCAGGGCAATTCAACCCCCACACTTAGTGGGCCACTGGCTGACGTGACGCTCTTAAGTGCTACCTCATCAACCATTGTTGATCCGATTGCCCTAGCAACTTCCACACCATCGTTCGTAACGCTCAACTCCTTAGGACAGCTTCTGCTCTTTAGCGCTAGCGCTACTACGTGGTCGGTTCAGAACATAAGCATCCTCACGACGGCACCTGCTTTAAGTGGAACGCTCAGCACCATTTCTTCGACGACTACGACGTATGTCGGCGCACTTTCAACCTCAGGTGATATGCAGCTCTTCAGCCAGCGCACGCAGACTTCATCTAACGCCCCATCGACGTGGAATCTTTTAGACGTAACGACCGCGGCAACTAACTCTCCACCACTGACCGGTGCTCTTTACATGGGGATTATCGGGACGCAGCTAACCATTGCTGGCGAAGCGCAGAACTGGGGCGACTTATTTGTCTTCAATAACACCGTCGGCAGCTCAACTTGGACTTCAACCGACGTCTCGGTAACAGCAGGAAGTTCAGCGCGCACCGTTGGTCCAGTCATTGCTGGCATCACCGTCGGTTCAGTCCTCAACCTTTTTGCAGCCGGGATTGATTCACCGCCTCCCCAGGGTGTGGGACTGTACGCAATACCATCAAAAAACTATGCATCAGCCATCAGTAGCGGTTGGCCAATCTTGAGCGTCACGGGTGGACTTGGAACTATGGCATCACCGTGGGTGGGCTTCACCAGCGCAAAAAGTGTGGCTACATCACCTGACTACATTCTCGGTCAGTCAATTTATGGTTCACACAAGCGAGTCACGTGGTTGACGTTCTGGACGGTAAGCGGGCCCACCGGTTCAGAGCCAGTGATTGCATCCACGTATTACACCCATGGTTACGCAGCCGGCGCATGGGTCGCCACCCAAATCGCTGCGTATCGCGGCCTGGGCCTTGGTCTCAAACCCGACTGGGTGATTTTTGATCCTGAAGGCTACCCAGATAATCACTCAGGTCTTGACGCACCAGCCGGAGCTTCACCTTCGCTGTTAGCCAAGTACGCAACATTTTGGACAGCAATGAACAAGGGATGGGCTGATGGATTGGCATCAATCGATCCAACGCTCAATCCCGGTGTCTACGCGTCGATGAGTGAATACCGCAACTACAACCTCAGCACACTCAACCTGCCAGTCTTCGAAGCAGTGGCCTTTTCCATGGGAGGCACAAATCCACCAGTAAAGGTCAACGGCTCAAGCGGTAGCAATGTGCGTGGCTATATTGCCTTCAGCGCAGTATGTGCACCGGCCACGGTCCTGCATTCGGAGATCGCAACGTTCTCTACGCCGCCGTGGGTTGCGCAGTTCAATACGTTGCAGTTCAACGCCGGCGTGTACTGCCCACCGGCGTAGGCGTAGTGTAAAACCATGAGCGATAACGAAACTTCTTCTGAAAAACCGCAGGATCTATTGCAGCGACTAAAGACATACACCCAGCCGTTGGTTGATTCGGTTGATTCAAAACTTCGCTCACAAGTTGACGGTCGAGTTGATCAAAAAGTTGAAGAAATTCTAAAAGACCGACTCGCCGTTCTTGAGCGCGCGGTCGCAGACCTTGCTAGATCCGTTAAGGAAATTGAAGACCGACTTAAGTAGTTCTTAGCGGTTTCGACGTTCGCGATCACGGCGAAACGTGAAGCGAATGGTCAGCACGCATAGAACTACAAGTGCGACAATGAAAATTGAAAACAGGACTATAAACACAAGTCCACGCTAGGTCGTGTTACACCCTTGCGCAAGAGTATGGCCATGACAATCCTGGCCCCCAGCTCCCCACTCTCAGCAATAGAAGCGTTGCGCGGCGACAAAACCAAGCGTCCACTGTGTGATTTGTCTAGCGCCAGTGGCCTCAGAGCTCAGTTAGAAGACGGCATCTACTCAATTATGGGTAAGGCAAGTCCACTGACCCCGCTAGTAGTGCGTTCATCATCTCTTCGCCAAAACCACAACACGATTGACATCCAGCAAGCTTCTTTAAGTTTGTTTCGAGGAATTTTGGTTACGCAAGTTCTTCGCTTACTCAGCGTTGGTGTTGAAGTGACTGACCCGTTTAGCGAAGCACTTAGTGCTTGGCGATGCGAGAAGTCAGGTACCGATCTGGTTCGCTCTTTTAATCAGTTAGACAAGGAACAAGTTGCTCGCCTCGAATCAGACGTCAACGCACACGCCAGCACCCTGAAGCGCTCGTTGGGCGTTGTTAGTGCGACCTGGATGCCCAGGAGTTGTGTCCGTGCTTCACAACGCTTTGCTGGGGGACACGTATTGCTCTTTGATGTTGTGGACCTAATGGTTGGATCGACAACTAGCAAGTTCGCAAGTGTTGCATTGTTTGATGTCACCACTTCCCCGCTCGACGCTGGAGCCGAGCGCACAATGAGGTTTCACGCGCTCATGCAAACTCTAAAAACATCAGTCGTGCCGCTTCGAACATCAATGTTTTCAAGTGCCACTGGTGAGCTCTGGACGAGTGACGTCGATTACGAACTTCTTTCGAGAAGTGTTGATGAAGTACTCAGCACTCTCAATGACATGTGGAAGTACGTATGAGCACTCTGGTTCACCGTCGCAACACAGTTCAAAACATTAATGAACTTATTGACAGCGCACCTATGACTAGTTCGCAACTTACGAATGATCATCGAGCTTCACTCAGCGCACGCTTTCGAGCTGTGAACGCAACGTCAAATCGGAGAATAGATGCATGGATGGTTGAACAAGCGGGAAAACCATACGATCCTTTTCACTGGACACCACAAATTGCCCGACGTGTTTTGGGAACGAATGCTCTTCGACGTAGTACTACTCGTAGCGACCTTTCACTCATTCAAGCAGTCCGTGACGAACTTGCGGATCACTTGCTTCGAACAACTGCTGGCTACACGCAGAGCGGTTCACTCTCGTACTGGTTGTCAGGGCTCTCTCACGCTTCACTCGGACTCGTGTGTGCAGAAGCAGTCACATGGGCCACGACTACCTATGAGGTGCTCCAAGGCATTGAAACCCCCTGGCAGCTCGCACAAAGTGACGCTTATTACGACGTCTCGGCAGCTCGAACATCGCTTCGTGGGAGACGTGACATTGTCATCAAGAATGATGAACAGCGAGTCGTACTTCGACTGAGGGCGGGCTCTCCGGGCAAGAGTTCTGGTCCAGGACTTCGCTGTGACCTGACAATTGATGCCTTGGCCAGTCCCACGGGTACTGCGGCGTCTCGCTTTATTGGAGTTTGGCCAGATGCTGGTGTTTGTCTCAGTGTTGACGGCACAATGGCTGATCTTCGGGCAGGGGCAAGGGATTTGGTTCGAACTGCGGTCGTCCAGCAGCGAGGCCAAATGCTCAAAGCGGCCTAAACATCGAGCCTTCACGTTGGCCTAGTAGCGTAGTTAGGCCATGACACTACGTTCTTCCATCCGAAATGTTGCAATTATCGCCCACGTTGACCACGGTAAGACCACTTTGGTCGACGCCATGCTTCGCCAGACCGGGTCCTTCACCGCTCACGAGGAGCTCACCGACCGAGTCATGGACTCTGGTGACCTCGAGCGCGAAAAGGGAATCACAATTCTCGCGAAGAACACTGCCGTTAAATGGAACGATCTAACCATCAACATCATCGACACACCTGGTCACGCCGACTTTGGTGGCGAAGTTGAGCGTGGACTTGCAATGGTTGACGCAGTGGTTCTCCTCGTGGACGCCGCAGAAGGTCCACTTCCACAAACTCGATTCGTGCTTCGCAAAACTCTTGAAGCTCGACTTCCTGTAGTTCTCCTTATTAATAAGGTTGACCGCCCAGACGCGCGTATCTCTGAAGTCGTTACAGAAGTTGAGAACTTGTTCCTTGATCTTGACGCCGATGATGACCAAATTTCATTCCCAATCCTTTACGCAAGTGCTCGCCAAGGTTGGGCATCACTCAACGTTGAAGACACTTCAGGTGACTTAACACCACTTTTCGAAACAATTCGTGACAGTGTTCCGGCACCTGAATACACCGAGGGGCACGGACTGCAAGCACTCGTTTGCAACCTTGACGCTTCGCCATACCTCGGACGCCTTGCACTTTGTCGCATCATCAACGGAACACTTGTACGCGGACAGCGCGTAGCGTGGTGTCACCTAGACGGAACTATTGAGTACGCAAAAGTTGCAGAGCTCTTTATTACCGTCGCTCTTGAGCGTGTTCCAGCAGAAAGTGCTGGTCCTGGAGATATTGTTGCTGTGGCTGGATTCGAAACAATCACCATTGGCGAAACTCTCGCAGACCCGGATAATCCAATTGCTCTAGAGCCTCTCCACGTTGACGAGCCAAGTCTTTCAATGACCATTGGAATCAACACATCACCCCTTGCTGGTACTGAAGGAAAACTACTCACTGCTCGCCAGGTGAAGGACCGTCTCGACAAAGAACTCGTCGGTAACGTTTCACTTCGCGTTTTGAACACCGAGCGTCCTGACGCATGGGAAGTTCAGGGACGTGGAGAACTTCAGCTCGCAATCCTCATTGAAACAATGCGTCGCGAAGGCTTCGAACTCACCGTCGGAAAGCCACAAGTTGTTAAGCGCGAAATCAACGGAAAAGTTCACGAGCCAGTTGAGCGCGTAACTATTGACGTTCCAGAAGAATTCGTAGGAAACGTAACGACCTTGCTCGCTACTCGTAAGGGAAGCATGCTTGACATGGTTAACCACGGAACCGGATGGGTTCGCATGGAGTGGAGAATTCCAGCTCGTGGACTAGTAGGAATTCGAACTGAATTCATGACTGAAACTCGTGGTGCTGGAATGATGCACTCAAACTCTGATGGCTACGAGCCATGGTTTGGTGACATTCGACTTCGCCAGAAGGGTGTGCTCGCAGCGGACCGTCGTGGATTCACTACATCAAATGCACTGCTCGACCTTGAACAACGAGGAATCTTGTTCGTTGGCCCTGGTATTGAAGTGTACGAAGGAATGATTGTCGGAGAAAACGCACGTTCAGAAGAAATGGACGTTAACCCGACGAAGGAAAAGAAGCTCACCAACATGCGTGCTTCTGGATCTGACAACACTGAGCGCATTGCGCCGCCGACAACGCTTTCGCTTGAGCAGGCTCTTGAATTCATTGCAGAAGACGAATCTGTTGAAGTAACCCCGAAATCCGTGCGCCTACGCAAAGTGATTCTGGACCAAGCTCAGCGCGCCCGCACCCGTAAAAAGGCATAGTTGCTTTTCAACTAGAATCTTCCACGGAGGGATGGCAGAGCGGACGAATGCACCGGTCTTGAAAACCGACGTGGGGCGACTCACCGTGGGTTCAAATCCCACTCCCTCCGCCATAGAAACGACCACCGGCTTTTGCTGGTGGTCGTTTTCTTTTAGTGGCGAACGCGTGCCTTAAGGCTGCTTATCCAGTCGGATGCTGACTTGCGAGCTTCGCCAACTTCTTCTCGACGAGCCTGCGCGGTTTCACCCGTTACTGGATATGAGCCCAGGAATTTCACTGGTGCCAGATGTGCTTGAAGATCTGTGAGCAATTCACTTACAGAGTCATCGGCCACGTGACCTTCAAACTCCATAACGAAGCAGTAGTCGCCGAGAGCTCTCTTCGTCGGACGACTTTCGAGCTTGGTGAGGTTGATGTTGCGAGCAGCGAATCTTCCGAGAATTGCGTAGAGCGACCCGGGGCGGTCTGCATCTTGAAAACAAACAATTGATGTGCGGTCATGTCCGGTTGGAGAAGTGATTGCATCTCGGCCAACGAGCACGAAGCGAGTTACGTTTCCGGAGTGATCTTCAATGTTTGTTGCGATTGAATTCAAACCAAAAAGCTTGCCGGCCATAGCTGATCCAACTGCAGCAACCGGCTCACTTGAGGCCGCAACTTCGCTCGCCGCTTGCGATGTTGACATTGTTTGACCAGTGCTGACACCAAGCTTGTTTAAATAACCGCGGCATTGAGCGAGTGCATGTACGTAGCTAATGACCTTTTTTACGTCACCGAGTTCAACACCGGGACGGGCAAGTAAGTGAAGTTGAATAGGAATTACGATTTCGTGCTCAATAATGAGTTCATGGTCAAAGACAAGCCCATCGATAGTGGCTGAAACTGTTCCTTCAATCGCATTCTCTAAAGGAACAAGAGCTTTATCGACGCTGGAATCAGTGACAGCACCTAATAGGTCCCCAATTGAGTCAAACGCAACTGCTTCAACATCATTGAGAGTCGATACGGCCTCGTGTGAGAAAGATCCCTCAGGCCCTAGATATCCGACACGTACCATTCTTAAATTGTAGGCGACGCGGTTGATAGCCCTAAGTGGACGCCACTGAAAGACGGTGCGTGACTAGCGGCCCTTCAAAAGAGGTTCGTTTGGGTTTCGAGTGACTTCACCACGTAACTTCTTCTGGCGCCACGCGATTCCCCCGAGTACTTCTAGGACAACGCGATTGCCTAGATACGCAGTAATTTCTGCATGATCATATGGGGGTGACACTTCAACAACATCCATACCGCACACTGGAACTTCCATAGCAATTCTGCGCACTGCGTCTAGCAATTCTCGACTCGATAGCCCACCTGGCTCAGGCGTGCCAGTGCCTGGAGCTGAGCCCGGGTCAACTACATCAACATCCACTGACAAAAACACCGCGTCACAATCATCCATTGCGAGTGCGAGAGCTTCGCTAAGTACTTCATCAAGTCCACGAGAAACAATCTCACTCATTTCAAATGAACGCATACCTTGATCGGCCATCCATGCCAGAGTTTCTTCTTCAGGCCAATAGCCGCGAAGTCCAATTTGCAAGAATCGGTCTCCACGACATGCACCAGATTCAATAAGTCTGCGCATTGGTGTCCCGTGTCCATGTAACGATCCCATTTGCGTATCACTCGTATCAGCGTGTGCATCAAAGTGAATTACTGAAACACGGCCCCAGCCAACGTGGTGAGCAACTCCAGTGATATCTGGCAATGCAATAGTGTGGTCACCTCCCAGAATGATTGGGATCACACCAGCAAGCGCCACTTGCTTCACCCGTTGCTCGAGCCTCTCCAACGAGAGCTCAGTGTCACCTGAGGGCATCTCCACATCCCCAAGGTCAACAACGCCAAGGTCAGTAAGTGGGTCGACACCGAGAGGAAGGCTCGGACGCATTCCATCATGAGGCAAGTAATCAGTAATTCGAATTGCTTGAGGACCGAAGCGGGTTCCAGATCGATGTGAAGTACCGCCATCAAATGGCGCACCAATAATGGCGGCTTTCGAACTGTCCCACTCTGATGAGACGTCGGGATCAGCAGCGGGTATCCCTAGAAATGTTGCATCTGGGCCGTAAAGGTTTCCTATACGCATTGTGCTCCCTAAGTGACGTTGGTCTGTACCCAACATACCTAAATCTGGGCCCGCTCTTTAAAAGTCCCCCTACGATGGAGGCATGTCAAAGAAAAACATCATTTCTACCTCACGAGTAATAGCTGCTTCGCCAGCAAAGATTTTTGATTTACTCGCTGATCCGCATCAGCATTCAAAACTTGACGGCCTTGGATCAGTTGTCTCAGTTCTAAAGGGACCAGATCGCTTATACCTCGGTGCAAAATTCAAAATGCAGATGAACCGCAAGGCAAAATATTCCACCTCAAATGTGGTTTCAACGTTCGAAGAAAACAAGGCCATTGCATGGCATCACTTTTCACACTTCATTTGGCGCTACGACTTAGAAGAAGTATCAGGTGGAACAAAAGTAACTGAGTCGTTTGACTTCTCGAAGCCATGGGGCTTCTTCATTCCTCTGATTGGCTGGGACACAGCAGACCTTCGAGGTATGGAAAAGACTTTGGAAATCCTCGAGAAGGTTGTTACGGCGTAACAGTCACCTTGGCACCAGTGTTGATTAGTTCGACCCACGTCTGTCCCGGAGTTAAAGCAACAACATCCCCAGTCAAGGTTTTATAAATCACCGGATCAGACATTGATGGCCCACGAGACCACGTCGCTTGGACTTCTTTTCCCGCGGTAAAAATTTGTGCGGTTCCAGAGCCCTGGAGATTTGCGTACGAGTTCATTGTGCCTATTCCATTGACGTAGTTAACAAACATGTCAATCACATTTTTTGGTGATTCACGTTTGCCGGTGCCCGTGATATCTGCACTTCCAAATAGAGTTCTATCCCATGACTTTGAAGTCGTGTTCCACGACCAGGTAACGGGGTAGATACTAGGAAAGTTCACAGTGAATGCTGAAACACTTGTTCCCTTCACTTTTTTTCCAGCGCCACGATATGTGAATATTGAATTGGGAGGCGTAGGTGTTCCCCCAAAGCCAAACAGTGACTCGCCAACTGCGTAGAGATTGTGAGGTGCTTGTCGCTTTGGATCTCGATACATCGCGAGTCCCGCACTTGTTTGATTAAGCAGTTTCACTGGTGCTGTTTCGATGCTGTTGATTGCGTACTGGGCGCCACCTGAAAACGCGAAGATTCCTCCTAGGGGGTAAACGATCTGCGTGTCGGTAGGGCGCACTGAGCGAACAGGTCCAATCTTTGCTGGAGCGGAGGAATTAAAAATTGCGGCAAGGCGAGTTATGCCCCCATTTACGATTTCCTCATAGACAACATCTGCTCGTGTTACTCCCCACTGAGGCATCGCATCTGGAGTGTTTTCGATCTTGACAGTGAGCGCTGGCCGCTTAACAGCGTTTCCTGAAATATCTGGGAGACCAGTCAGTGGTGCGATGGAATACGAAGGGATTGTTGTTGTCGATGTTGGTGAGAGCTTCGCGACTACTTTCGGCCAAAGTAAAGCCCCCGCGATTACAACCAGAAGAATTGTTATCAGAGTCAGAGGCTTTTTCACTTCTCTAACTTAGTAACGATTTATAGATAATGGTATGCGGCAAGTTTGTTTCTGGGCTTAAGTGCTCAGAGCCGGCAATCAACTGCCAGTTATGTGCACGATAGAAATCGAGAGCTGTGTCTCGACCATTAGCCCAGACCTGCTCTACACCTAAAGCCCTGAGTTCTTCTTCTGCAACATCGAGGACAATTCCGCCTAAACCTTTTCCTTGAACATCAAAATCCGTTGCAACATAGCGAAGCTGAAACGTCTTCAGCTCTGGATTTATCGGCGACTCAGATGGATACAGCGAAGCGCTCACCACAACTCGGTCTCCCAGAAACCCAGCAAAGTGAATTGAAGTCACCTCGGTATCACGAACATACGCCACAGAAACATCAGGATTCTCTGCGCGCAATACACGGCGGCGAAGATCATAAAGAACTTCAGGGTCAACTCGTCGCACTTCGAATGTATTAGCCAAGCTGCTTCACCATTGTCACAAGTTGAATTGAAGGGTCTCGGTCCATTGTTACCGAACCTCCATTAAGCGAAAAACCAATCTTGGTATAAAAAGCACGAGCACGCTGCATTGATTCTGTGACGTGGAGATAGAGCGCGTCTCCCCCTTGTCGTTTCGCCCATTCTTCAACAGCTCCAACGAGATCAATTCCAACGCCAGAACCCCGAGCTTTGGGACTTACGAACATTCCAAACAACCAGAATGTGTTTGGAAACTCCGTATTAAATCCGCCGGTAGCCATTCCTACAACTTCACCATCGATTTCTCCGAGGTAGCAATTCCTAGACGCCATTTCTTTCCAGCGTTCCGGAGTCCAGAGCTCACAATCTTTATATGTTGAACCATATGCAGCTGGAGAATCACGTAATGCTTCTAGGCGAATTGAACGAAGAACAATGTGGTCGCTTTCGTTACTACGTCGAACAGTGAATTCAGTATTACTTGTCAAGATTCATTCGATTTGCAACATTTTGCTCACCGAGTGTTCCCTGAGCAAAATTGTCACGGACATTGTTGTGATCAATTTCGGGGCGATTCTGAGAAAGCTTTGCTTTTCCTTGAATGTCAGTAACCAAAATCTCAAGGCCAACAATCGCTTTCAATTGCTGGTCGTAGTACTCGCTTGGCGTTTCTGAAACGAGCCACTGAGGATCACGATGCTTTTCAAATTCTTCAGTGACTGACGTTGTCTGTTTCTTTAGCCATTCAGCATCAGAATGAACTGTCACTGTCCCGCGAACTTCAGCCATTACAAAGTTCCATGTAGGGACCACTCCGGGCTTTTCGAATCGACTCGGATAAAGACTTGGAGATACGTACGCGGAAGCGGCCAGGAAAACAGCGAGCACTTCGTCACCATCATTAAGTACTCTCCACCACTTATTTGCCTTCGCTACGTGAGAAGTCAATCTTGTACGGTCTTCACTTACAACAACCGGGACAAAAACGCTTTCCATGCCTTCAGGGCCACCCGCTATGAGTAGTCCAGCACCAGCTTCTTTGACAATCTCCCACGCAGCATCTTGCTCAACACTGAACTGTGGCGGAATGTACATTTCCTATTCTTCCTTTCGCGGAAGTCGTGCAGAATAAATAGAATAGCCATCAACGTGACGCACGAGTGTCGTTGCAATTGTCGTTGCCAAAATCATTGGCAATGCCAAATGGAATCCGGATTGAGTTAGCTCAAAAATAATTACCAAACTCGCCAATGGTGCCTGCATGGAAGACGCCAGCATCGCTGCAGCGCCAATAAGGGCGAATGCTCCGATTGGCGTGCCCGGGTAGAAATGAGTCCAAAGGGTGCCCAGGAACGCCCCCAAAACGGCACCAGTGCTTAAGAATGGAGTGAACAGCCCACCTGCCGCGCCACTTCCTAGTGTCAGTGACGTCAGTAGCGGTTTGAGAACAAACAAGAGAAGTAGCAGTCCGGCACTGCCTAAGCCGAGGAACGCATCATGGGCCATGTCTTTTCCATTGCCAAACAGTTGTGGGTACTTGACGCCAATGATTCCGACAAGGCTAAAAACGAGAGGCATCTTCCAAAAAATCGAATTCCCTTTGGCGCGTTTGTGGGCCATGAAGCCAATCAAACGAATAAAGAGAACTGCAACGATGCCAATTATCAGTCCAGCGAAAATAGACCACGCCATGAGCGAAGAGCTGAACTTGAAGTTGGGAATGTCGCCATACGTGGGACCTGAAGAAAGATAGAGCCATCCGGTCCACGTTGCAATTAATGAACACGCCAATGCAGGAAGAACTGTCGGAAGAGTAAAACTACCTATGAGCACTTCAGCAGTAAATATCGCACCACCGAGTGGCACGTTGTAAACAGCGGCCAAACCAGCTCCGCCACCACATGCGACAAGTAGCCGCTTCTGCGTTGAAGTGAGATCGAACCAGTGTGACAACACACTTCCTGAAACTCCACCCATCAACTTCGGCGCTGCTTCACGACCAATACTTGCTCCAAGACCAATGACAATTTCTGACAGGAAAGAGGTGAGAAAACTTCGTCGAAGTGAAAGTTCTCCGTCACCGGTCCACACCGCTTCATCGATTTCTGATTTCTCATTCTTCAGATATCTACGAATAAGGAACCAGCCAATTGCCCCGATCAAGCCTGAGGCTAGAAGAACAACGACTCGGTGCACACCAGATGAAGCGCTCGCTGCATCGCTGTAGCTTCCAGAGTTGTAGTTAAAAGCCAAGTGCTCAAATTGCTTCAGTACCCACATCAGCGCAATGCCAAAGAGGCCTGTCGCTACACCAGTCAGACATAGCGCAATCCAGAACTTCGGGGTGAGAGGAGCATCATCAGAAGTGACGTTTGGCTGCTCCATGGCGCCACGGCCAGAAGGAATTCGACTCTTAATTAATGGCTGAGGAAAGCGCTGTCGCTCACTTTCACCACTTCGTTTTTTAAACATATTCCCCATTAGTTTTCTACGACTAATCGTAGTCTCGAGGACAATGCGCTTATTGCGACGAATTAGTCAAATAACTCTGGATCAGTTTTTACAATGTCGTCCCACAGTGGCTGGAAGGAGAACCATCCAGCGAGTGGGTGACCAGTTTGTTCCATGGTGTAGCGAGCATTCTCATCTGAAATGTGAATTGGCTTACCAGCCGCCTCAGCAAGAAGCTGTGCTTGGCATGTTCGTTCCATAGTGATGAACCACCAGGCAGCTTCATCAACTGTCTGGCCCACTGTGAAGAGTCCGTGATTTTGGTGAATTGCGGCCTTGTGGTTTCCAAGCCCATCAGCGAGAACGCGACCGCTCTCTTCGTCCAGAACAATTCGACCGCCACCTTCAGTGACAAGTACGTGGTCTTCAAAGAAGACGCATGCATCTTGGGTAAGTGGGTCGAGTGTGCGTCCAAGTGATGAGAAGGCTTTTCCGTAGACCGAGTGTGAGTGCGCTGCGGCGACAACGTCAGGTCGCGCTGAATGAACGGCTGCGTGAATTACAAATGCTGCTCGGTTCACTGGCTTGTCACCGTGGACTACTTCCCCGCTGTGATTTACCAAAATGAGATCTGAAACTCGAACGTGTCGGAAATTCATTCCGAATGGATTTACCCAGAAATGATCAAGTAGTTCAGGGTCGCGTGCAGTGATGTGCCCGGCAACTCCTTCAGAGAATCCAAGCTTGCCAAAAATACGAAGTGCGCCAGCAAGCTTTTCTTTGCGGTGCTGTCTTTCGGCCTCAATTGAATCAAAAGTTGGAGGAAGATTGAACTTCAGTTCGCTCTGTTGTGGTGTGAACTTCTCAGCAATATCAGTCATGATTCCCCTTTGATTGTGCTCTAGACCCACTCTACATCTGGTCTAAATACGGAGCCATTTCCTTCAAAAACCCTCTAGTAGCCGAGCTCCACATCAATAATTCCTTCGAGTGGCTGACCATCCAGGTAGCGACGGAGGTTCTCGCAAAATACTTGTGTTGCGCCAGAAAGGAATGGCCGACCCGTCCAAGAAGAGTGTGGGGTAACGAAAGCCTTTTCGTGGGAGTAGAGCCAGTGGCCAGCTGGAAGTGGCTCTGGGTCAAAAACATCGAGTGAGGCACGAGCCACTCGCCCATCATCGAGAGCAGTGCGAAGTGCTGCTTCATCAATAAGTGCCCCGCGCGCAATGTTCACAAGATGTAGTCCTGGCTTTACGAGAGAAAACATTTTCTCGTTCATTAAGTGCTTAGTCTGCTTAGTGCTCGGTGCACAAAGAACTAAGTGATCGAGGGTTGGGAGAATTTCCTCGAGTGACATGGCAATTGAAACGCCAGGAATTTCACTCGGAGTGTTCGTGCGACGAATTGCAACTACATCCATATCGAATGCCTTGGCCAGTGTGGCAACTCGCTGTCCAATTCCTCCAAAGCCAACTAGACCAACGCGCTGGCCCATCAAGCACTGTGTTTTTTGAAAGAACCAGTGCTCTGGGGCTTCTTTCAACCAGGTTTCAGGAAATGTCCTTCCGAAGGCGAGCATTGAAGCAAGAACGTATTCAGCGATCGGAACTGATTCTGCCCCCTTGGCGCAGGTCACAACCGGAGCATTGAGTAGCGACGGATTAACTGTGTCGATTCCTGTATGTGGGAGCTGAATCCACGCAACTTCAGCCGTGTCGGCTGCCTTCATTGTCTCTTCGCCGTATCCAGCAAAAAGGATTGCACCCTTAGGTAGCGGGTCTTTGTTTGTTGTGAGATCAATTACTTCTACTTCTGGAAAGTCAGAAGCCAGTATGTCAAGAGCTTGGTGGACACCACAAAGAACGGTTGTCATGCTTTTCCTTTATTCATCTGTATTGACTCTATTGGAATTCATCCGAGAAGGGAGAAAGCCCCCTACCGCTCAAAGTGAGCAGTAGGGGGCCCTAATACAGGTAAAAATTATTTGACTGGTGGTGTCCCGAGCGCTGCGAGTGCAGACTGACGGTCACTCACCGCATTAGCAACTGCAGCTTCAAATGCCTGGCGCGCAGCGATTCGTTGAGCTGATGTTGTTGCCGTCGAAAGTGAAGCTTCGAGCGCAGACTTTGCTGTGGCGACAGCACCACGAAACGCTGTGTCAATCGCACCATGCTGAGTCTTTAGTGATGGCCCCGAGTTTGCGGGTGCTGCTTTTGTCGGTGGAGTTCCAAGTGCTGCAACTGCAGCATTACGAGTGGCTACTGCTGCCTGCACTGCTGCCTTGAACGCAGCATGCGCAGCTTGACGCTGAGCATCAGTTGACGCACTTGCTAGCGCTGCTTGCAGCGCGGACTTTGCTGAGGCGACCGATAAAGCGAAGGTTTTTTGAATCGTTGAGCGTGCTGCGTGATAGGTCGAAACTGCACTTGTAGTGCTGCTGGTTCCACCATCTGCGCTGGCAGCAGTAGCAGTTGCTGTCGCGAGTGATGTCGTCAAAGCTAAAACTGTGGCGCCTCTAAGTAAAAAATTCTTCATGTGGACTCCTTCTTTGTTTCAATACTAGGAGGAGAGTTTGTGAACTTTCTGTGAGTAAACAAAGTCTCACCTTAGAACTAAGCGTGTGCCAAAAAAGCCCCTTCCCCTTGCAACTATTAGGGGTACGCTCATCTATGTGACAACAATCTTGGTAGTTGATGATGAGCCAGGTGTTCGCGACTTATTAGGTGACTCGCTTCGAATTGCTGGTTATGGCGTTGAGGTTGCTTCTGATGGCGACCAGGCACTTCGAATTTTGAACTCAACCAAAGTTGATCTCTGCATTGTGGACATCAACATGCCAAACATGGATGGATTCACATTTCTCGAAACATTACGAAAAGATCTCAACGAAATTCCAGTTTTGCTGTTGTCTGCAAGAGATGCCCCGACTGATGTTGCGAAGGGCCTGCGAATTGGTGCTGATGATTACGTGCGTAAACCATTCAGCTTGGAAGAAATACTCCTTCGAGTGGCAGCCATTCTTCGTCGATCAGAGCCAGCAATAAGTTCATCCGAAAAACTTCATTGTGGACAACTCACACTTGACACTGGTACACACGAAGTTCATTACCAGGATGAATTCATCGAACTTTCAGCTACAGAATTTCATCTACTTGAGGTTTTGCTGTCAAAGAAAAATAAACTTTTCACTCGTGAGCAGTTGCTGAGTCAAGTTTGGGGAATTGATTTTGACTCTGAAACCTCAGTGCTTGACACCTACATTTCTTACTTACGAAAAAAGATTCATCGCGATGGCTTTGCTCCCATCACGACAGTTCGTGGTGTTGGCTTTAAATTAATGGAGCCACAGACGTAAAGTGCGACTGTCAACTCGAATAACTCTCCTGCTCGTCATTACAACTGCACTAGTTGCGTTTTCGATTGGCTGGCTTGCAACATCAATCAGTTCTCGATCAGAGATTGCAGCAATCGATGCACCAATTACAGCGGTCATCAACAGTGGTTTGGGTAACGAAATTACCGCTCTCGACAATGCCCTCAATACCGTCCAGAAAAATAACTACGACCTAACTCTTATTGTCATCAGCTCTTCGAATGTGTCTACGCCGATTAGGACAGGGTCAATCCCCCTCACGAAGGCTCCGACGCTGGCGACTGCAAAGTCCACGCTTCACTCGATAGCCCAGGTGAGCGGCATCCCCGGTTTCAGAATTAGATCTATGCCAATTGGTGGTGGCGATTTCTTGCTGGTCGCGGCCTCAACGCTCTCCGTACAAAATGCTAACCACCGTTTAGAGAAACAAGTATTTCTCGCAGGTTTACTAATTGCTATCTTCATAACCCTCGTCACTCGCCGCATAATGCGTTCAAGTTTCAGAACCATCAATCAATTGATTGAATACGCTGAGGCAATTTCAAAGAATAACTATCTTGCCGAGCTTCCAGTGGCCGGCACAACCCCTGAATTGAGCAGTCTGCAATCATCTCTGGGGGTAATGGTTGAAAATCTCAAGAAGACTATCGAAATTGAAAAATCAAGCAACCTTGCGATGCAGCGTTTCATTGGTGACGCTTCTCACGAACTGCGAACCCCCCTCACCGTAATCAAGGGTTACAGCGAGATGTTGCAGAACGTCAGCATTTCTGATGAACAAAAACAACGGGCAGCCGACCGTGTTGAACGTGAAGTGGACCGCATGGATGCACTAATTGGCGACCTCTTGTTTCTTGCAGAAATTAACGAAACACCATTTGTACAAGGGGCCCTAATGGACTTGAGTACATTCACGACTTCTGCTGTTTTTGACTTCAAATCCGACAACCCTGAACGCCAGGTCACTTCAAGAATTGAAAATGGAGTGTACGTAATAGGGACTGAAAACTTCTTTCATCGTATGATTTCTAATGCTTTTACAAACATTCAACGCTACACACCTAGTGGAGCTCCAGTGAATGTCACATTAACTAGCGATACAACACACATCCATCTGAAAATTGAAGACGGGGGGCCAGGACTTTCTTCAGGGTACGGGCTTTCACCTCAGCGATTCGCTCGAGGCGATGACTCCAGGTCACGAGAAAGTGGAGGCTCGGGCCTAGGCATGAGCATCATGGCTGATGTTGCAAGAGCTGTAGGGGGCTCAATGAAAACCGAGCAAAGCAGTCTCGGTGGTTTGGCAATTATTTTTGATTTGCCACTCGCGACTAAGTAATTACTTTTCGCTGAGCTGCTTAATACCTTCAACGGTTTTCACCATGTTTTCGCGCCACTGATTCATTCGCCACGCGACAATCTTTTCTTCATTTTCTGGATCTTTAGCAATAGCTGCGTGAAGACCTGTTTCGGTATAGGTCCCAAGTACTCCAGACATTTTCAACAGTGTCGAGTCATCGTTAGAAGACAATCGAAATGACCAAATCGATACTGGGTTATCGAGATCTTCGACGGTCCACTCAAAAACTTCATTGACTGAGAAATCTGTGATGGTTGAAGTGGTGTCCCACACTCTTTCACCCATTTTGTTTGTACCTTTAAATTTTGCACCGAGACCTGGCGTGGCACCGTCAAGCCATACTGCACCTTGAAACTCTTCGGAAAATTTTGCTGGGAGATCTGGGTCGGAAATTAAAGGCCAAACTTTTTCTACTGGAGCATTAATAGCTATTTCAACATCTGCACGTGGTGTGTCGCTAAGTTTCATAATTTCCTACTGTAGACCTTTTCGGTATAAGCAAGTTCCATCATCAAAGTTCAATCTGGATCAACCTAGGAACGCCTGAAAGTACCGAATTCTTAAAGACTTCTATTTCAGCTTTATTGCCATAAATGCCGTGAGTCGCCAGGCTGGCAAAGCCGTGAACTGCGCTCCAAGCCATAGCGGGGGCAATTAGGAGATTTGAATCTGAAAGCGCACCTAGTTTGTTCAAGTCAATCAAACAATCAAGAAAAATTTGATACGAGTTTGGACTGTCTGGGCCCAAGTCAGGTGAATCGAATGAAATGAATGCAATTTCAAAGAGGTTTTTCTTTTGAACTCCAAAATCAATGTACGCAGATCCAGTTGCTCTGAGTCTCTTGAGTGCATCAAGTTTTGTTTTGGGTTCATCTGGTAACTGCTTTAGAGATTTCAACATCATCGATCCAAGAATTTCTCTGCTCGCTTTGGCAATACAGGCCTTGAGGTGGTCAAGATCTTGAAAGTGCTTGTAGACAGCCGCGGGGCTCACTCCAGTTTCTACAGCCAACTGGCGCAGGCCAAGTGAGTTGAGACCGTTCTTCTCAACTTGGCGCAAACCTGCAGTGATAAGTGCACTTTGCAGGTCTCCGTGATGATATTCAGAAGCCGTTTTCTTTAATGTTAACATTGTTCACATTAAAGCACTATTGTCTGAATAAAGCAAGGACCAGGAGCACAAATGACAAATCACCATGACCGCAGATGGCAAATACTCGCGGTTCTCTGCCTCAGTGTTTTCTTAGTTGTTGTTGACAACACGATCGTCAACGTAGCGATCCCATCGCTTTCAAGAAATCTACATGCATCCAACTCGGCCCTTCAGTGGATAGTTGACGGATACTCGCTGCCATTCGCTGGACTGCTCCTCGCAGGTGCTGCGGCGTCTGACCGGTTCGGACGCAAACGAACTATGCAGTTCGGCTTAGTCTTCTTCGCAATCTTCAGTACATTCGCTGCTTGGTCGACTTCAACTTCACAACTAATTAGCTGGCGTGCGCTTATGGGAATGGCAGCTGCATTCATCTTCCCAGCAACCCTTTCTATCCTGACTGTTGTCTTTGAAAATCCAGCAGAACGGGCAAAAGCATTTGGCTTCTGGGGAGCCACATCTGGTGCCGCGGTTGCCTTCGGTCCAATTACAGGTGGAGCATTAATTACTCACTTCTGGTTTGGTTCAATCTTCCTTGTGAACTTGCCACTTTGTGTCATCACGCTTCTCTTTGGTTACTTCATAATTCCAGAATCAAAGAGCCCCCAGGTTCACCGGTTCGATCTTCTTGGACTGATTCTTGGTTCAACTGGACTAACAACATTGCTACTCGCAATCATTCAGGGACCAACATGGGGCTGGAAAGCTCAGACAACACTTTTGCTCTTTGCAGCATCTGCAGCGTTGCTTCTCTCTTTTGTGCTGTGGGAGCTCAAACGTAATGAGCCTCTGCTCGATGTTCGACTCTTCAAGCGTCCAGCATTCTCAGCTGGAGCAGGATCAATTGCAATTTCGTTCTTTTCCCTCTTTGGATTCATCTTTCTAGTTACGCAGTACTTCCAATTAGTGCGTGGTTACTCACCACTCTCTTCAGGTGTGCACACTTTGCCTTTCGCAATCGTTACTGGAATCTTTACTCCAATCGGTGCGAGTCTGGCTCTTAAATTCGGTGCACGCATGGTTGTCAGTCTTGGAATCGCCATTGAAGGAGCAGCCATTTTCTGGATGGGATTGCTACCTGCAAACGCTGCCTATTTCGGCCCAGTTGTTGGATCAATGTGCATGATGGCCCTTGGATTCGCGCTAATTGGTGCGTCTTCCACTGCCGCAATCATGACATCGCTCCCCCCAACTCAGATTGGAGGTGGCTCAGCAGTGAACAACGTGACGCGTGAACTCGGTGGAACACTAGGAGTAGCTGTGATCGGTTCAGTCTTTAGCTCTACTTTCGGGCCGCAAATAATTAGCGCATTTAAGCCTGCCGGCTTACCAACTGCCGTAGCTGCCAACGCTTCTTCTTCAATGCAGCAAGCCGTTGGCACACTGCATGCCCTACCATCAGCGCTTGCACAGCAAATCCAGCCGAACGTTGTTTCGTCGTTCATGAACGGGTTTCACCATGGGTGCTTCGTGATTGCTGGAGTCGCGTTTGCAGTAGCGCTTGCTGTGATTAAGCCGCTACCTGGAAAAGGGAAACTTAAAGAAGTGAGCGCTTCAGCTCACTAAAACCTATAAGTCAAAACGATAAACATTCGTTTCACGTTGAATAAAACCAAGCTTTACATACATCGCATTTGCGGCTTCACGTGAAGGACGGCTCGTCAAATCAATGGATCTTGCACCCCGTCGTTTTGACTCAGCAATCGCCGCTTCAGTCAATGCAACACCTGCGCCAAGACCCCGCGCTCCTTCATCGACAACAACATCTTCAATCCATGCCCTGAGGCCAGAAGGGATTGGAAACACGACAAGTGTCAACGTTCCAACAATGGTTCCTTCGTTCTTAGCTATTAATACAGAAACCGCTGGGTTTGCAATCAGGGCTTCAACATCGACACTCGTCAGAGGCGATGCACTCGAAGATAACTGGGGAACTAGTTGATTGAGGCTAGTTAGTAGTTCATCAGTGGCGTGAGTTGCGATTTCAATGGAGATGCTCACTCTTCGTTCCTCCACACCGGAACGCGAAGTTCGTCGTAATAGACGTCTCGAACTTCACCATTAATTGCAGCGAAAACTGGTTCAACCCAGCGTTCTGCGCCAATCATTGGTGAGGGCAAATCGTCAATCGAGAACCAACCAGCATCAGTGCATTCAAGTTCATGAATGTTCATTGATCCACCAGTGAGTTTGCAGAGAAAGAGCATTGAATACAAGGGCACTCTTGAAGCCCCGTGTCTCATTCCATCAAGAACTCCAATAAGGCGAATTGGCTCAACTTCATAACCAGTTTCTTCAAGCACTTCTTTCACAACAACTTCAGGCGCAGAGTAACCAATGTCGCACCATCCAGTGGGATACAGCCAGAATCCAGAGTCCGCACGCTGGATTAGAAGGAGCTCACCTTTTTCGTTTGAAACCGCAGCACCGACGGCAACCTTTGGTGTTGCGTAGCCGGGGATTCCCTTACCAATTTGCTTCATCCACTCAACAACGTGGCCCTGAGCGTCAAGAACATCATTTGTTCCGTGGTCGGCCGCAGCTTTTATGTCTCCAGCGATGTTCAGAATTTCTTCGTAGCGTTCACGTTCGTACTGGCTTTCAGTAAAGCCCATCCCGGTGCGAGCAAGTCCCGCAAGGGACTCAGCCCAACGCCGAAGCGTCTTTTCAGATACCGGTTCACTCACGCTTTGACGCTACCAATGATGCCTAGGCCAATGTGGCGTCTAGAACTTCATCCACAGAACCAACAAGTCCGGTATAGAAAGCACCAAATTCCGCATAGAGCGTCGATGCTTCGTCGAACCTCATTGTGTAGACGCAGTCCTTGAGGTCGTCAACGTGGACACCAAAGAGAGTCACGCCCCACTCCCAGTCGTCTAGACCAGTTGATCCAGTGACAACCTGCAGAACACGGCCCTTGAAGTCACGACCAGATTTGCCGTGCTGGCGCATAAGTTCTTCACGCTCTTCATAGGGCAACTTGTACCAGTTGTCTTTTTCACCACGGCGCTTAGACATTGGATAGAAGCAGAATGCCTTCATTCCTTCTGGTGGAAGGACCGGGAAGAGGCGGTCATTGATCATCTTTTCTGGCATGCCCTGGGCGTATTCAGAAATTTCAGTCACAGAAACGTAGCTCTCGGCGACCATAAACCCAGCGGCCTGAATCTTTGACTGGAACTTTCGAAGGTCCCACAAGTTAGTTCCAAGAACCATGAAGCATGTGTCGGCCTTGGCACCCATGATGGCTGCCGTTACAACTTGCATGCCGACTTCTTTGGCTTCTTCAACTGCACGCTTCACCGCGGATGCGTCAACAGCTCCGTCTGGGTGGCAGAAGAGGTGCAAAACATTGAGACCGTTTGATGGACTGAGCGGTTCTTGATTAGTCATGTATCCATGCTACGCCTATTTAAGAATTTGCATCCCAGCCAAGAAAGCAGAAACCCCCGGGTTTTCACCCGGGGGTTTCTAAAGTCCAAATGGACGAGTTACATCATCCCGCCCATGTCACCCATGCCACCACCAGCAGGCGCGCCTGCAGGCTCTGGCTTGTCAGCAACAATTGCTTCGGTGGTAAGTAGCAACGCAGCGATTGATGCAGCGTTCTGTAGTGCAGAACGTGTCACCTTCGCTGGGTCAATTACTCCAGCCTTAACGAGGTCCACTAGTTCGCCAGTCGAAGCGTTGAGTCCGATTGAACCCTTCGCGTCAGCAACTTCACGAACCTTAACGGCACCTTCGAAGCCAGCATTTTGTGCAATGTGGCGAAGTGGAGCATCAAGAGAGTTAGCAACAATGCGAGCACCGGTTGCTTCGTCACCAATCAATGTTGCAATCAATGTCTCAACGCTGGCACGTGCACGAACGAGTGCTGTGCCACCACCGGCAACGATTCCTTCATCAATAGCTGCACGAGTTGCACTGAGTGCGTCCTCGATGCGGTGCTTCTTCTCTTTGAGTTCAACTTCAGTCGCGGCGCCAACCTTAACGACTGCAACTCCACCAGCAAGTTTCGCTAGACGCTCTTGGAGCTTCTCGCGGTCCCAGTCTGAGTCAGTGTCTTCGATTTCACGCTTGATCTGAGCAACACGGCCAGCAACTTCAGCTGCTTGTCCACTTCCGTCGACAATTGTTGTTGCGTCCTTGGTGACAACAATGCGACGAGCGCGACCAAGAAGGTCAATCGTTGCAGTGTCGAGCTTGAGTCCGATTTCTTCAGAGATCACTGTTCCACCAGTAAGTACAGCCATGTCTTGGAGCATGGCCTTGCGGCGGTCTCCAAAGCCTGGAGCCTTAACGGCTACTGAAGTGAACGTTCCGCGGATCTTGTTAACAACCAAGGTCGCAAGTGCTTCGCCTTCAATGTCTTCAGCAATGATGAGCAGCGGACGTGCAGCCTGCATGACCTTTTCCAGTACTGGAACAAGGTCGTGCACAGCAGAAATCTTCTGGCTAGTAAAGAGAATGAACGCATCTTCAAGAACTGCTTCTTGGCGGTCATTGTCAGTTACGAAGTAAGGAGAAAGGTAACCCTTGTCGAATTGCATACCCTCGGTGAGCTCGAGCTCAATACCGAATGTGTTTGATTCTTCAACAGTTACTGTTCCGTCTTTTCCAACCTTGTCGATTGCGTCAGCAATAACTTCACCGATTGAAGCATCAGCTGCAGAAATTGTTGCAACTTGAGCGATCTGTGTCTTGTCTGAAACAGTCTGTGACTGTTCCTTAATTGACGCAACCGCAGCCTTAACTGCGAGTTCGATTCCACGCTTAAGACCTGATGGGTTCGCGCCTGCAGCAACATTGCGCAGACCTTCCTTGATCAGTGCTTGAGCAAGAACAGTTGCAGTAGTTGTTCCGTCACCAGCAACGTCGTTTGTCTTCGTTGCTACTTCCTTCACCAACTGTGCACCCATGTTTTCAAACGGGTCTTCGAGTTCGATTTCGCGAGCGATTGAAACACCGTCGTTCGTGATTGTTGGAGCACCGAACTTCTTGCCAATTACAACATTGCGGCCCTTAGGTCCGAGGGTGACTTTGACAGCATCTGCCAACTTGTCAACACCGGCTTCGAGTCCACGACGAGCTTCCTCGTCAAACTTGAGCATCTTTGACATTTTTTATCCTTGTCTATAGAGAGATAGCGACGAATCGCTGAATGACTACTTAGTTACGACTGCGAGAACGTCACGGCTGGAGAGAATAAGAAGATCCTCACCATCGATTGTGATTTCAGTTCCGCCGTACTTTGAGTACACAACAGAGTCACCGGTCTTTACTCCGCTAGGAATAAGTTCACCAGTTGTCTCTGAACGACGTCCAGGACCTGCAGCAATAACTTCGCCCTGTTGTGGCTTTTCCTTTGCTGAGTCTGGGATTACTAATCCAGATGCGGTTGTTGACTCGGCCACGTCGGGACGAACAACAATTCGGTCTTCTAGGGGTTGCAGCTTCATTTTGATTGCCTCCTGAGCAATTAGCACTCGAAACTTCCGACTGCCAATTTAGCAGTCTCGCCGCAAAAGTGCCAAATGAGGCTTGATCAGGGACAATGCCTTTCGAGCTTCCACTGATTGGCAGACTGGGTATAGAAAACCCGGTCATGAAGTCGATCTGTGCGGTGCTGCCAGAACTCAAAATACGTAGGTTCTAAGCGGTAGCCACCCCAGTGCAGTGGGCGTGGAATCGGCTTTCCTTCAAATTCGATTTCAAGTTCCTTGACTCGGTTTTCGAGTTCAGCGCGGCTCGAGATTGGAGCACTCTGGTCACTGGCGTGCGCACCAATCTGGTGCCCACGAGGACGTGCGTTGAAATACTCATCAGACTCTTGCGCACTCATCTGTGACACAGCGCCTTCCATGCGAATCTGTCGACCAAGCGGTTCGCAGTACCAAAGAATTGCGGCGAATGGATTAAGAAGTAGCTCGTGGCCCTTGTGAGACAAGTAATTCGTATACCAACCAAATGAATGATCATCAATATGGCGAAGTAGGACCATGCGTGTGCTGGGGTGACCGTTAGGTGTTGAAGTTGAAAGAGCGATTGCTTCACGCTCACGCATTACGTCTTTTGCATCATCAAACCATTTGTTGAACTGCACAAATGGATTTGCGTCACAGTCAGCAACGTCGAAGGGCACCCAGCGTTCACTCATTTGACATCCACTAACTGCCAGTTCGGACTGGCTGACAAGGTAAGAGGGCTTGGCCCATTGTGAGAAATTCGGTGTACTCCTGCAGCTGCAATCATCGCAGCGTTATCGGTGCACATCTGCATTGATGGCAAATGAGCAACAATTCCAAACTCACTGGCCAGTTGATTGATTCCAGCGCGAAGTGCAGAGTTCGCCGCAACTCCCCCAGCGAGTGCCACGCCTTTGACTTCGTTCTTCTCGAGTGCAGTGCGCAACTTGCGAAGTAACTGTTCTGCAACAGCAGCCTGAAACGAGGCCGCCACGTCAGCTAACGCAACATCGGCATTCTTTTCTGTTGCTCTAACCACGGCAGTCTTTAGACCAGAGAACGAAAGGTCATATCCTTCGCCGGTCATCGAAACGGGAAGTTTTAGTTTTCCTGGTGTGCCAGTTTGTGCGAGCTTGTCGATTTCTGGCCCACCGGGGTAACCAAGTCCGAGCCAGCGCGCAACTTTGTCATACGCTTCACCAGCTGCGTCGTCAATAGTTTCTCCGAGCACAACGTGCGCTCCCGGGCCACTTTGTAAAACAATCATGCTGTGTCCACCAGAAACCAGAAGTGTCATTAGTGGCCACTCAAGATCACTCTTTTCCAGCAATGGCGCGAAGAGATGGCCTTCTAAGTGATTGATGCCAACAAATGGCACGCCCCACGCCAGAGAAAAACCCTTCGCGGCAGAAAGTCCAACGAGGAGCGATCCGATAAGTCCTGGCCCGCTGGTAACGGCGATTACATCAATGGCTGGGTTGTGAGGATCGAGTCCCGCATCTTTTAGTGCTCGCTCAACAACTGGTCCAATAGTTGCGACGTGTGCTCGTCCAGCGAGTTCAGGAACCACGCCACCAAAAGCTCGGTGCTGGTCAATCGATGATTCAATCACCGAAGAGATTACGTGAAAGTTTGAATCAACGACTGACGCCGCTGTTTCGTCACAACTTGTTTCGATTCCCAGTACCAAAGCCACGTCAACAGCGTAGGGGCAAGGTGGCTGTAACGAAGAAACTCCCCGCCAGTTACCTGGCGGGGAGTTTCTTCTACTGCAAAATTCTTACTTCAACCAGGTTGGAATTGGCTGCTGTGCCTGCTTCAGAGTAACAATTGGTGAGTTACTTCCAGCACCAGTGCTGTACTCCGCGTTACCCACTAGGGCGACCAACTGAGGTGTACCCGATGGATTCGCCACAACTGTTGCAAGTGACCCACCAGTAAATCCTTGGTGGTTCGTTGCGCTGTAGCCAAATGGCAGAAGACTAGGCATTTGGAACTTAGTAGTCATGAGAGACTTCACAATTCCGGCACGAGTAACATTCTTGCCGAGTGACTGAAGCGCTTCAACAAAGGCAACAGCCCACGCTGCACCATAAACCATGTTTCCGTTCAAGATGCCTGCGTTAGCACCAGTGACGTAGTGTGGGAACGCTGTTGCTTCGTCAGCGTATTTTCCAATCACCTTTTTTATCCAATTGTTCCAGGGTGTGTTTGCATTCGCTGGAGAGTAAGGAGTATCTGTGATTGCTCCCACTTCAGAAGCGTTAGCAACAGCGATTGGGTCTGATCCAACTGAAGAGATAAACCACTGCGGGCTGAAGTTCATAGCCTTAGCCATTAACAAGACTGCGTTAGTGAATGGAGGGATTGTGTTCAGAACAACAACCTGCGCACCAGCGGCCTTAAGCGCAGTTACATCAACCGCAATGTCAGAAGTTGAGCCAGTTGCTGCGTCAGATGGGGCGTAGGTGAGTGCCAAGTTCGCAGGAATGTCAAGTCCTCCGGCCTGAAGACCGGCAAGGCCGTTTGCGCCAAAGTCGTCTCCCTGTCCGATTGTTCCAACAATTTGACCAGCAAAATGCGCGTTAATGTACTTTGCGAACATTTTGCCTTCAGCGTTGTAACTCGTCTGAAAACCAAAGGTGTTCGGGTAGTTAGCATTGTCCCAGTCTGTTGAGCCTGAATTAACAAATAGCTGTGGGACACCATTCAGTTTCAGGTACTTAAGCACAGAGTCTTGCGCAGCTGTTCCCAGAGAACCAACAGTTGCAAAAACGTTGTTCTGGGTGACCAGCGCCTGCGTTTCAGTCAATGTTGGTGTTGCACTGACAAGGTTGGTGCAACCAAGTGCAGGAATGTTGTAGCAGTCATCAAGACGGACGTAGTTGATCTTTCGACCATTGACGCCACCCTTAGAGTTGACGTAGCTAAATACTGCGTCGGCTGCTGCAGAAACTTCTGCATACCCTTTTGCAAGTCCACTAAGTGGAACAGTCGCCCCAATAGTGATTTGCTTAGCAGTGACACCGGGCGTTGGTGCACTTGCAGCAACTGAACTAGAGCTGCTGAGAGCAACTCCTATTGTTAGCGAACTCATGAACAGCGCAGATGTTGCCAGCACAGTCGTGGTGCGACGTAAACGATTGAACGACATTATTCCCCCTTGATATTTACTGCATCAGGACAAACATACCCCTGGAGGCTAACCCTCGCAAGTCGCTGCCGCCTATTTAATTACTCGCTTTTTGAGATTTCGAAAGGCACCGGCAAAGCCCACAATTCCCCTCGGGGACAGCAACATGCAGAGAATCAGCAATACCCCAAAAACAATGCCTTTGAGATTCGCTCCTAGGGGTGACGTTGCACTGATTCCAGTGATGTTATTCACTAACGAAACTAGGTTGTTGGAATACGAATAAATCAGACCACCAATAACAGCGCCGGAAAGCGTACCCATCCCTCCAAGCACCATCAATGTCAAAAGTAAAATAGAGAATGAAAGGGAATACGTTTGTGGGGTCACACTTCCAGACAGCAGAGCAAGCATTGACCCGCCGAGGCCAGCATACGCAGCAGAAACCACGAACGCCAGGGTGCGAGTCCTTTGCACATTGATCCCGGCAAGTTCTGCTGCAACATCATCATCACGCACCAATCGCATTGCCCTGCCAGTTCGAGAATTGAACAAGTTTGACATTAAGAAAATCGAAACTCCGGCAACAACGACCATTACGTCAGTTGGCCACTGGGCGTTCGAAACAATGAGTTCATTTGAGCCACCAATAAAGTGAGCAAACCACGTTGGTGTCACCAGGTAATTAACAAAAAGACCACCTGAGCCACCAGTAAGCGTGTTCAAACTTATAGCGAGTGGTGAGATAGCAGCCGAAAAAGCCAGCGTCACTCCCGCAAGGTAAGGACCACGAAGTCGAGTAGACGGTAGTGCGACGATAAGTCCCACAAAGGCGCTACAAACCGTAGCTAATAGAAATGTCACTAAAAGCGGCGAGTGGGCATGGTGGTTTGACCAGATAGCTGCTACGTAGCCGCCAATCGCCATGAAACCTGCGTTCCCCAGTGATACTTGACCACTCAAGCCAATTAACCAACTAAGGCCGAGCACCACAACTGTGACAGCCGCCCCGCCAGCCAATTTTGAATTATCAATTGGATGCAAGAAGAAAGTGATGAATAAAACCAGCAGCGTTCCGATCAGGACGGTGGCAAATCGAAAGAGTGTAGGAAATGCTGCACGAGAATTTTTAAGGAAGTTCACTACACCCTCCTCGTTGTGTTTTTGGTAAAGAGGCCCTGAGGTCGAACAAAAAGAACTGCGACAAGGACTACCACGCTGGTAAGAGGCGCAATGTTTGGTGACCAGAAGTCAAGAACGTAATAATTCGTCAGACCGATTAGTACTCCACCAGTAACTGCACCGACTGGAGAACTGAGGCCACCAATGGCTGCAGCAATAAAAGCACTCACAAAAATTCCATCCATGTTGGTTGGTGCAAGAGTTTGTCCCGTTGACACGATCACGGCAGCAATTGCTCCAACTCCGCTTGAAACAATCCAACCAAGTGTCAATAGACGATCAACACGCACACCAAGCAACTTTGAGACTTCTGGTGCGAGAGCTGCTGCACGCATTTGAAGTCCAATGTTGGTGTAACGAAACACCAGTGCAACCAACAGCATCACTCCTACAGCAAGAGTTACTTGAAAAATTGCGTTTGGTGAAATCAATATTGTGTGACCGTTTGACTCAAAATAAGTAAGTGAGAATGGAGGTGGAACAGTAGCGGATTCATTGTTCCAGATTGAGGCTGCCAAAGCTTCCACCACACCCAAAAAACCAATCATCACTACCACAGGATTGATTTCGGGTTTGCCATAAAGGGGTCGAATGAGCACCCTTTCAGTTAGGCCACCAGAAACCATGCCAGCGAGAACTGCAATCAACAGACACAGCCAGTAATTCACTCCGTGAAATACGAGGTTCATTCCCACGAACGCTGCAAACATTGACATTGCACCCTGGGCGAAATTGAGAATGTTCGTCGACTGCCAAATAATCACCAAGCACAATGCAACCAGTGCGATAACAATTCCGCTTGTCACGCCACCAAAGAAGTCTGTAGCAATCCGAGAAGTTAATACGTTCCCCATCATCGCTGGACCCCCAAGTAATAGCGACGCATATTGTCATCACTTTGAATCTGCTGAGCGCTTCCAGACGCAATCACATGACCCAAGTGAAGCACAACCGCTTCGTGGGCAATCTTCAAAGCACTCTTGGCATTTTGTTCAATAAGCAAAACTGTAAGTTGCTCGCTACTGCACAGTGCGGAAATAGTCTTCATCATTTCTTGAGTTACAAGAGGTGCCAAGCCGAGTGATGGTTCGTCGAGAAGTAGCACCGAAGGTTTGGCAATAAGAGCTCGAGCCATTGCCAACATTTGTCGCTCACCGCCAGACAGTGTCGACGCATGCTGCTTGCGACGCTCGCGAAGCACGGGGAATAGTTCAAACTGCTTCTCCATACCTTCGCCTATGTTTACCTTTGAAGCTAACGTACCGAGTTTCAAATTTTCTTCAACGGTGAACTCAGCAATCACGCCTCGTCCTTCTGGTACGTGAGCAATACCGAGACGCGCAATGTTTTCGGTGCTCTTATCAGTAAGTTGAATCTCGTCCACAGTGATCGACCCATGATGTGAAGCCACTAGGCCAGAGATCGTTCGAAGAAGCGTCGTCTTTCCCGCTCCATTAGCGCCAAGCACCGCAGTGATACGACCCTTTGCTGCTTCAAATGAAACATTTTCGAGCGCTTTCACAGCACCGTAGGAAACTGAAAGTTGGTCAATCTTTATCATTCGTCGACTCCTAAATAAGCCTCAAGAACAGCTTGGTTGGAACCTATTTCTTGAGGTGTCCCCGACGCGATGACTTGGCCAAAACTAAGTACCACTAACTGTTCAACGAGAGGCATCACAAAATCCATGTTGTGCTCAACAAGCAAAATACTCATTGAACTCTTCAACTCCTGAATAAGAGCGGCGAAACTTTCGAGTTCGCCTTCATCAAGTCCAGAAGCAGGTTCATCCAACAAGAGCAGTGATGGATTTGTCATTAACGCTCGAGCAACTGAGACTTTTTTTGTAATCCCATAAGGAATTGCACTTGGCAATTCGTTCGCGAATTCAACGATTCCGAGACGGTCCAGCATTTGCATCGCTTCATTTCTCAAGATGCGCTCACTGCGCACTGATGAAGGCAGACTCAAAAGATTTGTCCAGAAGCCACTACCTGGTCGACTTTGAGCGCCAGCCATCACGTTTTCAATAACTGACTGATGGGTAAAGAGTCCCACACCTTGCAAGGTTCGAGCAATCCCATTATGGGCCAGTTGGTTAGGGCGAAGGCTCGACTTTCCAAGTGACGGAAAATTAATCTGCCCAGACGTGGGAGCGATAAACCCACAGATCACGTTGAACGCAGTTGTTTTTCCAGCTCCATTAGGCCCAATAAGGCCGACAATCTCATTAGAGCTAACGCTGAACGAGACGTTGTCGAGCGCGAGTAGCCCCCCGAAGTGAACTGACACCCCTGAAACTTCCAGTACTGACTTTGCTGGCGTATCTGTCACGCAAGACAAGTTAGTTCATAGATACCCAGCCTGCTTGGGCAACTGAAAATCGAATTACTACTTATAAATCTGCCCAGAGCACCAAGGCGTCTTCGCCGATCTTGTCGTAGTAGTTCTTTCGGATGCCAACGGGCTTAAAGCCGTAACGGTAATAGAGGTCTTGAGCGCGTTTGTTACTTACGGCGACTTCTAACGTTGCGCGCTCAATGCCTCGCTCTTTGGCGTCACGCCACGCATCATCCATAAGAGCAGTGCCAATGCCCTTCCCTTCAAAGTCCGGCAGTACACCAATGGTGTTGATGTGTAATTCGTCCATAACAAACATCACGCCGAGGTAACCGAGAATTTTTCCATCCTCCACCACAACGCTGTATCTCCGAGTTTCAGTGTTGGTGACTTCGTCGAGCAACATTCCCCTGGTCCAAGGCTCAGGAAACTGAATTTGTTCGATCGCTAGCAGCTCAGAAATATCTCGTCGTTCAGCGAGGCGAATGTGCCACGTCATTTCGCTCGCTCACGAGTAGTGAAGTTCGAAATGGCATCTGCTTCACGAAGATACAGAGGGGTAATTGTGGCTGAAGGAGTTCTCTCAGAGCCAAGAGTTAGCGCCGCGTGAATGGAAGGAACTTTTTCGCGGTGGATCACAGCGCCCGGCACAGCAGAGAAATCACTGAGGTAGCGCTCGACACCGTCGCCGGTGAACGTAACGGGCACGGCCATTGTGGCCCATTCAATGACCACTGTTCGAGGAACCTCTACACGTGGCTCATCTCTGGCGACAACGCCGTCGCCCAACGTGAAAGTTTGGACAAACACTTCGCCACGTCGACCATCAACTGCACACACCAATGTTCCGCGCACTCCTGCAACATGAGCGCCGTGGGCCAGAAGTTCAAGTGAACTAACTCCAACCAGTTCTGCACCAATACCTTGCGCCAAAGCAATAGCGGTTGCGATCCCTACGCGGAGCCCAGTAAAGAGACCTGGTCCGTGGTCAACCACCACGCGCTCGATGTCACTCGCCTTTAGACCTGCTTCGCTAAGTAGCGCCTGAATTCCTTGCGTGAGTTCCTCAGTGTGCTGGCGATTTTCGTCAACGAGTTTGATGATCTCTCGCCCATCAGATGTTCGAAGTCCAGTAGCGCAGCCCTCGGTGGCAGTTTCAATGGCGAGGATGTTCATGATTTTGCCCACGTTGCTAGTTCATCAGTTCTTGAATTGGCGAGGGCGCCACTAACAATGAGTCGACGACCTTCGTTATCATCAATTTCAAAGTTCACGGTGAGCACATCACGCCCGAAGACCGATGCGGCGAGTTCTCCCCATTCAACGAGTGCAACACCTGCTTCTTCTACGAGTTCGCCTAGCGCGAGGTCAAGAACTTCACCGAGACTCTCAACGCGGTAAACATCACAGTGGTGCAAGGTCCGTATGCCTTTGGAATTTGAACAAGCATGCTCACGCACCATGGTGAATGTCGGGCTCGTCACTCTCTCACTAACACCAAGAGCTTTAGCAACACCTTTAGTGAAGGTTGTCTTTCCTGCACCAAGTTGGCCAGAAAGGAGAACGATGTCGCCGGGGCGAAGCACCGCGGCAAAGTCCTCGCCACAGACCTGGGTAGCTTCGTCAGTGTCGCAGTAGCGCTCGAAAGTCATTGCTGGCCCAACAGTGTTTTTAGAATTCGTAAATCGGCGCGCATCACGTCCACCACGCTAGGGCCTTGGCGGAGTGCGGCGGCGGGGTGATATGTCGCCATCCCCTTCACTGGACCTAGAGACATGACTTTTCCGTGCACTGCACCAATTGGATCAGTGTGATTAAAGACTGCCTTAGAAGCAGTGTTGCCGAGCGCCAAGACAAACTGTGGGCTGACTGCGATGAACTGAGAATCAAGCCAAGGGCGACAGGCACCGAGTTCAGTTTTGTTTGGAGTCCGGTTATTAGGTGGACGACACTTCACGACATTGGTCACAAAGCAGTCACTTCTACGAAGGCCGGTTTCTTCTTCGATTAAACGAAAGAGAAGCTGTCCGCTGCGACCAATAAAAGGCTCGCCACCCTCGTCCTCGTTTTTCCCCGGAGCCTCACCAATCACCATTAGCGAAGGCGAGTCTGGTCCAGATCCAATGACAACACGAGTTCGAGTTTTTGAAAGGGAGCAACGTTGACACGATGCGAGCTCTGGAATGTTATTTTCCACGACTAGCTCACAACAACGCGGGCAACACGGGTGGCAATCATGGTGAAGATTTCATAGGCAATCGTGTCGAGTCGCTCTGCAAGTTCATTCGCGGAGATGAATTCATCTCCCTGTTGACCAAGAAGCACAACGTCGTCTCCAATTTTCACTTCGTCATCACCGCAGTCAACAACGATCTGGTCCATTGTTATTTGACCAGCGAGTGGATAGCGCTTTGCATTAATTAGAACTTCTGCGCCACCAGCAAAGAGTGAGCGTGCGTATCCGTCGGCGTAGCCATAAGGGACCGTCGCAATGTTGGAGTCAATCTCAAGTTCACGTCGGCGACCATAACTTGGACGAGCCCCCGCAGGAACACGGCGAACAGCGCTCACCTTTGAGTGAAGACTTACCGCTTGGCGAAGCGTCATTCCAGATTCACCAATGACGCTTTCGAGCCATAACTGAGGGGCGACACCTAGTAGTCCCAGCCCGCAGCGCACCATGGTGCCATGAGCTTCCTTAAAAGCAACAGTTCCCGCAGTATTAGCAAGGTGAATGTTCTTCACTTCGATGCCTCTTGAAGCAACGTGGTGCTGGGCTTCATTAAAAAGATCGATCTGCGTGCGAGTAAAAGAACGGTGATCAGGATTTGATTCATCCGCGACGCTGAAGTGTGTGTAGAAGCCATCAATCTCAATGTTTTGTGATGAAGTAAGGACGTCTAAAACTGCGTCGAGGTTTTCGCGGTCAACACCGAGTCGGTGCATGCCCGTGTCGAGCTTTACGTGTACTCGGTGCATGCCACCGAGCTTCTTGGCACATAAAACTGCAAATCTGGCTCCTTCAACAGAACCAATAGTTGCAATAAGTCCGTTTTCAAAAGCGAGCTTGGTGTTGTGTTCATCTAGTTCAGCAAAGACGAGGATCGGAATTGTCACTGCATTGGCACGAAGTTCAATTCCTTCATCAACAAGCGCAACACACAGCATCGCAACATTATTTTCTTGATAGATAGTTGCGAGCTGCACTGCTCCTACGCCGTAACCATTGGCCTTTACAACTGCCGCGAGCGCTACTCCACCACTCACTGCACGCAATGTTGCAATGTTGTTTTCTAGAGCACTGCGAGAAATCTCAACGCGCGATGCTCGATTAACTGCTTCAACCGGCATCGTCAGTACCAACCACGAAGGCAGCTGCGCTCATGTCAGTGTGCGTCAGTGTGATGTGCATGTTCTTGATGCCCACCCGGTCCGCAAGGTCTTGTGCTGTGCCGTGCAAAACAACCATTGGTGCACCTGAGCGCATTTTCTTAACTTCAATGGTCTTCCATCCAGTTGAACCAACGCCAACACCGCACGCCTTCATAACTGCTTCTTTTGCGGCGAACCTAGCGGCGAGGCGTTGCGGGCGAAGTTTCGTGTCTAGCTTCTCGCCTTCGGTAAATAGGCGATCAACGATCTTTGGACGCCTCGCTAATACCTTTTCAAAGCGCGGAACGTCAACAATGTCTATTCCAATGCCGACCGTAGCCATTATTCAACCGTCACGGTCTTTGCCAGGTTGCGCGGACGGTCAACTTCATGCTTAAGTCCACGAGCCATGGCGTAGGCAAAAATTTGTAGAGGAACAACATCAATCATTGGTGTAAACATTGGCTCAGTTGCCGGAACTCTGAAAACGAAGTCAGCAACTGCGGCGATCTTCTCATCGTCATCTGTCGCAACGGCAACCACTGTGGCTCCACGAGCCTTCACTTCAGCAAGATTAGAAAGAATCTTTTCGTGCATGTTTGGATCGGTTGTTATTGCCACGACCACAACGCCTGGTTCAATGAGCGCGAGTGGTCCGTGCTTGAGTTCACCGGCTGGATAGCCTTCTGCGTGCAAGTAGCTAAGTTCTTTTAGCTTCAGTGCTCCTTCGAGTGCAGTTGGGAATCCAACGTGGCGGCCGAGGAAGAAGAAGTCACGAGTGCTGAGTAGTTGCTCCGCCACTGATTCATAATCACTACGGCGAGTAAGGGTCTCTGCCACTTGAGCACTCACTGCATTTAGGCCAAGAAATAGTGCATCGATGTCACTTGGCTTCAGGGTTTGGCGCAACTGTGCGAGGCGAAGAGCGAAGAGTTCAAGCGCTGCGACCTGGGCCACGAATGCCTTTGTAGAAGCAACAGAAACTTCAAGTCCGGCCCGAGTGTAAATAACGGCGTCAGCTTCACGTGCGAGTGAGGAATCAACAATGTTTGAAATAGCCACAACTCGTGCTCCGCGACGCTGCGCTTCGCGAATTGCCATGATCGTGTCAATTGTTTCACCAGACTGGCTCACACCAATAACGAGGGTTCCAACTTCGACGATTGGATCGCGGTAACGATATTCACTCGCAATGTCAACTTCAACACTCACCCCGGCCCAGCGCTCAATGGCGTACTTGGCAACTTGTGCAGCGTGATGTGACGTTCCAGCGGCCACGAGAACAACACGCTTTACGTCACGAAGTTCTTGGTCACTTATGCGCATCTCGTCGAACGTGATAGTTCCGTCGCTTCTCCTGCGGTCAAGCAAGGTGGCACGAAGGGCATCAGGTTGTTCATTGATTTCCTTCGTCATGAAGTCGGGGTGTCCGCCCTTTTCTGCAGTCTCTAGGTTCCAGTCGATTTGCAACTGATGAAGTCGAACCGGTGCGCCCTCTAGGTCAACTGCTCGGAAACCTTCTGGCCCTAGGCGAACAACTTCGTCGTCGTTGACTGCATAAAAAGCTTTGGCCTTATCCAAAATCGCTGGGATGTCTGAAGCAAGGTAGGTGACACCAGGCGAAGTTCCAACAACGAGTGGAGAAATTCGACGCGCCGCAACAATGACGTCTGGCTCATTGGCGTCCATTACTGCAAGTGCGAAAGCACCGCGAACAATCAACAAACTCTGTCGCACAGCATCCATGAGATCTAGTCCCTTGGCGCGCTCTTCTTCTATGAGGTGCGCGAGTACCTCAGAGTCAGTGACTGAAGTAAAGACGTGCCCGCGTGATTCGAGTTGTTCTTGAAGCTCTGAGTGGTTTTCAATAATGCCGTTGTGAATAATGGCGATGTTGCCTGAGCAGTCAAGGTGAGGGTGAGCGTTCACTGCTTCTGGGGCACCGTGCGTGGCCCAGCGAGTATGTCCAATGCCTGAGCTAAATCCAGAAGGAGCATCTTCGCATTCGAGGCGTAGTGCCGCTACTGACTGAGTCCCGTCAGCGGTACGCGCGCGCCAGGTTTGGCCTGGGCGCACCAGGGCAACTCCCGCTGAGTCGTAGCCGCGATATTCCAAGCGTTGTAGGCCCTCAAGAAGTGTCGAGAGCGTGTCGGAGGATCCAACGACCCCAATGATGCCGCACATGAATACCAGCCTACTCGCAGGGGTTTCTCCACCCCGGCCCAGTTAATTTCAGGAAAAAGAACTTTCCAAGCGAGACGAGAACTCATCAACGAATGAACCGTCAAGCGCCTCAATCATCACTCGAACAACTGGCTCCGTGCCAGAAGGTCGAACAAGAAGTCGAACATCGCTCAAGTCCACATTGTGGCTCGCAACGAGTTCTTGGAACAATGTCTGCACCACGTCATCTTTATAGAGGTCGTTTGCAATGTTGATCAAACGCTGGGGCACGCGTGTCCATGCAGCACTCGCTAATTCGTCAAGTGGCCCACGTCGAGCAACAAGGTCACACAACATGAGTCCGGTTAGAAGTCCATCGCCAGTTGGTGCGAGGTCTCGAAAAATGAGGTGACCAGACTGCTCGCCACCAAAGTTCCAAGAATTTTCTTCGAGAGCCAACAACACATTGCGGTCACCAACATCAGTTTCTACAACTTTTGTCTTTGCAATTCTCATGGCGCGGTGAAGTCCAAGGTTGCTCATAGAAGTAACAACGAGTCCGCCACCGAGTTTGTTGTGCTCAGCGAAGTCGAGTGCGAAAAGAATCATGAGGTCATCGCCGTCTCTTACATCGCCGTTCTTGTCAACGGCAATAAGTCGGTCAGCGTCACCATCAAATGCGAGACCTAGATCTGCACCTAGTTCAGTGACTTTTGCAACGAGCGCTTCAACGTGTGTTGATCCACAGTTCTCGTTGATGTTCTTTCCATCAGGAGCATCATTAATGGTCGTCAGCGAAACACCGGTTGCTTCAAAGAGTTCGTGCGCAACATTTGATGCTGCTCCATTGGCGCAGTCCAGAACAATCGACAGCGCTGAAATATCTCCGGGGACCAGACTGGCAATGTGCTGGGCGTAGCCGTGCTCGGCTGAAGCATCAATTGGTGTTTCGGCGAATTCACCATTCGCTGGACTTGGTGCTGCGTTCAGTGCGTCAGTGACTGCTTGTTCGGTGGCAACGTCGAGCTTTGACCCGCCGAGTCCAAGGACCTTTAGACCGTTGTCGAAGTACGGGTTATGTGACGCAGAAACCACGATGCCAACGCCACTGCGTTGTTGGGCAATTACCGCCACACCAGGTGTTGTGAAGTAGCCGAGATTAATTGCTTTAGCGCCACCATCTTTTAAACCACACAGCACTGCTGCAGCGAGTGCGGGTGAGCTTTCTCTGGTGTCGTAACCAACGAAGACTGGAGCGTTGAAGACTGAAGCAACTGCGCGACCAAGCTTGTAGGCCAGGTCGGTAGTTATCTCTTCGTAGGCTCTGCCCCGAATGCCGTCCGTGCCAAATTGCACGGCCATGGCCATTAACGCTTCGAGTACTGAGGCGCCTTACGGGCCTTCTTGAGACCGTACTTCTTCGATTCCTTCTTGCGAGAGTCGCGAGTAAGGAGTCCGGCCTTCTTAAGGGCTGGACGAGTTGCTTCGTCGAGCTCAAGAAGTGAACGTGCGATTCCGAGGCGAAGTGCTCCAGCCTGTCCTGCAGTTCCGCCACCTTCGATTGTTACGTCGATGTCGTAGGTCTGCTGCTGGTCAGTAAGACGAAGTGGTTCCATCACCATCTGGCGGTGTGTTGCTGATGTGAAGTAGTTGTCGAATGCGCGTGAGTTAATGGTGATCGTTCCAGTTCCTGGACGAAGACGTACGCGAGCAACTGCTTCCTTGCGGCGGCCAGTTGTTTGTGTGAGTGGAATTGTTGACACGAATTTTCTCCTTAACCGCGGCGGATTGCCGAGGTGTCGTACATCTTTGGTGCTTGAGCAATGTGTGGGTGCTCTGCGCCCTTGTAAACGTGAAGCTTCGCCATTACTTGACGACCAAGACGGTTCTTAGGAATCATTCCCTTAACTGCGTCGTACACGAACTTTTCTGGGTCATCAGCAAGAAGTGTTCCCCATGAAGTTGAACGAATTCCACCTGGGTAACCAGAGTGACGGTAACGGAAGTTCTGCGTTGCCTTGTTCGAAGTAATGACTACTTTGTCTGCGTTAATGATGATGACGTTGTCGCCCATGTCCATGTGTGAAGCAAAGGTGACGCGGTGCTTTCCACGAAGTAGTGAAGCAGCAACTGTTGCCACGCGGCCAAGGACAAGTCCTTCTGCGTCAATGACTAACCAGTCGCGAGAAATCTCGGCTGTTTTTGGAGTAAAGGTCTTCACAATTCTTCTTTCAGCGATCTTTAGGGGGTCACCAGCGTGGGACTCCTAAGGGACTCTCTATCTTACGAAACCGGAGGGCCCGCCAGCAAATTCCTCGTATCCGACCCCGACAAGGCTCAGACCCTCGGGTGGGGCCGCCGATGGCAAATGGTCCCTCTGAGGGGTCTCCAGGCGGTCTTTAATGGTGTTTTCGGGGATGTCCCCTCGCCCTACGGCGACCATGGTGGCGACCAGATTGCGGACCATGTTGTGGCAAAAGGACTGGGCCCTGATGTTGAGGCGAAGCACTGGCTCTCCGGTGGGGCTCATGGCCCATTCGTCAGGGACCCGCTGCCAGTTCACTGAAATGACTCGTCGAAGCAGAGGATCGTCCGGTCCAGCGTTCGTGGGGCGTCGACAAAACGAGCGAAAGTCATACGTTCCAATGCACTGCTGGCCAGCTCTATTCATGGCGTCAATGTCCAGTGGTCCTTCAACGCTCCACGCGAAGCTGTTCGTGAGCGCTAGCGCTGGAGGATCTGATTCAAAAACTAGGTAGCGGTATTCACGCCACAGTGCAGAGTGACGGGCATCAAAGTCAGCACTGACACGCTGTGCCTTCAGAACACGGATCTGTCCACGAAGTTGCATATTGAGAGAATTGAGAAGGCGCTGCACCGGTTCGCCGCGTTCGTCAGGAAAAAACTGAGCAGGGAGATCTACGTGAACAACTTGTGCGAATGCGTGCACGCCAGCGTCAGTGCGACCCGCGCCAATAATGTCTGGCTCTTGCTTTAGACGAAGGGTCGTTGCAAGTGCGACACGAAGAACTCCAACAACTGTGGTGACTTCTGGCTGATAGGCAAATCCACTAAAACCTCTACCGTCATAGGCGAGGTCAAGACGCCACCTTTCGGTAGCGACTACTGATGGATCAAACGAACTCAATGCGCGCCATAGGGGCATTGTCACCCTGACGCGGCCCAAGCTTCAAGATGCGGGTGTAACCACCAGGACGCTCCTTGTAACGAGGAGCAATTTCAGTGAACAACTTGTGAGCCATGTCCTTGTCGCGAATGAACGCAACGACACGACGCTGAGCGTGCACTGAACCCTCTGGGGAGTTCTTGGCTGCGGTTACGACCTTCTCCACGATGGGACGAAGGGCCTTGGCCTTAGCTTCTGTTGTAACGATGCCTTCAGCAGCAATGAGTGACGAAACAAGGTTTGCGTACATTGCCTTCTGGTGAGCTGAGCTACCGCCGAAGCGCTTTCCCTTTTTTGGTGCACCTAACATAATTAGTCCTCTAGTCGAAGTGAAAGACCACGCTCTTCGAGGCGGTCATTCACGTCCTTCAGTGACGTAGCACCGAAGTTTGTGATGGATGTAAGG
>Ga0214167_1000090_pt1 | contig 61430 bp, 55 predicted proteins | sample TroBogypolimnion_45_FD_153006 | JGI IMG/M metagenome (GOLD analysis project Ga0214167, IMG submission 153006) | Freshwater microbial communities from Trout Bog Lake, WI - Practice 18AUG2009 hypolimnion v3 | ecosystem: Environmental > Aquatic > Freshwater > Lake > Hypolimnion/Profundal zone ... | reverse complement strand
CTATTACGATGGACCCACTGGGCTTCCGAATCGCCGGATGCTTAAAGAAAAAATTAGCCTAATTCTCACTCCAAAAATGAATGGCGGCTTTATTGGTGCCATTTTGTTCATCAATCTGGATAATTTTAAAACCATAACCGACAATTTTGGCTTTGATAATGGCGATCTTGCCACTATAGAAATTGCAAAATGCATTCGTAGTTGTATCCAACCTGATGACACTTTAGCCAGAGTGAGTAATGATGAGTTTGTAGTTTTACTCGACGCTATCGAGGGCAATATTGAACAGGCAGCCATTCAGGCAGAAGCTATTGCTACAAAGATTCTCAATATTATTCAAAAGCCTTTGGATATAAGAGGGCAAGAATACCGCTGGACATCATGTATTGGCATTTGTTTGTTCCAGCAGAAAGCTACGTTTGAGGATCTCCTAAAGAACGCTGATTCAGCCATGTCCCAAGCCAAAGGGTTAGGTCAAAATAAAATTCATTTTTTCGATGCTCACATGCAGGTAGCCCTCGAAGAGCGGTTCAAACTGGAAGCCATGCTTCACAGGGCGATTCCAGAACAACTCAGACTTTATTATCAGTTACAGGTTAAGGGGGATGGACTTATTGCGGGGGCGGAGGTCTTGATTCGCTGGCAACACCCTACGGAGGGCATGATTTCCCCTGCGGCATTTATACCGATAGCGGAAGATACTGAGTTAATTTTACCTATTGGACGGTGGGTACTAGAGACTGCTTGTCTTCAGCTTAAGGATTGGGAAGGTCATGCAGATTTGTGTCACATCACTCTTGCGGTCAACGTAAGTGCAAAACAGTTTCATCAAGATGACTTTGTAGAACAAGTTTTGAGTGTTTTAGAGAGGACTCAAGCAAATCCTACCAAGTTGAATCTAGAACTCACGGAGGGAATGCTTTTGCAGCGTCCTGAAAATGTTGCTTTGAAGATGAGCGCGCTTAAATCAAGGGGCGTACATTTTTCTTTAGATGATTTTGGCACTGGCTACTCCTCATTGGCTTACCTCAGAGACTTACCTCTTGATCAAATAAAGATCGACCAATCCTTTACAAAGGATATTCCGAGCGATCCTCAAGCTTGTTCAATTGTGCTATCTATTATCGCTTTAGCAAAGGGCTTGGGATTAGATGTTATTGCAGAAGGTGTTGAAACAAACTCGCAACGAGTTTTTCTTAGCCAGTCTGGTTGTTTCTCTTATCAGGGTTACTTATTCAGCAAACCGCTACCAGTTGAAGAATTTGAACGGCTGGCGATGACCTACCTAAAAACGTGAGTGATGTGATGGCTTTTATCTAGAATTTCTAGTTTGATTGTCTGCTTCGGGTCGTTTTACGACTGTCAATAAGCCTAAAAATGATCCAGTTGAAGGTCTGAAATATCCCTATAAGCAGACATAAGATGTACTTTACTTGGTATTTGTTTCAAATCAGTCGTACAAAATCCAAGGACTCTATCCGACAAAATACCCATATGGTATATGGCTCTGCCGGCAGGAACCGAACTCGTGACCCCCATTATTTCGTACAAAAATTGATGATTAGTGCAAATAAAAAGGGCCTCCCTGACGGGAGACCCTTATGTAGTATATGGTGCGGCTGGCAGGAATTGAACCCACGACCCCTTGGTTCGTAGCCAAGTACTCTATCCAACTGAGCTACAGCCGCAACAGTCATAATTATGCCATGGAAGAGAAGAACTACATCACACCCGCTGGTCACGAACGTATTAAAAGCGAGCTTTTACAGCTTCTAAACCATGACCGGCCTGAGGTTGTCCATATTGTTCACTGGGCTGCATCCAATGGAGATCGGTCTGAAAATGGCGACTATATCTACGGAAAAAAGCGACTTCGGGAAATTGATCGTCGAATACGATTCCTTAATCAACGCCTGGAGTTTGCCGTTGTTATAGATAATGGCGCCCGAAAATCAAAAGATCTGGACGCCGAACAAGTATTTTTTGGGGCTACGGTAACTTACTCCAATTTAGAGGGCGTCGACTCTGGATCGCAAACCACCATTACGATTGTGGGGGTCGATGAAGTGGATTTAGACCGCGGTTACGTAAGCTGGGTATCCCCTATTGCAAAAGCCTTAATCAAAGCACGTCTCGGGGACTGCGTAAAAATCCAAACCCCTACTGGCCCTACTGAAATTGAAATTTTAGAGGTGCAATACCAATAAAGAAAGAGTTAAACAGCGCGAATGCGAGTCACTCGCATGACGTCATGATTGGCGCGCAGACTCCGCATAACCCTAGAAAGATGGAGGCGATCAGACACCTGAATCGTAAAGTGAATCGTTACAGCGTCCTCTTTATGGCGATCGTCCATTGCCACATTCATAATATTGGAATCAGCAGAGGTCACGCTGCTTGCTACTCGAGCTAATACGCCTTTACCTTGACGGGTATCGATCGCAAGATCCACTTCAAACTCACGATTAATTTCTTTACCCCACTCCACCTCGACCCACTTATCACTATCCTTAGAGAGCATTCTGAGGGCTAGAGGGCAATCATTGGTATGAACCTGTAACCCCTCACCCTTACCAAGATAGCCAATAATGTTATCACCTGGGATTGGATGGCAACAACTCTGAAAGCTAATAGAGTTTCCTTCGCGGCCATCCACAAGTATGGCCTGACGCTGATGGTGCGAGACGATCTCTTGATGCGGTGAAACCCAGTCTGTAGCACCTAAGCGCATTTGCTCAGTGCCGCCATCATCGTCTATTAAGATCTTGAGCCGAATCGCCAGCTCTTGCGCAGAGCGACGACCTAAAGCAATATTGACACAAGCATCTTCACGGGTTTTATCCCCCGTCCAGTGCATCAATTTTTCCCAAATCTCAGGACTTAATAATCCAGCATCCACACCTTGCTGCCTCAAGGCGCTGGCTAATAGGCGCTCACCAAGCTGCAAGGATTCAGCATAGTGCTTGGTCTTTAAAGAATGGCGTATGGAGGCACGCGCTTTACCGGTTCTTACAAAGGCTAACCAACCTGGATTTGGCTGAGAATTCGATGAAGTAACTACCTCGACAATGTCGCCATTTTTTAATTCACTACGTAGTGGTAATTGCAATCCATTAATTTTTACTGCCACACAGGTGTTACCTAAGTCGCTATGAATAGAGTATGCAAAGTCTAGCGCGGTAGCACCGCGTGGGAGCGCCCGAATTTGCCCTTTAGGCGTAAAGACATAAACAGCATCAGGGAACAAATCAATTTTGACATGCTCTAAGAATTCTTGAGAGTCACCACTACTATCTTGAATATCAACCAAAGACTGCAGCCATTGATGCGCACGGTTTTGTACTTCACTCATATCAGGCAATCCATCCTTATACGCCCAGTGCGCCGCAACTCCAGCCTCTGCAATGGCATGCATATCGCCGGTGCGAATCTGGAACTCTACCGGGACTCCAGATGGACCTAGTAATGTAGTGTGAAGCGATTGATAGCCATTGAGCTTAGGAATGGCAATGTAGTCCTTAAACTTTCCAGGCATTGGCTTGTACATTGAGTGCAAGATACCTAATGCGCGATAGCATTCATCAATAGTATGTACGGTCACACGGAATGCATAAACATCAAGCACCTGAGAAAAGCTCAAATGCTTACTGCGCATTTTGCTGTAGATGCTAAAAAGAGTTTTTTCTCGACCCTGGAGATCAACCTCTAAATTTAGCTTAGAAAAGGCTAAGCGGGTGGCCTGCAGAATCTTTTCCACCATTTCCTTGCGATTACCTCGCGCCCTTTTGACCGCTTTCTCTATTACTCTAAAGCGCATTGGCATGGAGTAACGAAAACTCAAATCCTGCAAATCGCGATAAATTATATTTAAACCCAAGCGATGGGCAATTGGGGCATAAATCTCAATAGTTTCAGCAGCTACCCTACGGCGCTTTTCTATAGGGACAGCATCTAAGGTGCGCATGTTGTGTGTTCGATCAGCCAACTTCACCAAGATCACACGCACATCGCGCGCCATCGCCATAAACATCTTGCGAAAGCTTTCAGCCTGCGCCTCAGCATGACTCTGAAACTCTAATTTGTCTAGCTTGGTTAAGCCCTCAACTAATTCGGCAACCTTACTACCAAACTTTTCTACTAGGTCCGCCTTGGTACACCCCGTATCCTCAATCACATCATGTAATAGAGCCGCCATAATGGATGCAGCATCGAGCCGCCAAGTCGCACAGAGTTCGGCAACGGCAACAGGATGGGTAATGTAAGGCTCGCCGCTATGTCGGTACTGCCCTAAGTGAGCGGTGTCGGAAAAATGAAAAGCTTTTTTAATCTCAGTGATTTCTTCCGGCTTGAGATAGCTCAGTTTAGAAAGTAAACCTTCGATTGAAACAACTTGATGTTTGAGAGGTAAATTGGGCGCAGAAGTAGGCCCAAATAAATGCCGGCTAGACTGAGCTAGCAGGCTGGCAATAATGGATTTTTTTTCGGCTTGAGCGTTCTCTTTAGACGAGGCCTGGCCGTATGAGTCCGATGTGTTTGGATTACCTAAGGGGAGCTCCACACCGGAACCCCTGAATTACAAAGGTACTTTGGTCAACATGTCACGGTCAGTCACACCAGCGGCAACTTCACGCAACGCTACTACAGTTGCTTTATCTCTGGACTCAACACGTGGGGAGTGACCTTGAACCAATTGACGTGCGCGATAAGTCGCAGCCAATACCAGCTCAAAACGATTGGGGATGGTTTTCATACAATCTTCTACGGTAATACGTGCCATGCTCTGTACTCACTTAAATTAACTGCAATGCCTATAGGATAACTGATTAGACCCCAAGCCGTCGTAAAAGCGCCGGATTACGAGCCATGCTTGGCCCCGAACGCAGTCGACTGGCAGCAACAATGTGCCTTAAATCCGACAAAGCTTGATCAAAATTATCATTGACCACAATAAAGTCCGCTTCATGGGCATGCACGAGCTCTAGATGAGCCGCTGCTAGGCGCTTTTGAATAGTGACCTCATCGTCCTGCCCCCTTTTACGCAAACGCTCCTCGAGAGCCTCAAACGAAGGCGGAAAGATAAAGATCCATTGCACCTCTGGAATCATTTGACGAATCTGCTGGGCACCCTGCCAGTCGATTTCCAGCATGACATCCCGTCCAGTTTTCATCTGAGCCTCAATCCAGTCCCGAGAGGTGCCGTAAAAATTACCATGCACCTCTGCAAATTCCAAAAACAGACCCTGATCGCGCTCGGCCATAAACTCATGTTTGGCAACAAACCGATAGTCTTTGCCGTCAACTTCACCAGGTCTAGGGTCCCGCGTCGTTGTAGAGAGGGATAGTTTAAGAGCAGCATCTTCTTGCAATAAAGCATTTACAAGAGAAGATTTTCCTGCGCCCGAAGGGGCCACGATCATGAGCATGCTGCCTTGGTAGGCAAGGGTGAGATTGGGCTTAGGACTAGTCATAAATCAAATAAAAAGGTTATTCTAAATTTTGAACCTGCTCACGCATCTGCTCAATCAGGAGTTTAAGCTCCAAGGCTGCTTGGGTGCATTCCTCTGAAACAGATTTAGAACTCAAGGTATTGGCTTCGCGATTTAGCTCTTGCATTAAAAAATCTAAGCGTTTACCTACAGGGCCTTTACCAGCCAAAGCGGTATCCACCACTTGCAGATGCGTCTTTAGGCGGGCAAATTCTTCGGCAATGTCGATTCTTACCGCATAGAGGACGACTTCTTGACGAATACGCTCCATCAGCTCAGTTCCGCCCTTTGCCTGCTCTTGGCTAGCTAAAGCCTCAGATAAGCGCTCGGTAAGCTTTTCTTGATATTGCGATACATACATGGGCACCTTAGGTTCAATCGTTTTCACGATCTCCCGCATTCTGCTAGTAATCATGGTGAGGACACCTACTAAAGCCTTGCCTTCACCATGACGGCTTTCCATCAAGGCAGTCAAAGCAGCTCGCCCCGCCTCTACCGTAGCCGCGATCCAGCCCTCTTCTTCGCCCCTAGGCTCAGAAACTATGCCAGGCCAACGCAAAATATCGGAGATACGCAGTTCCTCTGCCTTTGGAAAAGCCTCTTGGGCCTTTTCTTGAAGGGTATATAAGGCGTCAAGGCGATCCCTGTTTAGAGCACCTAGGGCATGAGGATTGGCTTTGGCGGCACCAGCAGCGCCGGCATTTATCCTCCAGGCCGCCCTGAACTCCACTTTGCCCCGCGAAAGCCCTTGAGTGGCCATTTCTCGCAAAGCAGGCTCCGCTCCGCGACATTCGTCTGGAAGACGAAATCCCAAATCCAGAAAGCGGCTGTTAACAGCCCGACATTCCACTTGCAGATCCGCAACCACACCAGCCCCCAGGGAGACTTGGCGAGAAGCGCTGCCATAACCAGTCATGCTCGATATCATAGGGACATTGTAGATTGTTACCCAACCGATTAGGACTAAACCCCATGAGCTCCACAAATTTGACCGACTTCACCCGCCCCAGCGGTCGCACTGCAAAACAGTTTCGTCCCGTGAGCATTACACGCGCCTTTACTAAGCATGCCGAGGGCTCCGTATTGATTGCCTTTGGCGATACCAAAGTGCTGTGCACCGCCAGCGTTCTCGAAAAAGTACCCCCTCATAAAAGAGGCTCAGGCGAAGGTTGGGTCACAGCGGAATATGGCATGCTCCCCCGCTCTACCCATACTCGCAGCGATCGTGAAGCGGCCCGCGGAAAACAATCTGGTCGCACCCAAGAAATACAGCGCCTCATTGGACGCGCGATGCGTAGCGTCTTTAATCTAGAAATTCTTGGTGAGCGCACGATTCACCTAGATTGCGATGTCTTGCAAGCGGATGGTGGAACCCGCACAGCCGCGATTACCGGCGCCTATGTAGCCGCGCGTGATGCTATTGATCATTTGCTCAAAAGTGGTGTACTGACTAAAGATCCGATTATTGATAGTGTGGCCGCCATTTCTGTTGGGATCTATCAAGGCGTGCCGGTACTGGATTTAGATTACCCAGAAGACTCTGCCTGCGATACCGATATGAATGTCGTAATGACAGGTAAAGGCGGGATCATTGAGTTGCAGGGTACCGCAGAAGGTCCTGCCTTTTCCCGTACTGAATTAAACGAATTATTAGACTTAGCCCAAGCAGGCATCCAGGAGTTAATCCTCCTCCAACAAGATGCGTTGAAATAAGTAGGCGTGATGGTGCAAAAACTTGTACTCGCCTCCAATAACACCGGCAAGGTTCGGGAATTTCGCGAGCTCTTATTGCCATTAAATTTTGAGATTATTTCTCAAGGCGAGCTAGGCATTCCCTCAGCAGAAGAGCCGCACCACACTTTTGTGGAGAACGCTTTAGCCAAAGCACGACACGCGAGCGCGGCGAGTGGACTGCCCGCTTTAGCGGATGACTCTGGCATCTGTGTGCACGCATTAAACGGCGAGCCCGGTGTTTATTCTGCACGCTATGCGGGTTCAGCCTGTAATGACTTAGCTAATAATCAAAAGCTTATTGCCAGTTTGAGAGAGCACAGTAATCGTGGCGCGCACTATGCATGCGCCCTAGTGATGGTGCAAAGTGCCGGCGACCCAGAGCCGCTCATCGTTCAAACCCGCTGGTATGGGCAATTCATTGATGAGGCTACAGGTAGCCATGGCTTTGGTTATGATCCCCACTTCTTTTTACCGAAACTTGGGAAGACGGCAGCTGAGCTAGAGCCTGCAGAGAAAAATAGCCTCAGTCATCGTGGCCAGGCTTTACGTGAACTCATTGCGCAGTTACAAAAACGTGCTTAATTCCACTCAAACTTTAACGAGTCATCCTCAGCTGACGGCTTTGCCACCGCTCGCCCTATACATTCACTTTCCCTGGTGTGAAAAAAAATGTCCTTACTGCGACTTCAATTCGCATCAGGTAAAAGATCCCAATACAAAGGGGCCAGGATTTGATGAGCCTCGCTATATCAAAGCACTGATTACTGATCTCGAAACAGAATTGCCTCGCATTTGGGGGCGACAAGTCCATAGTATTTTTATAGGTGGCGGCACGCCCAGTCTACTTTCCCCCCAAGGCATGGATGATCTTCTCTCCGCCATTCGGGCCCGCATCAATTTAGAGCCTGATTGTGAAATTACTATGGAAGCTAATCCTGGATCGGTGGAAGCGGAAAAATTTGCCGCCTTTGCCAAGTCCGGCATTAACCGCGTATCCCTAGGAATTCAAAGTTTTCAGGATGCACAGCTAAAAGCCTTGGGTCGTATTCATAGTGGCGCGGAGGCAAAGCAAGCCATAGCCATTGCAATGGAGCACTTTCAATCAGTCAATCTAGATTTGATGTATGGATTACCCAATCAAAGCCTAGAAGCAGCTAAAGCAGATATGCAAACCGCGCTCTCCTTTAATACACCGCACCTATCGCTGTATAACCTCACCCTTGAACCCAATACCTACTTTGCTAGCTTTCCACCAAAGCTCCCTAGCGAAGATGATATTGACGCTATTTTTGAACAGAACTTGGCCTTGTTAGAGGCAACTGGCTACCAGCGCTATGAAGTTTCCGCTTATGCCAAAAAAGATCAGGAATGCAAACATAACCTGAACTACTGGCGTTTCGGTGATTACATCGGAATTGGTGCAGGTGCCCATGGCAAGATTTCCTTTCCGGACAAAATTACCCGTCAAGTGCGTGAACGTCATCCAGAAACCTATATGCAAGCTATCGAAACACAGGGCAATGCCTTAATCGAAGCTCGGGACATTTCAGCCAAAGATCTGCCTTTTGAATTTATGCTTAATACCCTGCGGTTAACAGCCGGTGTAGATACCAATACCTTTGGCGAGCGCACTGGACTCCCGCTTAGTGTTATTGCCAAAAATTTAGATGAGGCCAGTAAAAAAGGGTTACTTGATATTAACCCCAGAAAACTGAAAGCAACTGAGCAAGGATTGCGTTACCTCAACAATTTGCAAGAAATATTTTTATAAAGCACCCAGCATCAAGCGGTGCCGTTAAAGCGCTACTTATTTACCAGACCATTTGGGTGGCGTGCCATTTAAAAATGAAGATACCCCATTTTTAAAGTCAGTACTACCATAGCATTGCGCAATTAAATCGCTGCAGTCGGGTAAATTGTTTTTGATGAGACGCGCGACAGTAATCTTGGAAGATTTTTGTGTCAGTGGTGCAAGTTGGCTTAAATGCTGTGCCAAAAGTAGCGCCTCCTTCTCAAGATCCTCAGCATCGTAAGTTGCCAGCAGGTACCCTTGCCGCAATAATTCTGGTGCATAAACCAATTCAGCCAATAGCAACATGCGCTTGACAATACCAACCCCCAGATGAGCTACAAGTAAGGCCACATTTCCCACAGAGAGACAATTGCCCAGAGTTTTTGCAATCGGCACTCCAAAGCGCGCCTCTGTTGTGGCAATACGAAAATCACAGCAACTGGCAATGGCCAATCCCCCGCCAATGGCCATACCGTCAATCACCGCAATTGTTGGCATCGGCAGTTCGGCCAAAGGACTTAAATAGTCATCAATCCCCTGCTCGTATGTGATGCCATCGCCCCCATTTTGAAAATGCGCAAATTGGGCGATGTCACTGCCCGACACGAATGACTTACCACCCGCTCCACGAAGTATCACTACTCGGATACAGGGATTTTTCGCTAAATCTTGGCAAATCGTTTTGAGGCGCTGATACATGTCGACCGTCATCGCATTACGTGCCGCAACATGATCAAAGGTGATGAAAGCAAATTGATCCTGCAACTCGCAAATGACCCGAGCGATATTTTCTTTTGGGTCCCGGTCTACAGTAGTCATAAAGAAACCTTACTCAGCTTTAATATTTAAACTCTTGACTAGGCGCTGGTACTTGGCAATTTCACTAGCCAAGAACAAGCTGAATGCAGCTGGCGTTGTTGGACCTTCAGGTTGCAAGCCTTGCGCATCCAGTGTTTTCTTAATCTGAGGGTCAGCCATGGCGGCTTTTACTGCTTGATCGATCTTATTGACTATAGCCGGATCCATATTTTTAGGCCCCATTACGGAATACCAATTGGTTACCTCGAAACCCGTAATTCCAACTTCAGTAAAGGTGGGTACATTAGGGAGAATAGCTAAACGCTTTGGCGTAGAAATTGCTAGGGCCTTGAGGCTGCCTTCTTTTATCTGCTGCAAATTGGGTGGCAATGTATCAAAGTTCATCGTAATTTGCCCGCCTAGTAAATCAATGATGGCCTGACCACTCCCTTTATAAGGTACATGGTTCAGCGAGATGCCCGCAATTTTTGCAAACAAGGCACCTGCCAAATGCTGTGTGCTGCCAATACCAGATGATCCATAAGTCATTTGACCAGGGTTGGCCTTAGCCATGGCAATTAATTGGGACACTGAATTCACAGGCAAAGAGGCTTTCACGACTAAGACATTAGGCACATATCCTAAATAGGTAATCGGAGTGAAATCCGTTGCAGGATTGTAAGGAACACTAGTTAGAACAAATGGGGCAATGGCATTTGAGTTTGAGTGCCCTACCAATAATGTGTACCCGTCTGGATTTGCCTTAGCAACCTGATCTGCTCCAATCGTTCCAGCAGCGCCCGATTTATTATCAACAATCACGCTTTGACCCAGAATCTCGCCCATCTTAGGCGCCAGTGCTCTGGCCACAATATCGGTTCCCCCACCTGGAGCAAAGCCGACAATTAATCGAATGGGTTTAGTTGGAAAATTTTGCTGGGCAAATACAGAGGCCGGGACTACACCGCAAAGACTAGCCACGATTGCCACAAGACTTCGCAATACCCATTGATGGGAATGAATAAACATATCGTCTCCAGTATTGTTTTATATTGATAGTTATTAGTGGTTCATTCTATACATATAAGAACAATAGAGACAATGACGAAAACACCTACAAGTAAACCCCTGCCCTTGGCTGGCGTGCGAGTACTAGATGTCAGCCAAGTAATGGCTGGCCCCTATTGCTGCATGCTCCTCGCTGATTTGGGCGCAGATGTGATCAAAATTGAACCCCCAGGAACAGGCGACCAAACCCGTGGCGCAATGGGTTTTAAGATGAAGGGTTCAGACAGCATGGGCTTTCTGAATATGAATCGAAATAAGCGTAGCGTTACCCTCAACCTGAAAACCGCTGCTGGTAAAGCCATTTTCTTTAAGCTGGTTAAAACGGCTGATATTCTGGTGGAAAACTACCGTCCTGGCGTCATGAAAAAACTCGGCATTGACTATCCTTCTTTGCAAACCATGAATCCCGGCTTGGTTTATGCCAGCATCTCTGGTTTTGGACAAACAGGTCCTTGGGCGGATAGGCCAGGCTTTGATTTAATGGCTCAAGCCATGTCTGGCGTGATGAGTGTAACTGGATATCCTGATGGGCCTCCTGTAAAAGCAGGTGTACCAGTAGCGGATATTGGTTGCGCCCTTTTTGCTGTATACGGAATTTTGTCGGCTTATATTGGTAAAACGAAAACTGGTGAGGGTCAATTTATTGATGCCTCATTATTTGACTCTGCTTTAGCATTTTCGATCTGGGATACAGCGCAATACTGGGGTACGGGGATAGAGCCCTATAAATTGGGTACCGCCAATCACATGAGCGCACCGTACCAAGCGATGCAAGCTTCTGATGGTTATTTTGTCATGGGCGCTACGAATCAAAAACTATGGAAGTTACTCTGCGAAAAAATTGATCGCAATGAACTCTTTGAAGATGCGCGCTTTAAAACCAATCCCCTGCGCCTAGCTAATCGGCTTGAATTGGCGACCGAATTAGAAAAAACATTCGTAAGCAAGACCGCGGACCAGTGGATTGACCTTCTTCTATCCGGCGGCATTCCCGCGGGCCCAATCAACACCTACCCACAAGCGTTTAATAGTGAGCATGGAAAGCACCGCCAAATGCGTATTGAAATTGACCATCCTGTTGAGGGTAAGGTTCCCAATATTGGTTTTGCCGTCAAACTCATAGGCACCCCCCAGCAAGTCACAAAGCATCCGCCATTACTTGGGGAGCATACCGATGAGGTTCTTGCAGAGTTAGGCATTTCAGGTAATGAGCTTGCCACCCTTCGGGAAGGCGGGGCTTTTAATCCCTGAGAATTCATTCAAAAATAATACAAGTGAGTCCTACGTTAGCCAAAGAAAAATTTAAAAATTCTTTGGGCAAGTATTTTGACTTGACTGACGACCAATTCTTTCTGAACATCACCCATTAAAGCTTTTTCATTTTTAAGCTTTCGATCTGAAAGAATTTGAGAAATCTTTTCAATTAGGACGGGTGAGGATTGAAAAATAGGGGCTAGGTCATCTTTTGTGAGTTCCAACAAAATACCTTTGGACTTAGCGCATACATTAGCCGATCTTGGCTCACCAGTTAATAGTGACATCTCACCAACACAATCGCCAGGCCATAAATTTGCAACAATTAAAGCGCTCCCATCCTTGTTCAGAATACTGACTTCAAGGTGCCCTTCGGAAATCAAATACATGCTTTGAGCTAGCTCACCCTGAGCAATGATTTGATCTCCAGCCTCAAAATAAATAATTTTAATAACCTTAGATAATTCCTCAATCTGTTTTTCACTAAGGGCCTTGAGGATACTGAATCGATAGATATCTATCAGCCTTTGCTGAGCTTCAGATAAAGCAGCTTTTGGGTGATTAACCTCTATATCGGCATTCAAATTAATGGTAGCCGTATTTAATATATGCAGTAAGGGACCATAGACAAGACTGGTTGAAGCAAAGTGAGAGAGGCTTGGATCGCATTCATAACTGATGCCGTACCCAATCATGCCGCCTTCAAGTAGCTGAATCTGGCATGCATAACTTCTATAAAAACGATCATCCTTGGAGATTAAGTGCTTCATCGCAATATCCATCGCCTCTAACACTCGGCCGCTCTCATTTTGAGTGGTAATACTAAAGGTACAGCGGCGCTTAACTCCTCGTCTACTTGGTTGCTTGCTAATATTGATGTACTTCCAATTTAAAAATTGACGCGTAGGAACCTGAATTAAATAGGAAAACTTATCCTCAATAGTGATCATGCGATGATCGATTTGAATAACTTTGTACACATCCTTTTCGCCTGAAACCTCAATATAGTCATTGATGCTTGCTAGATGATCGGTTTGGATTTGAATACTAGCCGTAACGTCAGCAATAAAATCTCGAAAAGCGTAAGCCGCACCCAATCCCAATGCACCTGCTGCAGCTAATATGTGGGATAGACTATGATCATAGAGCAGGATAAATCCCAATAATCCCACAATCGCGTATATCGAAATTGACATCGCCATCACCGTAATTGCCGGAACTTTAAATTGCTTTGTTTTCGAGTTAATCGATCCCACCAATAATCGCATTAACATGTCTACAGTAAGGCCAAAAAGGGCAAACTGAAGGACAGGAAACACCGTTGCGGAATTAATAACTAAGTTATTGGATAAATCAACCACGGTCCAACCCCAATAACTGCCAACCCTTTTCTCAACCCAGCAAGCAAAAAGAAGATTGGAAAGTAATAAGGCAGCCCATAAGGGTTTTGACAAGAAAAATATTTTGTGATGCTTCATATGTTGTGTCAATTATTGTTTACTGTTAAATATTTGTGATGAATAAAATGGATTCTACCTGCGACCGTTTAAGAAATAAGTCTTAATTTGACCGAGCCCCTTGCACTCCATCAGCGACCTTTCCTCCAAATCAAATGTGGATTGCAAAAGAGCTTGGGTTGACGGTGCGATTTGAATTCTCCCCTCCAAGGATGTCGACTCCATCCTGCTGGCAGTGTTAACCGTATTGCCCCAGAGATCATAGGAAAATTTAGTAAAGCCAATTACGCCCGCCACAACTGGGCCTGAATTAATGCCAATGCGCATATTCAACGTCATACCATGGCTATCGTTAAATTCTTTTAAATCGACAAACATGCCCAAGGCCATATCGGCTACTATCTGAGCATGATCTGAACGGGGAATGGGCAGGCCTCCAACAGCCATGTAAGCATCTCCGATTGTTTTAATTTTTTCTAAGCCTAAATATTCAGCACGCTGATCAAACTTAGTAAATAGCGCATTTAATAATGCCACCAGCTCTCCAGCAGTTTTTTCTGAGGACATTTTGGTAAAGCCCACTAAATCGCTAAACAGCACAGTAGACTCAGGATAGTTACCCGCAATATTTTTCTCACCCCTTTTTAATCGCTCTGCAATAGGCTTTGGAAGAATGTTAAGCATTAATTTCTCAGTCTTGAGCTGCTCAATACTGAGTAATTCCTTTTCCCTTTGGAGCTCATCAATACGCCCTCTATCAATATCGCGTAAGCGTTTCTTTTCTAGTGAGGAATAAACTCGAGCTCTTAGTAAAATAGGATTAAATGGTTTGGGCAGGTAATCTTCGGCGCCAACCTGTATGCATTCCACCGTTTTAGCAAATTGATCTCCACCAGAAATAATAATCACTGGTAAATAAGAAAGCGCAGGATCGGATTTAATTAATTTCAAAACATCCAAGCCGTCTAGCTCGGGCATCTCCATATCCAACAGCATTAAATCAAAAGATTCGGCGCGAACCAGGTCAATTGCTTCGACACCATTAGTAGCCTCATGAATATTCGTGATGCCCGCTAAATTGAGTTCGCGAATCAATAATTTTCGCAACGTTCTGCTATCGTCTACGACCAAGACTCGCATTGCCATCATTTGCTCTAATAAATTAGGCGGCAATAAATTGGGTATGTCGTTATGGTTCATAGGGGCTTCTTTTTAAAAAAACTAAACTTACCTACACGATGCGGCGTGAATGTAACGTCCCCAATAAGTGACTCAGATGCTCCGAGCATTAAAAAACTTTCCTCATCAAGTAATTTCGAGTAAATCTTTGTAAGAACTGATTTTTTGGTTTCTGGTGAAAAGTAAATCAAGACATTGCGAATTAATATCAAGTCAAATGATTGAATCTCATTTAAATTTTCAATCAGGTTCACATTAAAAAAATGAATCATTTTCTTCAAGCAGGGATCGGCTACATAAAATCCATCTCGATCAACCTTAAAATATTTCTGCTTTAATTCTGGGGAGAGTCCTCTTTGAATTTCGACCGCATTAAATACTCCAGCCCTTGCTTTGGTGATTGCACTATTGCATACATCACTTGCATAAATTTTTGTATCCCAAGCGCTTAATTCAGGAAAGTGTTCTTTTAATAAAATCGCCAGGCTATATGCCTCTTGGCCAGTTGAAACTGATGTGCACCAAATATGCAGTTTTTTGTTATTTTTATTTTTATTAATGAGGCTTGGAATAGCGATCTCTATAAGGCCTCTAAAAAAATGCTCGTCTCTGAAAAACATAGTTTCATTAGTGAGAAGAGCCTCGAAGGATTGCCAATGCAATGAGCCAACAGGGGAGGAATTGAGATGCTGAATCAGAGCTGCATAATTTTCATATCCACTTACTTTTGCAATTGGTGATAACCGAGAATCCAGCAGATATTCCTTGCTATCGTCTAAAGCAAGACCTACATTTTCACGAACCGTCTTGGTGAAATCCAAAAAAGCTTGCTTACCAATCGGTATGAGGCCCGAGGTTATTGGCAAGTTAACCTCTCAATCTCTTTTGACATCATATCAAGCGGCAATATCGCTTGGGCTAAATTCGCTTTTACAACTGCTCCAGGCATTCCCCATACAACACTACTACCCTCATCTTGGGCAATGATTCTTCCGTGATTTTTTTGGATTTCATATGACCCTTTAAGACCATCAATTCCCATGCCCGTTAAGATCACCGCCAACAAGCCCGAACCATAAACCTGAGCGGCACTTCTAAAGAGGGGATCTACGGAGGGTTTACATGAGTTCTCATGAGGGCCATCGTTTAAATGAATTACCACCCCAGCACTTTCTCTAGAAAGCGTCATATGCATACCACCAGGAGCTAAATAGACCATTCCTGGATTTGCTAGCTGACCATCGTAGGGCTCCTCGACCAGCATGCACCCAATCTCGGTTAAGCGTTTGGCCAAAAATTCTGTAAATTTAGGCGGCATATGTTGGACTATAAAAACAGGTACTGTAAGCGGTTTTTTCCACTCGCCAAAAAGTTGCATTAAAGCGGCGGGACCGCCCGTTGAAACACCAATACAAAGAGCTCCAAATTTATCTTGATTAAGTGATGCGGAATTAACTACTCTTTGAGTATCGACCCTAGAATGGGCCTTATTTGCCGATAAGGAACCTATTTTACGAGCATGTAAATTTCGAATTTTCGGAACCAGCAGCTCTTCAACTGCCTTCATCGCTGCGTTTAAATCGCCCATGTTTACAGGCTTTGGCAGATAGTCACTAGCCCCGCCAGTAAGCGCATCAATGGTAATGGCAGCTCCTTTTTGAGTTAGTGAGCTGAAGATGATGATTGGGATCTGTGCATTAAATTTGCGAATTATTTTTAGCGCTTCAATACCATCCAATACAGGCATTTCAACGTCTAGCAACACTAAGTCTGGGGGAGTTTTTCTTATAAACTCCACACCTAATAGCCCATTCCCAACGCTACCAACCACCTCCATATCGCCCTGATTTAACAGTACATTTGAAATTATCTTTCGTACTACAGCTGAATCGTCAACAATTAAGATTTTAATCTTGCTCTTTTCTGGAATAGTTTCTGACATACTTTATGGCGAGATAAATAAAGGATCGACAGGGGTAGAAATTTCTACCTTGCCTGTCAGATATTGGATCAATAAATTTGGATCAATAACAACCAGCAAAGAGTCGGCCAATTTATGTGCCCCTATTACTGCATTGCGAATATGCAAAGGAAAGTTGTTGGGCGGCCTCTCAAATGTATCAGCACCGAGTGAAAGAATATCGCCAACCCCATCCACCAACAGGGAAATCGGCGATGAATCTACATCAACGATGATGCTTACCGCTTCACTTAACTTTCGACTGCCCTCAAGGCCCAAAAGGCTGCTCATATCAAAAGCAACAATCAACTGACCGCGTAAATTTAAAATTCCTTTAATTGCTGCAGGAGCTCCTGGAACGGAAGTGTAATCAGTATTACGATTCATTTCCAAAACCCTTTCCGCGGGGATGCAGAATTGATTTTTTCCGATAAAAAAAGTGAGATAACTGATATTCATTAATCCAAAACCCCTTGAATATCAATTACACGGGGGTAGCTAGTCGAGGAGTCGTGAGCATTATGCATAGCTATCACCTCTTCTAAGTCTAGGATATTAATGACATCATTTTTGTAGATAATACAACCTTGAATACCACGTTGTGGGGATGAGAGTTCGTGCATCTTTTTGGGAACTTGAATAATGTCATGAACCTGCTTAACTATCAACGCATAAGTCTTATGATTTAAATTGCAAGTCAATGCGGGGAAGACCGTTTGCTCAGAGTGACTGGACGAGTTACAACCGCTGACATAGTCCTGAAGCCTTACTGCATGCATAAAAAGATCCTTGTAATAAATGGCCTCTTTATCACCGTTTTCCTGAAATTGAGTGGCGTTCAACATCAAAATATGCTCTATGCACTCTAAAGGTAAGGCAATTCGCGATAAACCATTAAGCTCAAAAAGAAGCATGGATACCTCTTCCTCTAAAGTTTCCATCGGAATTGCGACGGGGTGAATGGGATTTGCCCGAATCCTTCCCGCTAAACCAGATTCAACTGCGATCCCATCTACATCGAGAATGAGCGATATGCGGCCAGAACCAAGGATGGTTGCTCCCGCATATTTAGGTAGGTTATTGAGTAAAGGACCTAATGGCTTAACTACTACATCCTGAATATTGAGAATGGCATCAACAATAATTCCGAATTTAACCTCATCTGACTGCACAACCACCATATTGATTGAGGCACTCTTACTATCGCTTAATTGATCTAACTTCAATTCATTATTCAAATATAAAACCGGAATTAAATTTTCACGCAGACGATAAACAGGGGTGCCATAAAAATCTTCAAATGGAGTTTCATTATTTTTTTTAATAAGCCGAGCTAATTCCAAAATTCGATTTTCAGGTATTGCAAAAGTCTGCTCTTCTAAACCGACTAATAAGGCTGGGATTATCGCCAATGTCAAAGGAATCTTTAACCTAATAGTCGTCCCTATATTAGATTCACTAGTGAGCTCGATAGATCCGCCAATGCTGATAATTTTATTTTTTACGACATCCATTCCAACACCCCTACCGGATAGACTGGAAATATGATCTTTAGTAGAGAATCCTGGCAAAAAAATGAGCTCTATAAGAGCGTCATTTGTAAGCCCCTCGGCCTCCACAGAATCGACTAGCCGCCTTTCGATTGCACGACTACGAACTCGCTCATAGTTAATCCCAGCGCCATCATCGACAATCTCAATGACGACCATCCCATTTTGATGAAACGCACTTAGCTGAATACTACCGACCTCACTCTTGCCTTTTGACTTTCGCTCTTCTGGAGTTTCAATACTATGATCAATGCTGTTACGTAGTATATGAATCAAGGGATCACGAATAGCATCTAAAAGCGCCCTATCTAACTCCGTCTCTGACCCTAGTTGAATCAAGTTGATTTGCTTATTGCATTCCCGAGATAAATCACGTACTAGTCGAGAGAATTTTGACCAGACATAAGAGATTGGCTGCATTCGCATCTTCATCATCCGCTCCTGTAACTCAAGCGTCAGCAGGTCGATGCTCCTCACCGTTTGGGAGAAATTCAAATCTTTTGAACCATTGGCAAATGGCAATAAACGATTCCGGGCTAAGACCATTTCACTTGTGAGATTCATCAAACGATCAAGGGCATCTAAATTCACCTTCACGGGCGTACTTATGTCATATGATTTATCAGATATCGCAGTGCTAGGCTCAAAAGGAATTGCGCTATCAATCGACGCTTCATTCTCCGTCAACAGTGGAATAGAGTCTATTTTTTGTGAAATTTGCCCATCAGACACCGCCTGAATTTTTGCCAAGAATTGTAGTTGCCCAATTAATACCTGATCATTACCCGTTGGTTCAGAGTGGCTTTTTTCAATTCCCTCAATAATTATTCTCAGAACATCAACGGTTTCGAGTAATCGGTCAACCTTTTCGGGGTCTAAACTGATTTGCCCATCTCTTATCATCCCCAGTAGAGACTCGCCAGCATGGGATATTTTTTCCAGTCTCTTAAACGCAAAAAAACCACTACTGCCCTTTAGGGTGTGCAAAGCTCGAAAGATGTTTCCAATTAATTTTTTATCATCTGGTAACTTCTCTAAACGAATAAACTCGGCATCCAGAAGATCGAGTATTTCCCGTGCCTCCAGAATAAATTCCGATAGAATTTCGTCATTATTTTGCATAATGGACAATATTAATACACAACGCCTTAGACAAGGGCGATAGAATTAGGCTTTAAGCTACCTTGAGGCCAGTTCCTCAAAAAGGCAGACTTTCTGTAGTGGCCACTTTTAACCTGAAATGATGAACTAAATGCTGACATCGATACTCAATAAAATTGAAAAAAAGACAGTTAAAACTAAATTATTTATCGGTTTTTCTATTATTTCTTGTTTTACCCTAATGATTGGCGCCTTATCCATTTATGCCTATCAAATCCTGGGAAGCGATACACACTGGCTTTATTACCAAAGCACCCTAGGGGTCAGCAGCGCTCAAACCTTGCGGGCTGATCTAAACTCCCTTGAATCAGATGTTAGTAGATTGCTTTTGAGTACTGGTACTGCAAAAACTGAAGGTTCCTACGCAGATAAAGTACTTCTTCATATAGATCAAACTAAAATCAACATGAAGAGCGATTTAGTTGAACTAGAAAAAACAGTAAACAGGCCTATAGTCCGCGCTTCATTTAATGAAATTAATGACAATATTGTGCAGTATTTTAAATTGATCGATCAAGTAATAGCATTGAATAAAGTTTCTAATGCCCAAGCAATGAGGTTAATGCTGGATCCCAACTTCGAAGCCGAGCAGGGAAAAATTCATGCGCCCCTAGATAAACTTATTGAACTGAAATTGGCTAGTGCCAAAGCTAAATACGATGAATCCATCCAAACTAAGCTAGAAGTAACCTATCTGACTATCTTAGCCATTTTTCTAAGCTTTGGATTGAGTATTTTAATTGCGCTGATGGTAAGAAAGACCATCATTAATCCATTAACCATTTCTAAGAATTCCATTAACGATTTAGCGGAATCAAAGCTCAATAAAACTATTACCAATCTGGATCATGATGGAGTTGTTGGTCAGATCACTAGATCCGTTGTAGTCCTACAAACAAACCTGCGCAATGCCATTAGAGATATTAGTGACAATGCTTTGGTGATTAGCAGCTCATCCGAAGAACTAGCGGCTGTAAGCGCCCAGCTTAGCAGTAGCGCTGAGGAGACCTCCATTCAAGCAAATGAGGTTGCGAAATCATCAGATTTAGTCAGCCAGAACACACAAATAGTGGCGGCCTCAACTGAAGAATTTGGCGCTAGCATTCGAGAGATCTCAATAAATGCTACTGAAGCCTCAAAAGTGGCACACCAAGCCGTTCAAATTGCAGATAAAACCAATCAGCAAATGGAAAAATTAAGAAATAGCAGCATTGAGGTTGGTCAAATCCTAAATGTTATTTCAGGCATTGCCGAGCAAACAAACTTATTAGCACTAAATGCCACGATTGAGGCAGCTCGCGCTGGGGAGCTCGGCAAGGGGTTTGCTGTCGTTGCCAATGAAGTAAAAGATTTAGCACGCTCAACTGCAGGCGCCACGAATGAAATTGGTAAATCTATTGCCGTTATACAGACTGATGCTAATAGTGCCATTCAATCTATTCTAGAAATTACTCAAATTATCAAACGTATTAGCGATATTTCTAACATCATTGCTGCTGCTGTTGAGGAGCAGGCCGTCACCGTTGGAGAAATTTCACGAAGCATCTCCGGCTCTGCCATTGAATCCGCAGCGATAACTGATACCGTTCAATCGGTAGCTCTAGCCTCTAAAAATGTAACTGAGGGGTCCTCTGAGATTCAAAAGTCTTCAGCTGAATTAGCCAAGGTGTCGGCAAGACTAAAAGATCTAGTCTCGAAATTTGAGATCTTCTAGTTTATTTATGGAGGAGAGTCTCATTTTTTCAGCACCCACCGCAATGGCATAAGGACTAATAAATCGGATCTTACGCAAAAAGGTTAGGCGTCCTTCAATGCCATCCACAGCATTTGCACCATCCGGATTGTTAACCCTCCACTCTTTTGCCAATCGAGTGGCGAGAATCTGCCCTTTAATGGGCAGAGAGCTGGCAAAGAGATCAGCCTCAACCAGCAGCATTGCCAAGCAATTCTCGTGACTAACATCATCACCAGATACTTTAGTTAAGAGCTGGGCATAGACTGCGGGGTCGGTTGCCATGACCCATGGATACAACCGATCCATTACAAGATTTTTTAAATCACAATCCATATTTTTTTGCGATAGAAATTGCCCTAAGACAGTAAGGCTATTTTTTTCAATTTCATAGGGAATGCGATTTATCAGGCCAGGATGGTGAAAATCGTGAGCGATGGCCGCAAGCAATAGCAACCATTTTTCCTGCGGTGATGTCACCCATAAATTTGATGCTGGCTGCTCAAAAAGTTTGCCACTCTCCTGCATCAACAAATAAGAGATCATCAAACACACATCCTTGAAGTGCCGGCGAGAATGATAGGCAGGCTCTATTTTTTGTGTAGCTATGCGATCAATTTCTTGAGCTAAGTCTATACATAAAACTTTATATGGGCAGTCAGGATAATCTACGCATTGCCAAAATGGGGATGATAATAAATTCTCCATAAAAGAAGTGAAGCTACCATTCAAGACATCGATTACTTCCAGGGTCCGCTCAAGTGCATCTTCAGGGTGAAATAACGGCATACAACCTAATAGCTCAAAGATGGCAGATCTAATAGGCTGCGACACCGGCTCTGTATTTGACAAATTTTTTAGCACTTAAATTATCCAAATGAAATGAAGATTAATTGCTATATATCTCTGTGCCACCTTTAATCGTTTTGAGAACCTGAATATTTTTTATTTCATTAAATTCTACTTTTAAGGGATTTTGATTAAGCCCCACCAAATCAGCAAGCATTCCGGGGGCTATCAAGCCTTTGTTTAACTCTTCTCTATATTGATACGCAGCATTAGTAGTGAAAGCCTTGAGAGCTAAATAGGGGTCAATTCTCTGCTCTGGCCCCAACACTTCCCCGGATAGAGTCTTTCTATTCGCGAAGATCGCCAAAGCATTATTAAATCATTCAATAGGTTGGCGGACAAAACCGCGCCTTATTGATATAAGTAATTGATTTATAAGGATATTTATGGCGGAAGAGGTGAGATTCGAACTCACGGAGGACTTTCATCCTCGCCAGTTTTCAAGACTGGTGCATTCAACCGCTCTGCCACTCTTCCTTTTCCCCAGTAAAGCCTATTTGAGAATCAAGCACCAGATTATAGAGAACTTTTGATGAGTCGCTCTAAATATTGTGCAATGGAGAGGCTAGAGGTGAGTCCAGGGGACTCAAAGCCATAAAGATTAAACAGACCTTGTAAATGATGTTGCTCAGGTCCATTAAAGGAAAAATCTCCTGCGGAATTATTGGACGGTACGATCTTGGCCCTTACCCCAGAGTAATCAGCTTGCAATGACCCCTCTTTGAGTCCGGGCCAATATTGACGCACCGCCGAATAAAAGCCCTCTCCCCTTTTGACATCTACTGTGTAGTCAATTTGATCCTCAGCATCTATCTCTAGCCACTCCACATCAGGACCAAATTTTGCCTGTCCGGCCATATCTAAGGTGAGGTGAACTCCCACCCCGACTCGGGAACGGGGTAGATTAAATGGCTAAATGGAGCTCTACCAGAAAGGGAAAAGTAATTTCCTTTAGCGAAGTAGGCCTTGGGAATATGTACCTTCGATAGTCCTTCGATATTCTGTGCAATTGCTGGAGCACTCAAACCTGCGCAATTAATGAGTAAGGAAGTGTGAATTTTCATGCTATCAGTGCCGCCGATTTCTAATTCAAAACCACCTTCCGCATTTTTCCCAATGGCCTTTGCTCTTATAAGCGGAGATTGATAAGCGACCACCCCACTCGCATCCTGAAAACCTCCGAGCAAAGAAAGCATGAAACCGTGACTATCCACTACGCCAGTGGTAGAGGATAAAAGAGCTGCTTCACATTGCAGCTCAGACTCAAGCAACTTAGCCTGCTCAGCAGTGATCAGCTTAATTTCTGGTACGTCATTATTTTGCGCTTTATATAAAATAGCTTGTAGGTCACCAATCTGTGATTGGGAAGTGGCTACGATGAGCTTTCCATAGGCCTGCGTAGCTACTTGATGGCTCTGACAGTACTCGTAAAGGAGATGATTACCTTGAACGCAAAGCTTGGCTTTTAGTGAATTCTGAGGGTAATAAATTCCCGCATGAATCACCTCGCTATTACGCGCACTGCTAATAGTGCCAAACACCGCTTCCCGCTCAAGCAAAATGGTTTCGCGACCCTGTAAGGCCATTTCTCGGGCCACTGCCAGGCCAATCACTCCAGCCCCCACAACAACACAATCTACCCGATCCATCTAATCATCCTAGCGTCTATTAAATAGTAGCAATATGGTGAAATCGTAACATTTACAGGGTTTTTAGCTCATTGGACACAGCATATTGATAGAATCTACCCATACTTATGCAAACCTATCTAGCCCATCCTACGAATCGAAACAGCACACCCAATAGCACCCATACCGCTGTAGATATCGTGCTCGATACAGCATATCAAGGAATAAGCGATCGCCAGTGGCAAAAACTATTTATTAAGGCGCGCGCCTCTGGGGTTGAGCAATTTATCGCAGACCTGTTTGCCGGTAAGCATGTTAATAATAGCGAAGATCGCCCAGCTCTTCACTCAGCCCTTCGTAACCTTACCAAAACCCCTGTTTTTATTGACGGTAAAGATGTGATGCCAGCAGTTTCAGCAGTCTGGCAACGCATTGAAGCGCTTTGCAATAAATGGGTTGGGGTGACTGATGTCATTCATATTGGTATCGGCGGCTCCGACTTTGGTCCGCGCTTAGCCATTGAAGCCTTAGCCTATGTTCCTGGAATTGACAGTCAGGGCATGCGCATGCATTTTTTAGCTAACATTGATACCGCCGAGTTAGCTCGCATTCTGGCGCGCGCTCAACCACACAGCACCCGAGTCATTATTGTTTCTAAGTCATTTACGACCTTAGAAACCACGATGAATGCCACAGCGGTAGTTAATTGGCTCAAAGAACATAATTGCACTACGGGTCAAATTTCGCGCTCACTCTTTGCTGTTACGGCCAATATTCCAGCAGCTCAAGCATTTGGGGTTTTAGAAGATCATATTTTCCCTTTTTGGGATTGGGTTGGTGGACGTTACTCAGTATGGTCTGCGGTTGGCCTGCCCATTGCCTTGCAATATGGTTTTGATACTTTTAAAGGCTTTCTAGCAGGTGCCGAGGCCATTGACCTACACTTTAAAAATGCGCCTTTGGAAGAAAATCTTCCAGTAATTATGGCTTTATCTCTGCTCTTTCAGCAAGAGCAGCACAAGATTAAAGCCCATGCCGCCATACCATATGCAGATGCCTTAGATTGGTTTCCCAAGTGGTTACAACAATTGGATATGGAGAGCAATGGTAAGAGTATCGATCGCGATGGCAAACCAGTGAAACACTCTTCGCCTGTGGTATTTGGAAGCGCTGGTAGTAATGCCCAACACTCCTACTTTCAACTCCTTCATCAGGGCACTGAAATTATTCCAATTGATTTCATCGCTGTAAGAGAGCCTATGAGTGATCGCCCTGAAGCGATCGCACACCATCGCATTTTGCTGTCAAACTGTTTAGCACAAGCCCAGGCATTAGCACACGGCAGAGATGCCACCAATCCCAATGATGTCTACCCCGGTAATAGGCCAAGCAATTTACTGCTACTACCTAAACTCAATGCTTTTTACTTAGGCGCTCTGCTCGCTCTGTATGAAAACCGCGCGGCCACCTTAGGTGCTTTGTGGAATATCAATAGCTTTGATCAGCCTGGTGTTGAATATGGCAAGATACTAGCGAAGCCGATTGAGAAAGCCTTAGCTAGTGATGCAACGAATATCCATGCCAGCGTAGAGATTGATGCCGTTACTGCTGCCCGAATTAATTTCTTGAATTCAAAGATCTAACTCACCTTAATTAGATCTCACCCGCCTCTCCCAGAAGGATCTGCAATGCAATTATCTCCATCAATTTTTAAAGCCTATGACATCCGCGGCATTATTGACGAGACCTTAGACCCCTCGATTGCTAAGCTCATTGGCAAGGCCTTTGGTACGGAGATGCGAGAATTAGGTGAAACTGATATCGTCATCGGTCGCGATGGTCGCCTATCGGGACCTAGCTTGATTGAAGCTCTGACCGAAGGCCTTCTCTCAACTGGAATCAATGTCATTGACTTAGGTATGGTTGCCACGCCAATGGTGTACTTTGCTGCTCATCACACCATCAATGGCAAGCAACCTCAATCCGGCATCATGATTACAGGGAGCCATAATCCACCAAATTACAATGGTTTCAAAATGGTCTTAGGTACAGCGGCCATTTACGGAGAGCAAATTCAGGCATTGCGTAAGCGCATTGAAGCTCAGAAATTTATCACTGGCCAAGGAACGCGCAGCACTTTCGATATCTTTCCAATGTATCTAGAGCGCATTATTAGCGATGTAAAACTGGCTCGTCCGATGAAGATTGCGATCGATTGTGGAAATGGTGTTGGTGGTGCTTTTGCAGGCCAATTGTTTAGAGCTCTTGGTTGCGAAGTGGAGGAACTCTTTTGTGAAGTCGATGGCACGTTCCCTAACCACCACCCTGACCCAGCACACATTGAGAACTTGCAAGATCTCATTCAGAAATTACAGACTACTGATAATGAATTGGGCCTCGCCTTTGATGGTGACGCAGACCGTTTAGGTGTAGTTACTAAAAATGGTCAAGTGATTTTCCCTGATCGACAAATGATGCTCTTTGCTAAAGATGTTCTTAGCCGAAACCCAGGAGGGCAAATTATTTATGATGTGAAATGCACTCGTAACTTAGGTAAATTTGTTAAAGAACATGGCGGTGAGCCCCTCATGTGGAAAACGGGTCACTCCCTCGTGAAAGCAAAACTCAAAGAAACTGGGGCGCCACTAGCCGGGGAGATGAGCGGTCATATTTTCTTTAAAGACCGCTGGTTTGGATTTGATGATGGCCTTTATACCGGCGCGCGCTTACTGGAAATTCTCAGTAAAGAGCAAGATCCCAATGAAACCTTAAATCATTTGCCTAATGCAATCTGCACCCCTGAGCTACAGGTCTCTTGTATTGAGGGCGAGCCATTTACCATTCTTGAATCGATTAAAGTCAATGCAAGGTTCCCGACTTCCGAATCCATTAATACGATTGATGGTGTTCGGGTGGAATATGCGGATGGCTTTGGTTTAGCAAGGCCATCCAACACAACCCCGGTAGTGGTGATGCGCTTTGAGGCAGACAGCCAAGATGCCATTATTCGTATTCAGGCAGAATTTAAGGTGGCATTACTTGCTGCTAAACCAGATGCCATGTTGCCGTTTTAATGGCCCGTTTAGTTTAAATAGAAATAGTGTTATTAGATTAAGATTTCATATGAATTTAACTGCTAGCCTGCCGATCTCCTTTGACTATCCGCAACAAAATGCTACTGGAACGACGTGTATAGCGCAGGCTTGGGCTAAAACCCCTTACCCCATGGCGGAAAAGGAAAAATCCGTCGTTATTAAGCGCATTAAGCAACTTTTGATTGAAAAAGATGCCACTTTAGTCGCCCACTACTATGTAGATGGTGATATTCAAGACTTGGCCATGGAAACAGGCGGATATGTTGCCGACTCCCTGGAAATGGCGCGTTTTGGTAAAAATCACTCTGCTCAGAATTTAATTGTTGCTGGTGTCCGCTTCATGGGCGAGACCGCCAAGATTCTGAGCCCCGAGAAACGGGTCTTCATGCCAGATTTGGATGCTACCTGCTCTCTTGATTTAGGTTGTGATGCTGCTGACTTTGAAAGCTTTCGTGCTGCCCACCCTGATCGTGTTGTTGTGGTCTATGCCAATACGAGTGCTGCAGTTAAAGCGCAAGCTGATTGGATGGTAACTAGCTCATGTGCCCTAGCGATAGTTCATCAATTAAAACTGGAAGGTAAAAAGATTTTGTGGGCACCTGATCGCCACTTGGGCCGTTATATCCAAGAACAAACTGGGGCGGATATGTTGCTCTGGAATGGCGCCTGCATTGTTCATGATGAATTTAAAGCGGTTGAGTTACAACTCCTCAAAGCAGAGCATCCCCATGCCATGGTTTTGGTTCACCCAGAATCGCCACAAGCAGTGGTTGATTTAGCTGATGTTATAGGATCCACATCAGCAATGATTAAGGCTGTTGTTGAGGGCTCAGCTACTGAATTTATAGTGGCAACAGATAACGGCATATTACATCGTATGCGCCAGTTAGCCCCTCATAAGATATTGATTGAAGCACCCACCGCAGGCAATAGTGCCACCTGTAAAAGTTGCGCACATTGCCCCTGGATGGCAATGAATGGTCTGCAAGGAATTTTAGGCTGCCTCGAAAATTCATCTGGGGAAATTTTAGTTCCAGAGCCTACGCGTCTAAAAGCTCTGTCTTGCATTGAGCGCATGCTCGATTTCACGAAAAACCATCCTGATCTTTTAGCCAAAGCACAGCACGGCTTTGTAAAGAACATTGGCGCAGCTTAATACTTCGATCTCCCTATTCATTTTTTGACTGATTCTTTTGCATGTTTGATTACAACGAAACCTTAGAGCAAGCCCGTCAACGCAATATTTCTGATGCACTCATGGAAGATATCGGTACTAGTGACTGGACTGCCATGCTTGTACCGAACAAGCCTGTGCATGCTCAGTTGCTGGTGCGCCAAGAGGCGGTACTCTGCGGCGTTGATTGGTTCGAAGGCACCCTCAAAAAACTTGATTCCACCGCAAAAGTTACTTGGCACTATGTGGAGGGCGCTCTCATGAAGCCAGACACAAAGGTATGTGATATCGAGTCGCATTCTCGGGCCTTGCTCTCGGCTGAGCGCCCCTGTATTAACTTCTTACAAACACTGTCATGGACAGCGAGTACTACCAGGCTATATGTCGATGCGATTGCTAATTTCAGTCCCAATCCCAAAGGATGCGCTGTACTCGATACTCGCAAGACAATCCCTGGGCTGCGCCAAGCACAGAAGTATGCTGTACGAGTGGGTGGTGGCCAAAACCAGCGCTTAGCATTGTGGGACGGAATTCTCATTAAAGAAAATCATATTGCTGCAACTGGGGGTGTGGCAGCGGCTATCAAAGCAGCGCAAGCCTTGCATTCTGGCGTCAGCATACAAATAGAAGTAGAAAACTTTGCCGAGCTGGAGGAAGCTCTTACTGCTGGCGCAAAGAGTGTCTTGATTGATAATTTCACTACCGATCAAATGAAAGAGGCGGTGGCCTTAACGAACGGCCGTGCGCTATTGGAAGCATCCGGTGGAATCAACTTAGATCAAATGCGCGCAATTGCCGCTACTGGGGTTGACCGTATTTCTCTTGGTAAATTAACTAAAGATATTCAGGCGGTGGATTTTTCAATGAGAATCTCCGCCTAATGTTAATGTCATCCTAGGTAATTGAGCACGCTGAATCGTTCAGATATAGACGCAAGTCGCTTAGAAATATCTATAACTTTAAATTACGGCTAGTCTGAAAATTTAAGCCTTTGAGCCATCAGAAGCTTCTTCGGACTGAGGAGTCAAGATCGTAGGATAAGAAACTGCCCAAGTACCCGGGTAGTCTCGACTGTAGTGCAACCCTCTACTTTCTCTACGCATTAAAGCTGAACGCACGATCAATTCTGCACACTCGAGTAAGTTACGAAGTTCAATCAGATCTCGCGTGACTTTAAAGTTAGCGTAATACTCCTGGACTTCATATCTTAGTAACTTGATGCGATGTAATGCTCGCTCTAATCGGCGATTGGTTCTCACAATACCAACATAGTTCCACATTAAAGAACGAAGTTCATCCCAGTTATGGGCAATCACAACCTGTTCGTCTGCATTCTCTACCTGGCTCTCATCCCACAGCGGAAGATGGGGCATAACAGGTGTTTTAAGTTCAGAAATATCAGCGGCAGCGGCTTTGCCAATCACAATGCACTCTAATAAAGAATTGCTAGCGAGGCGATTAGCTCCATGCAAACCCGTATAAGTAGCCTCACCAACTGCATATAGACCTGCCAAGTCAGTACGGCCTTTAAGATCCGTTACAACTCCGCCGCAGGTGTAATGCGCTGCTGGAACCACCGGAATGGGTTCTTTGGTAATGTCTAAACCAAGAGTCATACAACGCGCATAAATCATTGGAAAATGTTCTTTAATGAAGGCTTCGCCTAAATGGGTAGCGTCCAGATGGACATAATCTAAGCCGTGCTTCTTCATTTCAAAATCAATTGCCCGAGCAACAATATCGCGTGGTGCAAGCTCATTGCGCTCATCATGCTCTGGCATAAATCGTGTGCCATCTGGCAACTTGAGTAAACCGCCCTCACCACGAATTGCTTCTGTAATGAGGAAGGTGCGATCGCTTGGGTGATACAAGCAGGTTGGATGGAATTGAATGAACTCCATATTGCCTATACGACATCCCGCGCGCCAGGCCATAGCAATACCATCGCCAGTAGCAGTATCAGGATTGCTGGTGTAGCGATAAACCTTGCCTACGCCACCGGTTGCCAAAACAACTGCTTTAGCCTCAATCGTTTCAACGCGGTTATTTTTAATATCGAGTGCATAGACACCATAACAACGATTAGATTTAGCGCGCTTAGTCTTGGCATCCAAATGGCGATTGGTAATGAGATCTAAAGCAATCCAGTGCTCGAGCAATTGAATATTTTTGTGAGCGCGCGCTTTATCAAGCAGCACTTCATGAATAGCTTTTCCTGTAGCGTCAGCAGCGTGTGCGATACGGCGCTGGCTGTGCCCACCCTCACGAGTCAGGTGTAAACCCATTGGCCCTGCCGCATCTGTAGTGAATGGCACACCTTGGTCAACCAGCCAGCGAATGGCGTCGGCACTCTCCTCAGCGATATAACGAGCGGTAGATTCCACTACAAGGCCAGCGCCAGCATTTAAGGTATCGCTCACGTGAGCATCAATACTGTCATGCTCTTTATCGACCACTCCAACAATCCCACCTTGTGCCCAAGCTGTCGCAGCCTCACCCAAACCACGTTTCGCCATCACAATGACTGGTTGAGTTTGGGCCATATGAAGCGCCACTGTTAAACCTGCTAGGCCCGCCCCAATAATAAGGACTGGCAACTCTGGTTTGTTATCAGCTGGGGATGTTGTGGGTTTTGAACTTGCCATAGATGGATCATTCTAAAGGGCAATGAGATATTGCGCCTCCCTTACCTATTAATGACCCGATGAAAAGTGTCAAGGACAGCGATGGTCTCCAATTAAATCAACAAAAGTAGCCGACAACAAAAGGGTCTGTAAAAGGAAAAAAGCCGCTGTTAAGCGGCTTTTTTGTGCAGAAAAAATTAATCTACAGAACCGACTTTTTGCCTCTTTGGATCATTCGTGCCGTAACCCATGATTGGGGCAACTTGACCACCTTTAGCCAACTTAACAGCGCAGTATTTAAACTCTGGAATCTTGCCAAAAGGATCTAAGGCTGCATTGGTAATGAGGTTAGCCGCTGCCTCATAGTAAGCAAATGGAATAAAGATCACGCCCCGTGGAGTGCCATCATCTCTACGTACATGAATACCCACTTCACCACGCCTTGATTGAACGGTAATCACATCGCCAGCAGAAACACCTAGCTGGGTCATATCCTCCCCATTCATAGAGACGGTTGCCATTGGCTCAATAGCATCCAATACCGTTGCACGCCTTGTCATACTGCCAGTATGCCAATGCTCTAACTGGCGACCGGTGATCAGTACAAATGGATATTGCGCATCTGGACGCTCATCCGCAGGAATAATGTCAGCAGGTACCAGTCTGACTTTGCCGTCTGCAGTATCAAAGTGGTCATCGAAAACAATGGGTCGACCAGGATCTTCAAGCGAGAGGCAAGGATAGGTCACGCTAGACTCCTTCTCCAACCGTTCCCAGGTAATGCCGTTTATGGCGCCATGCATTGCTTGGCGCATTTCCTCATAAACTTCAGCTACTCCAGCATCAGGTCCCTGGTAATTCCAGTTAACACCCATTTTTTTAGCAATCTCTTGGATGATCCACAAGTCAGGTTTTGCATCACCAGGAGGGTTAATGGCCTTCTTGCCCATCTGCACCATCCGGTCAGTATTACTTGCAGTGCCAACCTTCTCGGGCCATGCGCTCGCTGGCAACACCACATCAGCTAGCAACGCAGTCTCGGTCATGAAGATATCCTGAACGACTAAATGCTCTAAAGATACCAGGGCATGACGGGCATGATTGAGATCAGGGTCACTCATCGCAGGGTTCTCGCCTTCGATATACATTCCACGAATCTTATCTGGATCACTGTCGGGTGCCGTGATCTTATGCATGATCTCCACCACGGTATAGCCTGGCTTTTTATCTAATGGTGTATCCCAGAATTTCTCAAACCAAGCATGAGCTTCTGGATTATCTACTCGTTGATAGTTAGGGAACATCATGGGTATCAATCCCGCATCACTGGCACCCTGCACGTTATTCTGGCCACGCAATGGGTGCAGACCTGAGCCTGGCTTACCAATTTGACCGGTAATACTTACCAATGCAATCAGACAACGCGCATTGTCGGTACCGTGGATATGCTGACTAATGCCCATACCCCACAAAATCATCGCCGCCTTAGTGGTGGCAAATTCACGGGCAACTTCACGCAAGGTCTCAGCAGGTATGCCGCAAAGGGGTGACATTGCTTCAGGGCTATAACCCTTGATATTTTCTTTGAGTGCATCAAAGTTATTGGCGCGATTTTCAATGAAATCTTTATCGACTAGGCCTTCTTCGATGATGGTGTAAATCATGGCATTGAGCATGGCCACATCAGTATCTGGCTTGAACTGCATAGTGCGCCAGGCATGTTTACTAATTTCTGTTTTACGCGGATCGCACAACACAATCTTTGCACCACGTTTAGCGGCATTCTTAAACCAAGTCGCGGCTACTGGATGGTTGGCAGTTGGGTTTGAGCCAATCAGCATGATTAAGCTTGAATGCTCCACATCATTGACCTGATTACTCACCGCACCAGACCCCACACCCTCTAAAAGCGCAGCTACAGAGGATGCGTGGCAAAGACGCGTGCAATGATCCACGTTATTGCTACCAAAACCTGTGCGCACCAGCTTTTGGAAAAGATAAGCCTCTTCGTTACTGCCTTTGGCAGATCCAAATCCAGCTAGTACCTTATTGCCGTACTGATCTTTAAGCTTTTTGAGTCCACCGCCAGCAACCTCTAAAGCCTCTTCCCAGCTTGCTTCGCGGAAAATGCTCGTCCAATCTTGTGGATTTTGTATGGCGTTCTCATCTTTTGCAACACCTGCTTTACGAATCAGTGGCTTGGTAAGGCGCTGTGGATTATGAATGTAATCCATGCCAAAACGGCCTTTAACGCATAGGCGATTGTGATTAGCTGGGCCATCACGACCCTCTACGCTCACAATCTTTTCATCTTTCACGTTATAGGTAATTTGACAGCCTACCCCGCAAAATGGACATACTGAATCGACTTTTCGATCCACGATTTGCGAGCCAATCAAACCCTTAGGCATTAATGCGCCAGTTGGACAAGCTTGCACGCATTCTCCACAGGCTACGCAAGTACTGTCACCCATGGGATCATTAAGATCAAATACGATCTCGCTATGAGAGCCACGCATTGCATAGCCAATCACATCGTTCACCTGCTCTTCGCGGCAAGCCCGTACACAACGATTGCATTGAATGCAGGCATCTAAATTTACCGCCATCGCTGGATGAGAAATATCGCTACTTACCCGCGCGCGACGAATTGCTTTGAGCTCTGGTCGAACAGTCACATTTAAGCGTGCTGCCCAAGTGCTAAGTTCGCCATGTTGATTTTTTTGCTCTTCTTCCTTACTGTCTCCTACCCACTTAAATCCCTCGTCTGGCATATCAGACAACAACATCTCCAATACGAGTTTTTGACTTTTTAAGGCCCGCTCACTATTAGCTTTAACTTCCATTCCAGCAGTAGCACTACGACAACAGCTAGGTGCCAAAGTGCGCTCACCATTAATCTCAACTACACAAGCGCGGCAATTACCATCCGGACGATAACCCTCTTTAAAACACAGATGGGGAATATCGATACCGTGGCGCTTAGCGGCTTTGAGAATGGTTTCGCCTTCGTAAGAAACGATGGTTTGACCGTCAAGTTTGAATTCGACCGTTTGCAGTTCGAGTTCTTTAGGGTTGGTTGGTGCGTTCATATTTATCTCGTCTTTCCCAGGCTCTTAGCTCACTGGTTTTTTAAGCAACTTCTTGGGGGAAATATTTGTGGATGCAGCGAATGGGATTTGGCGCGGCTTGACCTAAACCACAGATGGAGGCGTCCACCATTACCGTTGCTAGATCCTCCAGGGTTTCATGATCCCAGGACTGAGCTTGCATTAGCGTAGCAGCCTTCCCTGTACCAACACGACATGGAGTGCACTGACCGCAGCTCTCATGTTCAAAAAATCGCATAATATTCAAAGCCACATCACGCGCATTATCCTGGTCGCTAAATACAACAACAGCGGCAGAGCCAATAAAACAACCATAGGGTTGCAAAGTATCAAAATCAAGCGGAATGTCATTCATAGCGGCAGGCAAAATGCCGCCAGATGCACCACCCGGTAAATAACCGTAGAACTGATGCCCTGCTTGCATACCACCGCAATACTCATCAATGAGCTCTTGAATGGTGATGCCAGCTGGAGCCAGTTTGACGCCAGGCTGGTTCACTCGTCCGCTTACGCTAAAGCTTCTTAAGCCTTTGCGATCATGGCGGCCAAATGAACTAAACCACTCTGGGCCACGCTGAACAATATCGCGTACCCAATAGAGTGTTTCAAAATTGTGCTCCAGTGTAGGGCGGCCGAATAAGCCCACCTGCGCAATATATGGCGGACGCATACGAGGCTCACCTCGTTTACCTTCAATACTTTCGATCATCGCAGACTCTTCTCCGCAGATGTAGGCGCCAGCGCCACGACGTAATTCAATCAAAGGTAACGCGAATGGCGGATTTTCCTTTAATTTAGTCAATTCCGCTTCAAGTAACTCACGGCAACCGTGGTATTCGTCACGCAAGTAAATATAACAAGCATCAATTCCAACGACACTAGCAGCAATCAACAGACCCTCTAAAAAACGGTGCGGATCGCGCTCTAAATACGTGCGATCTTTAAATGTACCGGGCTCGCCTTCATCAATATTTACCGCCATCAATTTGGGTGCGATTTGATCTTTCACAATGCGCCACTTGCGCCCCGCAGGGAAACCCGCACCACCTAATCCGCGCAAACCAGAGTTTTCCATCGCCTTGATGATGCTTTCGACACTATGTTTACCGGAATGAATTTCTTTGGCCAAGGCATAACCGCCCTGAGCTAAATAAGCGTCATAGCCTACATAGTCGGGTGAAACTGCTTGATTGTCACCTTGAGGGGAAATGCTCATTTGCGTCAAATCAGCCGGCTGAAAATGGGCATCGTCTTTTGCTGGTGGCTGCGTAGTCATGCCATTTTTTACGGCAGCCTCCACTTTATCTAGCGTTGCAAATAACACGGGATACTGGTGCACTACCGCAACAGGGGCTTGTTCACAACGACCTACGCAAGGCGCAGCAATCACTTTTATATTTGAGTTACCCAAAATAACTGGGAGTTTTGCTAGTAAACTTTTTGCACCGGCTAACTCACAGGCAACTCCATCACATACCCGCACGGTAATATCAGCAACAGAATCAGTGCCGCGCACCACTTCAAAATGGTGATAGAAAGTAGCCACCTCATACACCTCAGCCATCGGCAAATTCATCTCTTTTGCCAAGGCAACTAAATGGCGGTCATGCAGAGCGCGATACTCATCATTAAGTAGATGCAAATTTTCGATCAACAAGTCACGGCGGTGTGGTGCATGACCAATGAGTTGGCGCACCTCATTAATGGAGATATCGTCAGCCTGACGGCCCTTAAGCTTACTTTTGCGACGAATGGTTTCCCTTAAATCATCTGCAGTTGCTACAGCAACGACCTTGATGTCTCCAGAAGGTTGTGGGTGATTCATAGTTGGTAGTCTCTAATTTCTTATGGCAATCATTACTGCTGTTTTTAGATGTTCAAAATAAAAGTCAAATGCTTAAAAGGGGAATGCCGATATCGACGTTCATGGGCAACTTCACCATATAAACAGAATTCCAAAAATCTTGCTTGATTTTGGGTTATTTTTAGCTCAATGTCCTTGACGGCGCTCAAGGCAATTAAACCTAGGGTTTACCCCAAATTACAGTAGGGACGGGCTAGGCTGATCGCCAGGAGGTAGTGAGTAATCTAACTTACGCTCATACACCCTTGCTTTAAAGCAATCGTTGTAGCCTTTCGTGCCAATTTGCCACCCAATCGAGGTGCAATCGTCTTGTGCGGCGGTCTCAATGGATCCACAGGCGGTAATACCCAAGCCAGCAAAAAGGGTAAATACAAAAAGCAATGGCAATTTAAATAATTTCATTCCGTTAGTCTACTGGATTTTCGATTCTCATTCGAGGGAAAACATCAGCTTGTGCAAGCTCTATTTTCTCAGTAACAATCCAATGGACTGCAAACTAATAAATATAAAACTGGGAGACACACATGCATCATGCAACTAAGCTACTTCTTACCCTTACCATTTCTATCGCGGCCCTATTTATAGGGCCCAACGCATCCGCCCAGAACTCGGAAGGTTTTGTTAATCTAATTAATGAGCTCGACCTTAGCCGCTGGAACATTATTGGCAATGCGAATTGGGTTATCGGCAAAGGCGTAATTGAAAGTGATAAACCCTATGGATTTTTGGTCAGCACCGAAGTGTACAAAAACCTGGAGATCCGCGCCGAGTTTTGGGCGGAGCCTAATACCAATAGTGGTATCTTTATCCGCTGCCAAAATCCCCAACAGCTCTCACAGAGCAACTGCTACGAAATTAATATTTTTGATGCCCGGCCTGAACAGGCTTACGCCACTGGATCAATTGTTGATGTTGCCAAAGTGGACCCCGTTCCTAAAGCGAGTGGTCGCTGGAATACCATGGAGATTATTGCCAATGGATCTCACTTTAAAGTGACTATGAATGGCGTGGTCACCGTGGCGGATGGGCAAGATAGTAAATTCACCGAAGGTCCTATTGGATTGCAATCGGCCGGCGGAATAATTAAGTTTAGAAAGCTAGAGATAAAGCCCCTGTAATAACTAAATCGCCCACCAACCAACAATGCCCCCTGGTCAGCATTGATTGGTGGTCCATTTTGCAATAATCTATGCTGGAGGAAACCCCGCCTTCTGCGCCCACATATTATTAAATATATAAATCAAAGGCTCCTCATAGACGCCCGCCTTTGTAAAAGGCTCATCTTTTAGCCAAGCACTCACTGCAGCTCGATCGGGAAAGTCGATCACAAGCAAACTTCCAATAACCGTACCCCCGTCATCCGAAGTCAATGGACCAGCAAAGGCCATACGTTCAGAGAGTTGCGCTAGGTAGGCCCGATGTTCGGGGCGCAACTGCACGCGTAGTTCTGCAGTACCTGGGCGATCGATTAAAAGAATTGAGAAAATCATATTAAATCCTATTATTTAGCAAATGAACTCCATATTACAGAAGAACATCGTTTTCCTATAACGAGAAAATTAAATACACCTCACGCGGATTACGAGGTAGATACCCCTGCCACCGCTCGACTGAGGCTTTAAGGGGTCCTACTTTAATCCCCGGGAATCTCTTTGAGGTTATGTACTGCCAATTTATTGATTGGCATATTTCCAAATTCAATTCTTAAGAGTATTCTCTTAGGAATGACATTAAGCCCCTACCATCGATTCATCATTGAAAATGAAAAGTTATGGAAACATTTACCTGATCGAGAGCGCAGAATTCTGATTGCTGTTTTGGGGCAGGATCCCCAGGATCCAATGCGAGTCATGGATATTATTCAACGTGCAGACTTAGGTTCTCAAGCAACTATTCATGCGGCGCTGACAAACTTACAAAAGACTGATTTTTTGCGCTATACCTCCTACAAAGAAGATGGGCGCAGCAAGTTCATTAGCCTAGCACCAAAAAGTGTGACCCTCTTTAAGCGTTTAGATAAACTATTCATCACTTGCGCAAAGTCACCCCAAATAGCAACGGTATAACGAGGTCTGATTTAGGTCTGGGGCATGCCTGGCCTCCCCATTTCATCATTTCGATGATTCAATAAGAAGTGCACCCCAATAACCTAAATTTTCAGTCAATTGATTTACCCCCTGATCCAGGCCTCACATTATTGCTGAACTAGGATTATTCTCAATTTACAATAATTATAAAATGAGGTACATTTTGATTGAAGATTTACAAACCTCAAATTAAGGATGGGTCAATCTATTATGTTCCAAATTACCCAGCTGGATACCGACTCTGGACTAGTTATCGTAGAGGATAAGGATTTTGGACTTCGATATGAGTTTAAAGAGCCTGAACTACAGAATGCAAAAATCATTGATGACTACGATCTCCACATCACAACAAAGGCAGGGGAAAAGATAGTAGCTCCCATCCTTAATCGGTGATCCTTAATCGGTGATCCTAAAACTCAAAGAACTGACTTAATCCACCCCTAATGCCGCTCTCCAAACCTGCGCAATTGAGGGCAATATGCTAATAGCATTGCTCTGGTGAATAATACAATCCGTGCTCCAGACATGAGAGACACCAGCCCCCTTTACTAACTCCAATGCAGATCCATTGAATAAGGCATGGGTTACCACGACATCTACAGTCTTAGCGCCCGCAACCAATAAAAGTTCCGCTGCACGTGCCAAGGTATGGCCACTACTCACAATATCATCCAATAAAACTACAGATCTACCCCGAACATCTATCGAAGGTAAAGTAATTTCAACATCCCTATCGCCCTTTCGTACTTTTTTTGCGACCGCAAAATCAAGGTGATAAGGTAAAGCCGCCCGAGCTACCCACTGGAGAGATTCCTCATCCGGCCCCATTAATATCGGATTTACTCTTTGCAAAGCCGCAAAACTCCCCATTAATGGAGCGGCACTTACCACTAGCGCATTTTTGACAGGCACTGCTTGTGCAAGCGTTGAAACCCGATGCAGGTGAGGGTCAACAGTAATAAGAGCATCAAACAGGCAAGCAAGCAAGTCACCAATAATGTGCTGACTCACTATCTCCCCCGGAGAAAAAGCCATATCCTGACGCATGTAAGCCAAATATGGGGCAATTAAAGTGAGGTGCTTTACACCTGCAATTCTTGCTGCACGGGCACTGAACAACAACTCTATTAACTTTTGATTGGGATTGTTTAGGGTGTGAAATATAGCTACACTTTCAGGAAGCTCTGCAGGCAAGCGCAGTTTGAGCTCTCCATCTGGAAATAAATGTCGATCAACCATTTGGGCAGTAGCATTACTTAAGCTGGCTAACTCAAGCGCCTGAACGGCCTCCTCCTCAAAATAAAGAAGTAGCGTTTGATTCATTAAAACTCCACAAATGCATGGTGCATCTCATCTGGGTGGCCCACCTTATACCCACTCGACTTCGAGCATAGATTTTGCGCAAACGATAAATCCGCCAGAATTTGTGCGTGTACACGATACAGAATTTGACCTATAGATACCCGATCCCCCAACTTGCATAATAAATCGACCCCAGCATTTTGAACTTTAGGGGCCCCTGCTAGACGCGCTATTCCGGCAATCTGCAGGTTATCAATATCAATCACCACTCCAGATTTTAGATAGTGTTTATGAGCAAATAGCAAGCTTGAAATCTGACTTAGCAGACTTACGAAATACTTATAAAGGGGTGAGCAAAAGCTACCTGACTGCCATGAGCAGTTTGACTGGCCTAACCATCAATTCATCTGAAGCTGCAAAGCGCGCCGCTCTATCAACGGAACAGTCGCGTCTTGCTGCATTTAGTGCGATGACAGCAGCTAAAGAAGCCTCGAGTCATCCCGCATTACTTACTGTAATTGAATTAGCAGTATCGGCATCGGTGGCTGCTGCTTTAGCATCGGTTGAATCTGCTGCTGCAGCTACGGCTGCATCTGCAGCAGCTTCAGCTGCGGTAGCCCATCAAGCAGAAGAGTCGTTGCTCAAGGCCTCTGCTGAAGCAGCGACAGCATCCAAATTAGCGGCAGAATCAGCCGCCGAAGCAGTCAAAATGTCATTGGAAGCAAAAAAGATGGTTCCGGGGGGGGATGAATAATAGTTGGAAGACTTAATTGGTGGACCCGCCTAGAAAAAAGTAGCTTCGGCTGGTAGCGAAAGAAATTTAAAATATTATCGCGACTATCGATGGGATATTTAACGGTGAAATGTCTTCTGAGGTCAAGATCAATGCCGCAACCAAAGCGGCACCTATATTCTTAGCAATCCTACATAGACTAAATAAAGCATTGCTTAGCCCCCTTTAATCTTGGTCCTTAGAGCATTAATGGCGCTTAAAAAACTAAAATAGGATGTCTCTTCGCCGACTGGCACCCCACTTCTAATAACGCTTGCGTTGATATACTCCAAATCCTCAAGCATCAGTATTTTTTCTACTGGGGTAAGCGGCCCATTACATATACGTAATTCAATACCAAGAAGCTCTTTGTAATGAGGCAGCTCCTTAAGATTGAAGCGATGTTTTCTCAGCTGAATAACCAATTTGGACAATGGATAAAGAACCGCAAAGATAGTTAATATTAGTACCCACGTCCTATCAAGCAAGCCGGCTAGCCAATAAGGCAAATAGCGCATGCTTTGTGGCGACCCGTAATCATAGAAATGCTGGGCAACTGGACTAATTGGTATTGTTGGGTCCATATAAGATGGAAATTCATCGCGTTTAGCAAAAAAGAGTTTACGAGAAGCACGATTGTCATCTCTGGCCGCCAATAAGATGGCAAGCTGCAAGTCTGGATTCATATTGCGCTTCACAACCAAGCTGGTCGTAGTGGCAATCAAGGAAATATCTTTTTTAGGAATATGCTCGTATATATCAACAGAATCAGCTGGAAGAATTAATGTCACAAACGAATTAAATTGTTTTTCATATGCCGGTGCATTCTTGGCATCAAATATTTCAATATTGCGATCTCTTAACAGGCTTTGAGCGACTGGATCCAAGATGGTGGATGTGAAAATGACAGCATCAATTTCTCCATTTTTTAACTTCACCTCGTTACTTGTGATGGTATCGGGATAAAAATGAGGGTTATTTGCCACGTCTATATGAATAGCTTTAAAGACCTCCTGGGCTATGACATAAGAACCACTCTTTTGGGGGCCAAGCCCCACTTTAAGCTTAGCAAATTGGCTTAAATCTGTTATTGATCCGGAGTAGCGCTTGTTATAAAAAATCCAAACCGGCTCATAGGCAATACTGCCTAGTGAATAAATACCATCAATCTGCTGATCATTTAATACACCGCCATAGGTAAATCCCGCATTTGCCTTGTCATGGGGATCATTCAGGCGCATTACATTATCAATAGCGCCATCGGTATAAATTACCGATACGTCAATCCCCGCTTTTTTTAGGATATTCGAAGGGCTAACGGCCAGCTCACTCCAGTCAGAATTCGGATAGTAAGTGGCAAAATAAACGTGCTGACCGATGCTGGGCTTTAGGTAAATTCCCACAGAAATAAGAGCGAGTAAAAAAATAATTACCAAACTTTTTGAATCTTTAATCTCTTCCCTCAATGCCACAAGTTCATCGCGGAGGACGATTTTTAAATACTGAATTGTGTTCATTGACCAACCCTATTCGCTTAATCCTGCGTAAGATTGATCTAGAGCAAGCACCATACCCCACATTGATTGATAAATGACCCTTATTGGATTTTCTCCGCCAGCCATAAACTCCAAATTGATTCAATTTGCATCGCTGAAATAGATTGAAAGCAGCTGGCGGTCAACTTGGATCGTTAACCAAACTACCGCCTACACAATATGGCTGAACCCAATAATTGAGACTTCAAAAAAAGGGGGAATATGAGCGCTAACATGAAATAAAAGCTCATTAAGTCCCTTTTAGCATCGACTTATGGGGATATTTCTGGCGGAAGGGGCGGGATTCGAACCCGCGGTAGGCTATAAACCTACGTACGCTTTCCAGGCGTATGACTTAAACCGCTCATCCACCCTTCCGTAACCCATGATTATACGGTCAACCAAAAGGGTGGGAGTCGATTTGTTTACAGCGCCTCTTTGAGCTGGTCTAGAATCGCTGGATTTTCTAGGGTTGAGGTATCTTGAGTAATCTCCTCACCCTTAGCAATCACGCGCAATAAGCGACGCATAATTTTGCCAGAACGGGTCTTAGGCAAGTTATCTCCAAAACGCACATCTTTTGGCTTGGCAATCGGACCAATTTCTTTACCAACCCAGTTACGCAACTCAGTAGCAATCTTCTTAGCTTCATCCCCTGTTGGGCGTCCACCCTTTAGAACCACGAATACGCAGATGGCTTCACCAGTCAACTCATCAGGGCGACCTACAACCGCTGCCTCTGCAACTAATGGATTAGCAACTAGGCAAGATTCGATTTCCATCGTGCCCATGCGGTGACCAGAAACATTCAAAACGTCATCAATACGGCCAGTAATAGTAAAGTAACCCGTATCTTTATTTCGAATAGCACCATCACCAGCAAGGTACAAGGTGCCGCCCAATTCCTCTGGGAAGTAGGACTTCACAAACCGATCGGGATCATTCCAAATATTGCGGATCATTGAAGGCCATGGACGCTTCACAACCAAAATACCACCCTGACCATTGGGCACATCATGACCCACTTCATCCACAATCGCCGCCATAATGCCCGGCAATGGCAAGGTACATGAGCCTGGAATCATAGGGGTTGCTCCAGGCATTGGAGAAATCATGTGACCACCTGTTTCCGTTTGCCAGAAAGTATCCGCAATTGGGCAACGTGAACCGCCCACATTTTCGTAGTACCACATCCAGGCCTCTGGATTGATTGGCTCGCCAACTGAACCCAAGAGACGCAATGAAGATAAATCGTAACTCTTTGGATGCACCGCCGGATCATTACTGGAGGCTTTGATTAAAGAACGAATCGCAGTTGGAGCAGTATAAAAAATAGTAGCTTTATGTTTTTGGATCATATCCCAGAAACGGCCTGCATTTGGATAAGTTGGCACACCTTCGAACACAATCTCGGTAGCACCAACTGCAAGAGGGCCATAAGTAATATAAGAGTGTCCCGTTACCCAACCAATGTCAGCGGTACACCAGAATATGTCGTCTGGCTTGATATCAAAGGTCCACTTCATAGTCAAAATTGCCCACAAAAGGTAACCGCCAGTGGAATGCTGTACACCTTTGGGTTTACCAGTGGAGCCTGATGTGTAGAGAATAAATAAGGGGTGCTCAGCGCTAACCCACTCTGGCTCACAAATCGCGGATTCATTGGCAACCACTTCGTGCATCCAAGTGTCTCGTCCAGCAGTCATCGGAATATTGCCGCCAGTACGCTTGTACACGATGACATTAAGAATTTTTTCGCAGTCGCCTAATGCAAGCGCTTCATCAACAATCACTTTTAGCGGTAAAGACTTACCGCCACGGAATTGTTCGTCAGCAGTAATTACGGCAACAGCACCCACGTCAACAATCCGCTCCTGCAATGATTTGGCAGAGAAGCCGCCAAACACGACTGAGTGAATGGCGCCGATTCGGGCGCAAGCTTGCATTGCAACAATTCCCTCAACCGACATGGACATATAAATAATCACGCGATCGCCAGACTTAATGCCCATTTTGCGTAGCGCATTTGCCATTTTGCAAACACGGTCGAGCATCTGTTTATAAGTTACATTGGTAACCGTACCATCATCAGCCTCAAAAATAATCGCGTTTTTATCACTCAGGCCTTTTTCGATATTGCGATCCAAGCAGTTATAGGATGCATTGGTTAAGCCATCTTCAAACCATTTATAAAAAGGCGCCTTAGATTCATCGAGAACGGTGGTGAATGGCTTTTTCCAATAGATATTTTCTTTTGCAAGACGCCCCCAAAAACCGTCATAATCCTTTTCAGCTTCCGTACAAAGCTGGTTATAAGCCTCCATTCCTGAAATAGTGGCCTTTTTAACAAAGTCTGCAGGGGGGTTAAATACGCGGTTTTCTTGCTTTATTGGTTCCATGCTTCATAACCCTCTGTCTAATAATCAATAATCTATATCTACGAACTAAACGCAGAAATAATAAGAACGCATTCTCAATAACTAATAAGATAAGTGAAAAGAAGAGGGATTTGCTCTATGGCAAACCCTTAAAATAGGGGAAACCTTAATTAATAAGTCCAAAAATATGACCAATATCAAACAAAACGACCTCATTCAAAGCATTGCAGATGCATTTCAGTTCATTTCTTACTACCATCCCAAGGACTTTATTAGCGCTATGGGAAAGGCTTATGAGTTAGAAAAAGGCGAGGCTGCTAAGGATGCCATTGCCCAGATTTTGACTAATAGTCGGATGTGCGCTGAAGGTCACCGCCCTCTTTGTCAAGACACGGGTATTTCAGTTGTTTTCCTCAAAATTGGGATGAACGTGCAATGGGCAGATGCCACGATGAGCGTTTCTGACATGGTCAACGAAGGTGTTCGCCGCGCTTATCTCAATCCTGACAATATGCTTCGCGCATCGGTTTTGGCTGATCCCGCTGGCAAGCGCAAGAACACCGGGGACAACACCCCTGCCGTCATCCATTATGAAGTCGTCCCAGGAGATAGCGTGGAAGTTATTTGCGCAGCCAAAGGCGGTGGCTCTGAAAATAAAGCCAAAATGGTTATGCTCAATCCCTCTGACTCCATCGTCGACTGGGTAGTTAAAACTGTTCCTACCATGGGTGCTGGTTGGTGCCCTCCTGGCATCTTGGGTATTGGCATAGGCGGTACCCCAGAAAAAGCGATGTTAATGGCAAAAGAGTCCTTAATGGGCCCTATCGATATTCAGGAGCTAATGGCCCGCGGTCCTCAAACTCGCGCGGAAGAGCTACGTCTCGAAATTTTTGATAAAGTCAATAAACTCGGTATTGGTGCTCAGGGCTTAGGTGGCTTAACTACCGTTCTCGATATTAAGATCATGGAATATCCAACCCATGCTGCCTCCCTTCCAGTGGCCATGATTCCAAACTGCGCTGCTACGCGTCATGTGCACTTTCATTTACACGGCGATGGGCCTGCTAAGCTTGAAATTCCTTCCTTATCCGATTGGCCAGATGTGACCTGGACACCAGATACTAAAAAATCCAAACGTATTAATTTAGACACTCTTACAGCAGAAGAAGTAGCTGGTTGGAAAGAAGGTCAGACCTTACTTCTCAACGGCAAAATTTTGACCGGTCGTGATGCTGCCCATAAGCGTATTGCCGATATGCTTGCCAAGGGTGAAGAATTACCAGTGAGCTTTAAAAACCGAGTGATTTATTACGTTGGACCAGTCGATCCAGTGCGCGATGAAGTTGTTGGCCCAGCTGGCCCCACCACCTCAACGCGCATGGATAAATTTACTGAAATGATGCTAGCCCAAACTGGCTTGATTTCAATGATTGGTAAAGCAGAGCGTGGCCCAGTAGCGATTGAAGCGATTAAGAAACACAAGTCTGCTTACCTGATGGCTGTGGGTGGCGCTGCTTACCTCGTATCTAAGGCTATTCAATCAGCCAAAGTAGTTGGTTTCGCAGATTTAGGTATGGAAGCGATTTATGAGTTTGATGTAAAGGATATGCCAGTCACCGTTGCTGTTAGCTCGGATGGTACGTCAATGCATGAGATTGGCCCAAGAGAGTGGCAGGCTAAAATTGCCAATATTCCAGTCGTGGTTGCTTAGGTAGTCGCCGTGTATTGAGTAAGATAAAAACAAAGTGAAACGGTTGATGGCTTGGCGCTAATAGGGGTTTTTGATTCTGGTATCGGAGGATTGTCCATTTTGGATGAGGCTTTGCGCCAGCTTCCTGAACAGGACTTCATCTACTTAGCCGACTCACTCAACGCACCTTATGGCGAAAAGCGAAGCGAGTGGATTGCTGAGCGCAGCCTAGAGCTCTGCAAATATTTGGCGAATCAGGGTTGCGAAGTCATCGTGGTGGCATGCAATACCGCTACCGCTAAGGCAATACAACAAATACGAATTGAGCTCAAAGACATTGCCATTATTGGAGTTGAGCCAGGTATCAAGCCTGCAGCCATGCAATCAGTTAAAGGTATTGTCGGCGTGCTGGCGACCCAAGCAACACTTAATAGCGATAAGTTCAATGCGCTACTAGCAACCTTACCCGGTCAGTGTGAATTCATTAAACAAGCTGGCGCTGGTTTGGTGCCTTTAATAGAGGCTGGACAAGCGGATAGCGAAGAAACCTTAGAGTTACTGGCCAAGCATTTAGAGCCCATTCAGGATGCTGGGGCAGACACTTTGGTGCTCGGCTGTACGCACTACCCATTCTTACGTCGGGCGATTCGAAAATTGCTTGGTGACTCTATTGCCTTGATTGACACCAGCGAAGCGGTAGTTAGGCAACTAAGACGCCAATTGGAATTGCAAGATCAATTGATCGAGAGCAATCAGCATGGTAAGGTGACTTTTGTGAGCAGCAAAGATGAAGTAAGTCTTTTGAAAATGGCGCAGGAACTCATGCACAGCAATTTGGAGATGCATGATATTTCCTCCCGAGCTTTAGGGTTGGCCTAATTTAATGAATGCCTTTTTGTCCCACCTAAAGCAATTGCTCCCATTTGATAGAACGGAGCGCACCATTATTCTTGCGGTGCTAGCGTTGCATGCGCTGTTTTTTATTGGCTTTCAAAAGGGCATGAAACCCAATACCCCCGATAATCTTGATGACACTCGTGTGATGGCTAATTTGGTGAGTCCAGAGGCCGCTAAACAACCCCAAGCGGCACCTCCCCCTCCAGCACCAACCCCGCCAAAACCAAAACAAGAACAAAAGAAAAAGGTCGTTGATGAAAAGTCCACCCAAGCGCCAACACCTCCGCAGAACCAGCAACAAGCCCCCACGCCCAAATCACAGCAGTCAAAGAGTGATTCGCAGACCCCTAATGCAACCGTAGCACCCTCCACTAACTCAGGAGCAAGCGGGACGCCAATTCAAACCGATATTGGTAAACTGGTCGTCGTATATCAGCCCGATGCCGATGCCTACTATCCCTCGTTTTCTAAGCGATCAGGGGAGCAAGGCGAGGTGGTTGTGAGGTTAATTATTGATGAAACAGGCAATGTTGAAGATGTAGCCTTATTGCGCTCTAGTTCATTCCCGCGTTTAGATCGGGCAGCAAGCGAAATTGGGCGTCGTTATCGTTTTAAACCGTTTTTAGTCAATGGTGTACCCAATCGGATTTCTACCAACCTCTTAATTAAATTTAATTTAAAGTAAAGAATTAACTATTATGAATACACCATTTGGCTTAGCCAATCTTTGGATTGAAGGCGACACAATTACTCGCTTTGTGGCATTAGCACTGTTGACATGCTCTATCGTGACTTGGGTAGTGTTACTTAGTCGCTTTTGGGACTTGCGGAATTTACGAAAATTCAAGCCTGAGCTCGATAAATTTTGGCGCGCTACTTCATTTGATCAGGGCCTCTACTCCTTTACCAATCATGTCGCCAACCCCTACTATCATATGGCTAAATCTGCTTTGGACGCTTCCGCACATCACCAAAGCCAATCTACCAACCATCGCGAACTCTTACAAACTCTGAATTACTCAGAATGGATGGCTCGTAGCCTAAAAAATAGGATTGATGGCCTTGCCGCGCAATTACAAAAGGGACTTACTTTTCTTGGCTCCACTGGTGCTACCGCCCCCTTTATTGGTTTGTTTGGAACCGTATGGGGTATTTATCACGCCCTGATCGCCATTAGTAGCTCTGGCAGCGCCCAGATTGATCAAGTGGCCGGTCCGATTGGTGAGGCGCTAATCATGACCGCGCTTGGCTTAGCTGTTGCGATCCCTGCAGTGCTGGGCTTTAATGCAATCAATCGCGCTAACAAATTACTGGTGGCCGATCTCAATCGCTTTGGCAATGATTTACTCGCCTATTTTGTCACTGGCGCCCGCGTGAAGTCCGAGGAATAAGCATGTCTTTTCATCTACAGGACGATCAAAGCGAAGATAGCATCATGGCGGAAATCAACATGACGCCAATGGTAGACGTTATGTTGGTGCTGCTGATTATTTTTATGATTACACTGCCCGTCATTCAACAGGCGGTTAAAGTAGAGTTACCCAAAGCTAATAGCGTACGCAATGAAGTAAAACCAGAATCGGTTCAACTCTCTATTGATGCAAAGGGTCAAATCTTTTGGAACAGCTCCGCAATTGATTTAAAAACGTTTGATGGCTATGCAGAAAAAGCAGCTCAGAAAGATCCTCAGCCTGAAATTAATTTGCGCGCTGATAAGTCGGTGAAATATGAATATGTGGCACAAGTTTTAGCTGCCTCACGACGCGCTGGCTTAACTAAACTTGGGTTTGTGACTGAGCCTGACTAATAGACGAGTCCACTACCCATCAAGCAATAAACGCATGCTTGATTGAAAAAACTCCAAACTATTTGTTATTTCCGTGGTGCGAGTGGAGGGACTTGAACCCTCAATCCCTTACGGGCGACAGATTTTAAGTCTGTTGCGTATACCGATTCCGCCACACTCGCTAATCTGAATTAGCAGACTCAAATCCTTTGAATCTGCTGCGTCTACTGACCTAGCCACTTAGGGTTGCGCTAGCACTGATGCCACGCTATATAAATCAAGACAGACAGAATTTTAGCATGCAAGACCTGAGTGGCTCAAAACGCTGGCAAAACCTTAGTCAAAACCGCTAAACTATTCTCATGAAATTTTCCACTACCGTTCCTAGACGATACAAAGCTCTGAGGGTTATTGTTTGGGTGGCCTCAATCTTATTGGTAATTATTGCTATTACGGCCTTGGTTTACCTGTTTTCAGCACAAACCATGGTTTCTGGCAAGCGTGTAATTAAAAGTCTGGGAGATTCGGTAGTTATCACATTTGATGAAAGTGATATTCCACACATTCATGCTAAAAATTCGGCTGATGCGCTGTTCGCCCTAGGCTACCTGCATGCTAGCGAACGCTCCTGGCAAATGGAAATTAATCGCCGACTGGCTAGCGGTCGTCTTTCAGAAATTCTCGGAAAAGACACCTTAGATATTGATCGTTTTATTCGTACTCTGGGTATCAAACATGCTGCTGAACAGCAGTTTGATCGCTACCCTATTGCCACTAAGCGATTGTTACAGGCCTATGCTGATGGCGTGAATGCTGGCAATGGCCAATTGGGCTGGGCTCTTCCAGTTGAATACTTTTTAACTGGCTCCAAACCAGGCCACTGGTCCCCGGCTGATAGTGTTGCATGGATGCTGATGATGGCTCTCGATCTCGGTGGAAATATGCATAAAGAATTAGATCGCCTAGAGTTATCTCAATTTCTGAGCACAAAACAAGTATGGGAGGTTTTGCCACCATACCCTGGAACTGATCCCGTTAGTAATGTGGATTTTGCCAAGCAATACCGAGATATCAATGTATTTAACCCCAAGACCAGCGCAATAGACCCTAAATCCAAAAAAATGCCCACCACTGAGTTAACCCTCAATGAGCTTTCTGGCGGTAAAGATGGTATTGGCTCAAATAACTGGGCTTTAAGTGGCAAGCTCACCGCTTCAGGAAAACCCTTGCTAGCGAATGACCCTCACCTTGGTCTTTCTGCTCCAGCCATCTGGTACTTTGCTCACTTGGATGCGCCTGGACTTAATGTCATTGGCGCAACTTTACCGGGGATTCCGGCAATTGTGCTGGGTCGAACCGATCAGTTTGCCTGGTCCTATACCAATACCAATCCTGATGTCCAAGATCTTTATATAGAACAATTGGATCCTAAAAACCCTAGTCTCTATCGCGGCCCTGATGGTCCGCTTGCTTTTAAAGTGCGTCAAGAAATCATCGATATTAAAGGCGAACCACCTCTGCGTTTTCTTGTCAAAGAAACCCGTCACGGTCCAGTGATATCGGACTCCTATGATCGCGCGAGCCGTGCCATAGATACAAAGCATTTTGCCTTGTCATTACGTTGGACCGCCTTAGACATAGCAAATCAATCTATTGCTGGCTTATTAGAGATGAACCAATCCAAAGATTTGGATGCCTTTAAGCAAGCATTAAGAAAAAATTATGCCCCCATGCAAAATGTTGTCATGGCCGATGTTGAGGGCAATATTTCTTACCAAGCAGCCGGCATGGCCCCAAAGCGCACCTTGCACCAAGGTTTATATGGTGTCGCCCCTGCACCTGGGTGGGAAAAACAAAATGACTGGAACGGATACGTACCTTTTGATCAATTACCTAACACCAACAACCCAGAGCAAGGATGGATTGCTACTGCAAATCAGAGAATCATTGCTGCGAATGATCCAAACCCCCTAACTGGAGATTGGGATCTGCCCACCCGCTACGACCGTATTGTGGATTTAATTCAGTCTCAGTCTAGCCATGACCTTGCCTTTATGAAGACCATGCAGGCTGATACGCTTTCTTTAGGAGCCACTCCCTTATTGGCTTTGTTTAAAAACAGTCAATCCAAACACCCGCTTGGGGCACAGGCTATTGAACTGAGTAAAAAGTTTGACGGCGATATGAAAGCTGACAGCACTGCGGCTCTTATTTTTAACGCTTGGGCCGATATGCTCACTCGCAAGTTATTTGCTCGCTTGGGGTATGCATTCACAGAAAAATATGGTGACCGAAATTTCCGCGCGCCTTTAATTGAGCAATTGAAAAACCCCAATAGTCCCTGGTGCGATGACCCCAAGACGCAAAAGGTGGAGTCTTGTCAAGAGGCCTCTAACGATGCTTTTGATCAAGGCTTAGAACAACTGAGCGCACAATTTGGCAAAGACCCTAAAAACTGGATTTGGGGAGAGGCTCATATTGCTGTGTCAGAACATCGCCCCTTAAGCAAGGTGCCGGTTTTAGGTAGTCTATTTAATATTACCCAACCCTTTCCTGGTGATAGCTTCACAATTAATGTGGGACGTCTTGAGCTTCTTAAAACGAAAAATCCCTATGAAACCAAGCAGGCCCCGAGTTTGAGAACAATTTATGACTTATCAAATCTGGAGCACTCTGTATTTATTTATCAGGCTGGTCAGTCTGGCTGGGTACAAAGCAAGCTTTATCGGAACATGAGTCCCTTATGGGCAAAAAGTGAATATTTACCACTTCAAATGAAACCTGAAAAAACCCAGCGGCAACTGGAACTTAGTACCCAGTAAAAGATCCCTTAAATTGACCCCGAGTCCGTTTAGAATTACACATATCTCTTTTAACCTAAAGCACGAGCCATGAAAAAATTAAGTACCCTCACCCTGATTACCGCCCTCACTATTTTGCCAATGGCAAATAGCTTTGCTGCTTGGAAAGAGCTTGGCTCAAATCCGTTGATGGTGGTGTATGTTGACCTAGATACCATTAATGATATGGGTGAAAAGGCGCAAATTTTGTCGATGCTCGATTTGAAGAAACCCGGCGAGAATCAGACCAATAAGAAAAAAGTGAGTTCTATTGTTGGTATCAACGAGTACAACTGCCCCGCAGTAAGCTATCGCCCAATTGAATATAAGGAATTTTCAGGCCCCAAGGGCACAGGCAAGCTGGTTTCAGACAATAAAACGCCAGATAGCCCATTTGAACCAGTAGTCAATGAGTCTTGGGCTGCAGGGGTATTTAACGTTGTCTGTCAACGTAAGTAAATTTAATTACCTGTTATCAGGGCTGGGTCTTAGCGCTTGGTCCGGATCCGCTGTTCGTTTTTATTATTTTGTTTTTCTATTTTTTATTCTGTCCCCACTTCTCTGTGGAACTTTATTAACTGGGTGCGCAGCGCCTCTATTGGCCTTAGGAAGTAGTGGCACAGCCGCTGTGAGCTCTCTCGGTACTAGTGCCGCATCCGTTGCTGTAGCAAATCCGATGACCGCCACGAGCCTAGCCTCTTCGGCAGCTACTGGTAAATCTCCTTTAGAACATATTGCCTCTGCTGCCACTAAAAAAGAATGTAATTTTCTCAATGCCTTAGGCCCCAAGCCAATCTGCGAAGAGATTCCCGTACCCGGAATGATCGATCACAGTGAGCCATATTTGGGTCCAGCCGACATTACTTCCACCCCTCTCAAACCATAGTCAGCGACTCAAGATGCCACATTTAGCTTAAGAGTTTAAAATTAGGCTCCATTAGCATTTATATAGATTTGAGACATGCCTCTAGAAAATTACTACCTCACACTCACCTGTCCCAATCGTCCAGGTATTGTTGCTGCTGTTTCTACCTATATTTTTGAATTAGGCGGCGATATTGAGGAGGCGCAACAGTTTGACGATAAAGCCTCCAAACGCTTCTTTATGCGTGTGAGCTTTAGTTGTGCCGCCAGTGTCGGGACTCTAAAAGAAGGTTTTGTCGAAATTGCGGAACGTTTTGAACTGACCTGGGATCTGCGGGCTGTTAAAGATTTGAAACGCATCCTGATTATGGCTTCCAAACTAGATCATTGCTTGGTTGATCTACTCTATCGCTGGCGTATTGGTGAGTTGCCGATGATTATCTGCGGGATTGTTTCCAATCATCCTCGCGAAGTGTACTCCAGCATTGATTTTGCGGATATTCCGTTTTATCACCTACCAGTTACCCCAGAAACTAAACCAGCCCAAGAGGCCAGGCTATTAGAAATCGTTGCTGAAAATAAAGTGGATATGGTAATTTTGGCGCGCTATATGCAGATTCTGTCTGATAATTTGTCTACTCAGCTATCCGGTCGCTGCATTAATGTCCATCACTCATTTTTGCCCAGCTTCAAAGGTGCCAAACCTTATCACCAAGCCCATGCACGCGGCATTAAACTAATTGGCGCTACCGCTCACTTTGTAACTAGTGATTTGGATGAAGGCCCCATCATTGAGCAAGATGTGACCCGCGTCACTCACGGTGATGCGCCTGATGATTTAGTGCGCAAGGGTCGCGACTTAGAGCGTACCGTCCTGTCTCGCGCCCTGCGATATTACTTGCATGACCGGGTTTTGATCAACCGCGCCACTTCTGTTGTCTTCTCCGACTAAGGCCTGACCCCAGGAGTTTCTAGTGTCATTCCTCGAGCGCGCCACATGAGAAAAAGCTCTAGTTGAGCCATTTCGGGTGAGCCATATTCAAATTGCCGGGCTCTTACGCCACTCATACAGTTTCGCAAGCGCCGTTGTAGAGAGCCTAAACTTTGCCATTCAATACGGTATATCGGATAGGCGGTAGGATGTCCTTGCGGGATCATGCTGCCACCAAGTTTCAGTCCTGCGCGATCTTGATGGCATTGTGCACAAGAAAGATTAAGTTGACCCATTCTTTCATTAAAAAATTGGCGGCCTTGCTGTAGATCTTTTTGATTCTGCTGCGTTTCCTCAATAGCAATCGGCATTCCTTTAGATTGGCTTGCCACAAAAACCGTTAATGCCAAGAGCGTTTTACTTTCATAGGCCAACTCTGGGGCCTGCTGCTTTTCTACTCGGCATTGATTGATTTGAGACTCTAAGGTTTGAAGCTTGCCTTTAATGATCTTAGGAAACTGGGTTGCCACACCGCGCATTTTTGTCCCCGCATCTCCATGGCAAGAGGCGCAAGCGATCGCCTTTTGACCTGATTTTTCTTGCCAAAGGCCTTGACCATCCATGACCCAAAATAAAGCAGGGTTTAGACTCGCATCGTCTTGCATCGCTTTATTTTCAGCAGTCATCAGGGTATAACTTGACTGGCGAGAATCTAATGCAGCCTCATTGGCAAGGGCGTTGGTAAAAAACCCGGCACTAATACTTACTAACCATAAAGAAAAGGTGAGGAGTTTCACGTAACCGTAATATGCGCTTGATTTATTGCCTCATAACCGTCATCGCCGACCCACTTAAACTCTAAGGTCGCTGTCTCGGTAGCAATCGTTGTAAAAATCAGCAAGGGATTGGCTCCAATTCCAGGGTAGAAATCCGCACTAAATACTGGAACATTGTTATAAGTACACGAAAAGGTACGAATGATATCCCGAGGAATCACCTTCCCCGCTTCGCTATAACGAAAGCCAGACTCCATATCATGCTGTGCGATCGCACGAATCTCAATAATAGAACCCTGCTTGGCTTGTGCGGGCATTGTAATTACGGTACGTGAGGTTTTACTCATACCATCTCCGTACAAGCGGATAAGGTCACTAGCGTATCAGCGTAGCCTTTCCAAAAACTACCGTCACTCATTTGCGCAATAGCCCAAACTCGTTGTGAGTCTCCAAGCCTCACTCTCGTTGTGACAATAGCCTTACCTGAGCGTGGCGTGAGATAGGCGCTAAAAATATTCGGCAGTGGATTACCTTCGGCTATCACATGAATCGCTTTGACGTAATCGGCCTCAGTCATCGGACTTTCAACACTGACCTTCAGCACCACTAAGTTACCATTCTCTACAAGGGGAGGAATAATCAAACTTACTCGCCCCTCTTGAATGCTGTTCGATCCTGTCAATTTTTCAATCGCAAGTGCAGCGTCGGCTTTTTTAGCAAAAGCACTTATAGGGTTTAGGCAAAAACTCAATGTCACCAAACCTATTTTCTGGACTTGTCTTAACCAATCTCGGCGACTATGTATTTGAGGAGAGAGCGTATTGATCTTCATTGGGTATTGTTGTTATTTAAACTCACTAAAAAGGCTACAACATCTTCAATCTCTTGAGCACTTAAAATTGGCTGTCCTGTAAATTTAGGAGCAACCCGATTAAGGCCTTCAGTGCGGTAATACGAAGGCATGATGGTATTGGAGTTAAAGTGGCTAGCATCCACTATTCGCGCTCGCAGTTGAGGGGCATTTAAGCGGGCTGAACTAAGACTCAAATCTGGGGCTAAATTTCCTTGAAAGCGCTCCTCCGGGAATGGCCCGCTGTGACATAACAGGCATAGGCCGGTTTGTCTGCTGACCACAATGGCGCGACCACGCAAAGGATCGCCGGGAGAGCGCGAAAGGGGTTTCTCAATAAAGTCGCCTGCTTCCATTTGCGCATTAGCCACGCCAAGACTGAGGATGACTAGCATTACAGCCGCTAGTACATGCCTCATCCTCATTGCCGCAGTTTCAACACTTAAACAAGCTTAATGCCACTATTTTTCAGAGGCACTGTGCGCAAACGTTTTCCTGTGGCGCGATAGATGGCATTGAGCACTGCTGGCGCAGCCACACAAATCGTTGGTTCACCAACCCCGCCCCATTCACTACCTCCACCTTCAATGAGGATAGCCTCTACCTTAGGCATCTGATAGAGACGAATTGAGTTGAAGGTATCGAAATTCTTTTGCACTACAGCACCCTTCTCAATCGTGATCTCTTCCTCAAAAAGAGCAGATAGACCATACACAAAAGAACCAGCTACCTGACGTTTGATTTGTGCTGGATTGACAACGTAACTAGGATCAGTAGCCGCCACAATGCGATGAATCTTTACATCAGTCCCATTGGTTACCGAGAGCTCACAGGCAGCGGCTACATAACTACCGAAGGCCTTCATTTGCGCAATACCGCGATACACGCCAGCTGGCGCTGGCTTTGTCCAGCCGATACCTTCTGCAGCAGCATTGAGAACCGCTAAATTACGGGGGTAGTTTTTCATATGTTTACGGCGAAACTCCACGGCATCCATTCCTGCCGCCTCAGCCAATTCATCCATAAAGGTTTCAATGAATATGGCATTTTGGTTTGCATTTACACCACGCCAGAAACCTGGAGGAACGTGCGTGTTACGCATCGCATGATCAATGTTTAAGTTATCAAAGCTATAACCAAACGCATGCTCACCCAGAGGTTCATATCCTTGGAATACCAATGGATCCTTACCTTTATTTGCTGCTACAACCGCCGGACGAACTGATGCCAGAATAGATTGACCCGATAGGCGAATATTTAAGGCAGTGACATTCTTATGCTCATCTAATGCGGCACTCATTTTGCACATCATCACTGGGTGATAACGCCCTTGCGTCATATCTTCTTCACGCGTCCAAATCAACTTAATGGGGGTGCCTGGCATTTGCTTGGCAATATTGACCGCTTGGGTTGTGTAGTCTTGGAAAGCACCACGACGACCAAATCCACCGCCTAAGTTCACCTTATAAACATTGCACTGTTCGGCAGGCAATCCTGATGCAGCAATGACTGCAGCCAATGAAGCTTCACCATCCTGAGTAGGAACCCAAGCCTCACAAGAATCGGCAGTCCATTTGGCAGTTGCTGTTTGAGGCTCTAACGTAGCATGGTTTAAGAATGGATAAGAATAGGTTGCTTCAATGGTTTTTGATGCGCTAGACATAGCCGCTTTTACATCACCATTAGCGTTATGGACAAATGCATCATCCGCACTTAAACCTGCTTCCAACATCTTCTTAATAGAGGCGCTAGATACATTGGCATTAGTGCCCTCATCCCAAACAAGGCTTACTTGATCCATCGCTGTTTTAGCTTGCCAGAAAGTTTCTGCCACAACCGCCACAGCGGAGTCTCCAACCTGAACCACTTTCTTAACGCCCTTCATGGACAATGCTTTAGTAGCGTCGTAGCTTTTAAGCTTGCCACCAAACACAGGACACTCTCGAATATTAGCAACCAACATGCCAGGCATTTTTAAATCAATGGCATAAATCTGCTTACCAGTTACCTTATCAGCCACACCATCAATTCGATTGACTGGCTTCCCAATCAACGTCCAATCCTTAGGATCTTTAAGGGTAATTTCTTTTGGAACCTCCAACTGAGAGGCGGCTACCGAAACCTTACCAAAAGTAGTCTTGCGACCAGATGGTGTATGTGTGATTACGCTGTTGAGGGCAACGCATTCCGAAGCGGGCACACCCCATTGAGTAGCAGCTGCTTCAATGAGCATCATGCGCGCCGCTGCACCCCCCTTACGAACATACTGCTCCGATGTGCGAATACCGCGACTGCCGCCCGTGGAATAACTACCCCAAGCTTGCTTGCGTTTTAAGCTTTCCCCTGGAGAAGGATACTCATAAGAGACTTTTTTCCAGTCGCACTGGAGTTCTTCCGCAACCATTTGAGCAAGGCCTGTGATCGTACCTTGACCCATCTCAGAGCGCACGATCCGAACAACAACATCGTCATTGGGCTTTACCACCACCCAGACGCCGATCTCAGGAGTGGCTAAGGGTAGCGAAGACGTAGCGCCTGAGCCTACTGCAGCATTAGCTGCAGACATAAAAGAAAAATCGAAACCAATCGCTAGACCCGTAGCAATAGCGGTGGAGCCCACAATAAAGTGGCGGCGGGATGTGTTTGTAGTAGTTGTAGTCATATCGATCCTTTATGCCTTGCTCACAGCATGAATCGCATCACGCACTTGTTGGAAGGTGCCACAACGGCAAATATTAGTTACTGCCTCATCAATCTGAGCATCCGTTGGCTTTGGGTTGTTTCGCAGTAAAGCGGTAGTCGCCATCACCATGCCGGACTGACAGTAACCACACTGAGGAACCTGATTGTCAACCCAGGCTTTTTGTACCTTAGAGAGCTGGCCATTCTTTTCTAAGCTTTCAATCGTTTCGATCTTTTTACCTTCTGCCGCACTGACAGGAAGCGCGCAACTACGTACTGCCTGTCCTTCAAATAACACGGTACAGGCGCCACACTGGCCGACGCCACAACCATATTTGGTGCCCGTTAAGCCGACCTGCTCACGGATTACCCACAACAAGGGAGTATCTGGATCAACATCAACCTTATATTTTTTACCATTGATATTTAATTCGGTCATGCACGATCTCCTGAAGGTTTTTTAATAAAGCTTAATTCGAAAATTAAAGCTTTTGCTTTCTTGCGATTATCTTAACCAAAATTCATTATGTTGCATTGCAACATAAATTAGCCCCTGTAAGATGACTCGATGATTTCAGGACTTGTTCAAATTTTGCTATTTCAAAGCTTGGGAGAGATCCTATCCAAGTTTGCCCTACCCACCCTACCGGGCCCAGTCATTGGTCTAGTGCTACTAATTGCGTGGCTGGTCCTACGGAAAGGCATTAATACAGAGCTGGCCTTAGTGGCCGATGGCTTTAGCCAATACTTTGGCTTGCTTTTTGTACCTGCTGCAGTGGGAGTGGTATTGTTTTTGCCGCAATTAAAAGCAAATGCTCTGGCTATCATTAGCGCCTTAGTGGTGAGTGTGATCTTGACCATTGCCACCAGTGCTGTCGTGGTACGTTTTTTAAGTCCCAAAGCGTCCAAGGGGCTTAACCATGAATGAACAGCATTCAATTGTGGAGATCTGGGTCTACCTCTCTGGGAGTCCCCTGTTTGCACTCTTTATTACTTTGGCCGCCTATCAAATAGGTCTATGGGTTTATAAATCCTCCAAGCAAAATCCTTTAGCCAACCCCGTGGCGATTGCCATTATTTTAGTAGCGAGCATGATTCAGTATGTAGATATGCCCTATTCGACCTACTTTGAAGGCGCGCAGTTTATTCACTTCCTCCTTGGATCTGCAACAGTCTCTTTAGCAATTCCAATTTACCGGGGTTTAAGTAGTCTAAAAGGTCGTGCACTCCCCTTGCTAGCGTCTTTAATGGCTGGTGGACTAGCCTCCATATTTAGCGCAGTCAATATTGCCAAATTATTAGGGGCAAACGCAAGTATTACAGGGGCGATGTACCCTAAATCGGTCACCGCTCCAATCGCAATGGGTATTGCTGAGCGCATTGGTGTGTCACCTACCCTCACCGCAATTTTTGCCGTAACCACCGGAATATTAGGCGCCATCTTAGCCCCCTTCATTTTTAATGCGCTAGGGATGAAAGAGTGGTGGCAACGAGGTTATGCTATTGGTATTGGCGCACACGGTATTGGTACATCACGCGCTTTTAGTATTCACCCAGAAGCTGGCACTTATGCCAGCCTAGCAATGGGTATGAACGGCGTGATTAGTGCGGTTGCCATTCCTTTTTTATATCACTTATTTAACAAGTAAATCTACCCACATGAAAATGATTCAAAAAATTAGCAAGCTACTCTTGAGCATTTACATGGTCTTGGGATGCCTCTCATTTGCAGTTGCGGCTACCGACCTTGATTGGCCCAAGAAACCTATCCTAGCTATCGTGTCATTTCCTGCAGGTGGGTCGACCGATACCTTTGCTCGCAGCATTGCCGCAACTCTTGGTGAGGCCTTAGGTCAATCAGTCGTCGTGGAGAATAAGCCTGGCGCAGGGGGAATGATTGGTCTTTCTGCTGCGGCTAAAGCTGCACCAGATGGATACACCATTCACATTAGTGGCTTGACTAATCAGGCTATTTCACAAGCCCTTTTTAAAAACCCTACTGCCGATTTGAGAACCAACTTTGTACCCGTGGCTCTGATCGGTACAGTCCCGCATTTAATTGTCGTTAATCCTGGCGTACCCGCTAAAAACCTTCCCGAACTGATTGCTTTTATTAAATCTAAAAATGGTAATTTCAATTACGCCTCACAAGGAAATGGCAGTCTGTCCCATCTCGAGTCCGCCTTGTTTATGCAGCGGATTGGTGCAAGCGGTACACACATCCCCTACAAAGGCAGTAGCTTTGCTTTGCCAGATTTAATTGCTGGCAATACCTTAATGATGTTTGATAGTGTGACAGCATCCATTCCCCATATTCAAAGCGGTAAGTTGCGCCCGATTGCAATTGCCGCTTCTGAGCGCTCACCATTGATACCTAATATACCCACGCTGGGCCAAGATGGCATGAAGCAATTTAACGTTGAAAACTATTACGCAATCTATGCCCCAAAAGGGACGCCCCCAGCCATCACCACAAAAATAGAAGGGGAGCTTCGTAAAATCCTGAGCAATCCAAACTTCAAAAATCGTATGGCCAACCAAGGTATTCATACGCAATTTGCCAATTCCGAAGAACTTGCCAAGATGACAATTGAAGAACACAGCAAGTGGGAAAAGGTAGTTAAATCAGCAAATATTAGTATCGACTAATAAATACAACAATTCGAAATGCTTCAGAACAACTCACGGAAAAAGAATCCAATATGTTAATTTCCCCTCCCTTTGGCGGCGGCCGTGCTCCAGTACTCGCTAGAAATGCTGTTGCTAGCTCGCAGCCCTTGGCTACACAAGCTGGCATAGAGGCTCTTCAAGCAGGTGGTAATGCCGTGGATGCGGCTTTGGCTACCGCAATTACACTCACCGTGGTGGAACTCACCATGAACGGCTTGGGTGGTGATGGCTTTGCCTTGATTTGGGATGGTAAAAAGTTACATGGCCTAAATGCTTCTGGTCGCGCACCTAACGCTTGGACACCGGAATATTTTGCTGGTCAAACGCTAATGCCACTCATTGGCTGGAATACCGTTACCGTGCCAGGCATGGTCTCTGGCTGGGTTGAGCTTTCTCGCAAATTTGGCAAACTTCCATTTGCCCAACTCTTTAAACGCGCAATCCATTATGCAGAAAAGGGCTTCCCTGTTTCCCCGGTGATTGCGCGTCAATGGCGCGAAGCAATTCCCATACTTAAACTACAGCCTGGGTTTACCCAATCATTCTTAGCGGATGGTAAAGCCCCTGTTGCTGGTCAAATCTGGCGCTATCCTGAGCAGGCAAAAACTTTACGTGCCATTGCAGATTCTGAAGGGGCATCGTTCTATAGCGGTGAGCTTGCTAAGAGCATGGTCGGCTTTGCCGCAGAGACTGGTGGTTGCCTTACGATGACGGACTTTGCCAATCACAAAGCAGAATGGGTTGATCCTCTGGCATTTGACTACGGCGATTACACCCTTCATGAAATCCCTCCCAATGGCTCAGGAATTGCAGCTCAAATGGCGCTGGGTATTTTGCAAGCGGCCAATGTCAAACAATATCCTGCCAACTCTGCGCAGCGCATTCATTTGCAAATAGAAGCGATGCGCATGGCGTTTGCTGATGCTTATGCACATATCTCCGAGTGCAGCACCATGAAGGTCGCTACGAGCGCTTTACTAGATAGAAATTATTTAGCCAGTCGCGCAGCCTTGATTGATCATCAGAAAGCAGGTACCTATAGGGCTGGAGATCCACACTCTGGTGGCACTGTCTATCTATGCGCCGCGGATGAATCAGGCATGATGATTTCGTATATTCAGTCCAACTTCAAAGGCTTTGGTTCCGGGGTAGTTGCTCCCGGTGGCATTGCTTTTCATAATCGAGGAATGAGCTTTAGTTTGGTCGATGGCCACCCGAATCAAGTGGCTCCAGGCAAACGCCCTTTCCATACAATCTTGCCAGCATTTCTGACTAAAGGCGACAAACCGACGATGGCATTCGGCGTGATGGGCGGCAATATGCAGCCTCAAGGACACATCCAATTTGTCATGCGCTTTGTTGATGAGTACCTCAATCCCCAAGCTTGCTCTGATGCACCCCGCTGGAGAATCGATGATGTCGGAAATCTTACGGTGGAGGCATCAATGCCTGCTGCAGTTATTGAAGGTTTAAAGACTATGGGGCATGAAGTAACGGTAATGCCAGTCAACAGCTTGGACTTCGGAAGCGCCCAAGCGATTGCCTTGCTAGGTGAAGACATTGAATCGGCTTATATTGCTGGCAGTGATCATCGAAGAGATGGCTTAGCCGCGGGATTCTGAAAAAGATAGCGACTTCCTAGCTGGCCAAGCAATTCATATAAAAGCGCTTGACCTCTAGGTCGCAACTCACATCTCTGGGCTGTATTGGGCGCTCTAAAGTGATGCCCTCAATCGTGGTGCAACGACTCAAGGCGACATAGACCTGCCCTGATGCAAACGCCCCAGAAGAAAGATCTACCTTCACCTTCTCTAAGGTCTTGCCTTGGCTTTTATGAATGGTAACGCCCCAAGCC
>Ga0214167_1000089_pt1 | contig 61454 bp, 52 predicted proteins | sample TroBogypolimnion_45_FD_153006 | JGI IMG/M metagenome (GOLD analysis project Ga0214167, IMG submission 153006) | Freshwater microbial communities from Trout Bog Lake, WI - Practice 18AUG2009 hypolimnion v3 | ecosystem: Environmental > Aquatic > Freshwater > Lake > Hypolimnion/Profundal zone ... | reverse complement strand
TCGATCTCATCACCGAACATCTCGATGCGAATTGCATGCTCTTCGTACATCGGGATTATTTCGACCGTATCACCGCGTACTCGAAAGGTCCCTCGTTCGAAGGCCATATCGTTGCGCTTATATTGAATATCAACAAAGCGGCGCAGTAGCGCATTACGTTCGATGGTTTCACCCACACGGAGTCTGATCATGCGATCGACATACTCCTGCGGTGTACCCAAGCCGTAGATGCACGAGACGGTTGCAACCACAATGACATCGCGCCGGGTAAGAAGTGAGTTGGTTGCTGAGTGGCGCAACCTTTCAACCTCTTCGTTGACGGAGGAATCCTTCTCAATAAAGGTATCCGACTGCGGGACATAAGCTTCTGGCTGATAATAGTCATAGTAGGAAACAAAGTATTCGACCGCGTTATTAGGAAGAAGTTCCTTAAATTCATTGGCAAGTTGTGCCGCCAAAGTCTTATTGGGTGCGAGAACTAGAGTAGGTCGTTGCAACTGTTCGATGAGCCAGGCAGTTGTCGCTGACTTACCGGTACCTGTAGCACCTAAGAGGACTACATCTTGCTCGCCAGCTTGAATTCGCCGGGTGAGATCGGCGATTGCCTTGGGTTGATCTCCTGAAGGGATGTAATCGCTAATAACTTCAAAAGGTTTAACTCTCCGTTGCAGATCTGTTATTGGACGCACTACATCCCCATCCGCGCCGGGTAGAGCCGATCCTCATAGAGATTTTCAACTTGGCGTAACAGATCATCTTCGCTGACTTCGTTGACCAAAATGGCATCGGCTATCGCTTCGCGCTGCGCATCCGTTGCCTGGGCCTTCATTCTTTGAGTCACCTGATAGTCCTTCATTCCGCGGGCAATAAGTCGGGCTCGGCGAGTCTCCTCCCCTGCGCTGACAGTCACCACAAAATCAAAGGGATATGGATAATCGCTCTCCGCTAGCAATGGAATCTGGCTCACCAATATTGCATCTGGCTCCAGCCCAGCCACGACCTCGTCGAAGGCGGCTCGGATTTTCGGATGGGTAATCGCCTCTAAATCTTTGCGAGCGATGGCATCGTTGAAAACTATCTCAGCTAACTTGGCGCGATCTAAGTTTCCTTCGCGCAATACGTCATCACCAAAGCGAACGAGAATCTCATCGAAACCATCCCTGCCGCGTTCGACAACATCACGGGCCAATTGGTCGAAATCCAAGACTTGAGCTCCACAGGAGGCGAAGTAGGCAGCGGCGAGCGACTTTCCTGAGCCGATTCCACCTGTTAAAGCCACGAGTAGCACTCCGTAAGCCTACTCATGGAGATTTAACTAGGCATCCTGATCAAAATGTAAAAGGCCCCGACGCTAGCGTCAGGGCCTTCAACTCTATGGGAGTCGCTAGAGGGTTACTCTGCGACCTCTTCAGCTTCTGGAGTTGCGGCGGCATCTGCTGCCTTCGCTTCTGCCTTCTGCTTCTTGTGAGCAAGGAAGCGAGTTTGGGCTTCAGCGTACTGACGCTCCCACTCTTCGCGCTGAGTTTCAAAGCCAGCGCGCCACTCTTGGGAGTCAGCATCGAAGCCTTCTGGGTAGATGAAGTTTCCTTCAGCATCGTAACGAGCCGGCATTCCATATTGGCTGGGATCGAATGCTTCGATCTCAACTTCGTGACCCTCATTAGCCTGCTTGAGAGAGAGTGAGATACGGCGGCGCTCAAGATCGATATCGATGATCTTTACAAAGAGCTCATCTCCAACTTGAACAACCTGCTCTGGGATCTCGACGTGGCGTTCGGCCAACTCCGAGATGTGAACCAAACCTTCGATACCTTCAAAGACGCGGATGAATGCGCCGAATGGAACCAACTTGGTGACTTCACCAGGAACAACTTGGTTGATTGTATGGGTGCGAGCAAATGCCTGCCATGGATCTTCTTGGGTCGCCTTGAGTGAGAGAGAAACACGCTCGCGCTCGAAATCAACTTCGAGAACTTCTACGGTTACTTCATCTCCAACTTCAACAACTTCACTTGGATGATCGATGTGCTTCCAAGAGAGTTCTGAAACGTGGACGAGGCCATCTACTCCACCAAGATCAACGAAGGCGCCGAAGTTAACGATCGATGAAACTACACCGGTACGAACTTGGCCCTTAGTGAGCTGGTTGAGGAATGTTGTACGAGACTCTGATTGAGTCTGCTCAAGATATGCACGACGTGAAAGAACGACGTTGTTGCGATTCTTGTCGAGTTCGATAATGCGGCATTCAACTTCCTTGCCGATATATGGAGTCAGATCGCGTACGCGACGCATTTCAACGAGTGAAGCTGGCAAGAAGCCGCGGAGTCCGATGTCAACAATCAAGCCACCCTTAACAACTTCGATGACCAAACCGGTGACGACTTCGTCGCGTTCCTTTTTGCCTTCGATCTCGCCCCAGGCACGCTCATATTGAGCACGCTTCTTGGAGAGGATCAAGCGACCTTCTTTATCTTCCTTCTGGAGTACTAGAGCTTCAACGCGATCACCAAGTTTTACGATCTCTGATGGATCAATGTCGTGACGAATTGAAAGTTCGCGAGATGGAATTACGCCTTCGGTCTTGTAGCCAATATCAAGGAGTACCTCTTCGCGATCAATCTGAACAACGATTCCTGAGACTAGATCTCCATCATTGAAATTCTTGATTGTGCCTTCGATTGCGGCTAGAAAATCTTCCGCGCTACCAATGTCATTTACTGCGTGAATAGTGCTCAATTTGCTCCGTAGGAATAGAAAGTAGAAGTGGGTAAAAATCACACGGTGTGCGAAAGGCTAAGGGTACTTACGCTCAGATTAAGGGTCAAACCGGATATCTAGCGGACTGGCTAGAATGCTCCCCGTGCGGGCATATTGGGCGATTTTACGTAATCCCACGGCGTTAGCCATGATGCTTGCCGCCTTCCCCGCCCGTCTGGCCTACGGCATGGTTGGCCTCGATATTTACTTCAAGGTCCACGATGACACCCATTCCATCGCTCTCGCGGGTCTAGCTGCTGGAGTAAACGGGGTCGTGGGCTCACTGAGCACGGGTCTGCGGGCTGCTGCAATAGATCGAATGGGGCTGAAGATCCCGTTGCGTGTCTTCGTGCCGGGTTATGCCATCGCACTCGCCTCCCTGTCTACCTGCCACGGCGCCACACTCTTGATCATCTTCGCCGGCATTCTCGGCTTCACAGCTCCCCCTATCAATCTCTCGGTACGACCTATGTGGCGCACCGCCGTTCCCGAAGATCAATATCGAACCGCCATTGCAATTGATACCGCATCAATGAATCTCGGCGTTGTACTTGGTCCAGCGTTAGCTACGACACTTGCACTATCTGGCCATCCTTCGAGCGGACTCATAACCACTGCCTGCTTGATATTTATTGGCGGAATCTCGCTCTCATCGCTCAAGTTCAGCAAAGAGTGGCGCCCCGAGAAACGTGAACGTGGTGGACAGACACTTCTCAAGACTCCAGGTTTTAGATTGTTACTGGCTGAAGGAATTCTTATTGGTTTTGGTACGGGTACCTATCAAATTGCCATTCCGGCAATTAGCTCCCTGCACAATCAACCACAATTCGCTGGACTGGCCTTCGGGACCACCGCCGCGCTCTCTATCTTCGGAAGTCTCATTGCCGGATCACTCGGAAGGCACATCGCCCCAGTTAAAGGCTTTCGAATTATTTATCTCTTCTGGTTTCTCTCCACCCTTCCATTCGCATTTGTAAATCCGGGGTGGTCTCTCTTAGTGGTTCTATCCCTCTTTGGGTTTATCGGAGGAGCTGAACAGGTCTATTACTTGGAGCAACTTGAGGTTATTCGACCTTATGGTAGCGGGGCTGCCGCAATCGGTTGGCTCTGGACCACCGAGGGAACATTCGGTGCGCTCGGTAACTCCAGCGGAGGTTTTATTTCGCAGCACTTCTCGCCACATTATTGCTTTGCGATCACAACGTTGATGTTTGGGGCAGGATTCATTCTAATTTTGGCTGGGCAGAGGTGGTTACAGCCCTTTGATCGAAGCAACATCAGCGTTTAGTGGGCCGCTAGATCCCAGCTCAAACCTGTACCAATATTGACTGAGAGCGGAAGCGAGAGTTCCACAGCGCTCTCCATTTCATGGCGAACCATCTCGGATAATCGAGCCTCTTCACCAGCGGCAACTTCAAAGATCAGCTCATCGTGAACTTGCAACAAGAGGCGCGAGGTGTAACTCTCTCTTTGAAGAACCCGTGCCACATTGAGCATCGCCACTTTAATAATATCTGCAGCTGATCCTTGAATAGGAGCATTGAGCGCCATACGTTCGGCAACCTCGCGACGTTGTCGATTATCACTCGTAAGATCTGGAAGATAACGGCGTCTACCTAGAATCGTCTCGGTATAACCCTTAGTCCTAGCCTCTTCAACCACAATCTTCAAATAATCTTGGATTCCACCAAACCGTTTAAAGTATTGTTGCATTAACTCCTGGGCATCTCCTGGAGAGAGGTTTAGCTGTTGCGCCAGCCCATAAGCAGATAAACCGTAGGCAAGTCCATATGACATCGCCTTAATTTGGCGCCGCATCTCGGGGTCAACGCTCTGCACAGGAACACCAAATACTTGAGCACCCACCGTGCTGTGCAGATCCTCTCCACTCTTGAAGGCAGCAATCAAGCCCGCATCTTTGGAGAGATGAGCCATAATGCGCATTTCAATCTGGCTGTAATCCGCGGTGAGGAGATTGATATAAGGCTTGGCAGCGATGAAGCAATCGCGGATTCGGCGACCTTCTTCAGTACGAACTGGAATATTTTGCAGATTGGGATCGGTTGACGAGAGCCTTCCGGTCGCAGCTACGGTCTGCTGAAATGTGGTGTGGATGCGGCCATCATCGGCAATGGCAGTTAATAGGCCATCAACCGTGGTCAGCAACTTGCTAGTTTCACGGATACGTAGCAGATGCGCCAAGATGGGGTGTCCAGTCTTCGCCCCCAACCATTCCAAACTTTCAGCATCAGTGGTGAAACCAGTCTTGATCTTCTTAGTCTTGGGAAGTTGCAGCTCATCGAAGAGGACTACCTGAAGTTGTTTGGGAGATCCAATATTAAATTCGTGGCCCGCCACTTTATGTGCTGCTGCGGTCTCTCGTTCGACCTCTTGCAAGAAAAAGGCGCGTAGCGTCTCAAGTTTTGCTCTATCTACCGCTATTCCTAAGCGCTCCATATCCGCCAACTCAAAGGCGGTGGGCATCTCGAGGTTGTTATATAAATCGATGAGTTGTCGATCGGACATCTCTTGGCGAAGAACTGGCACTAGCTCAAAGATCGTTCGAGCAAGAATGGGATTGAATGTAGAGAAGAGATCCTCGGTTACTTCAGGAATAGATTGCTCCAGAAAGCGCTGCGCTAAATCAGTCAGCTCCAAATTCCTGCCACCAGGATTAATCAAGTAGGCGGCCAACTCGGTATCAAAAACGATGCCAGCAATCTCCTCCCCGCGCAGCGCGCGTTTGGCTCCATGCGCCCATTTTGGAAGCCTAGCGTCGAGTAGCCAATCCCCCGCAGCTTCATCGACTTTATAAACCTCGGCCGTTGACAGCGCAATCGAGAAAGCTCCCTCTCTAAATCGACCAGTCGAGAAGAGCGCTATTGGTTCGGTACGGTTTTTGAGTTTCTTTGCCAGATCATCAGCGGAAATTGTAAGAATTTCCGTAGCCTGTTGAACTGGCGCCGCCTTGGGATTATTTCCGCCGAGCGCATGAATTCGATCTTTTAGCGCTTTAATTTCTAGGGTATCAAGTAGAGCGTCGACCTCTACAAAATTAGGGCCGCTCCAAGCGAGTTCCTCAATCGATGCATCAATGGCTAAGTCGTGTCGTAGCGAGGTGAGTTCGCGATTGAGTAAAACCAGGGCGATGTTAGAACGGAGAGAATCTCCGACCTTCCCCGGAATTGAATCAATAGCTTCGGTAAGCGCTGTCAATGAGCCAAAATCCGCAATCCATTTCGTTGCGGTCTTCTCACCCACTCCCGGTACTGATGGCAAGTTATCGCTCGGGTCTCCGCGCAGAGCAGCAAAATCTGGATACTGAAGCGGGGTGAGACCATATTTATCAAAGACCGCCTGCGGAGTCATGCGATTCATCTCGGTGACACCTTTTTTGGGATAGAGCACCGTGATCTGTGATGTTACGAGCTGAAATGAATCTCTATCGCCAGAACAGATGAGAACCTCACAACCTTCTGCTACTGCTCGGGTAGAAAGTGTTGCCAAAATATCATCAGCCTCAAAGCCCTCCATGGCAAAGCGCGTTATACCAAGCGCATCCACAAGTTCGTCAATATAGGACAACTGAGAACGAAACTCATCGGGTGTTGCGGCGCGCGTGGCTTTGTACTCGGGAAACATTTCAGTGCGGAAAGTCTTGCGCGAAACATCGAAGGCGACGGCGATGTGAGTGGGTTTCTCATTAGAAATCAGGTTTACCAGCATCGAGCCAAAGCCATACACAGCATTAGTTGCTTGACCTTTGCTACTTCGAAAGTTCTCCACTGGGAGCGCATAGAAGGCGCGATAGGCCATGGAGTGGCCATCGATAAGTAGTAACCGTTTCATTCCTATGATTCTAGGGTGAAATTGCGGGTGCGGCGTTAAGATAACGCCATGACCGACTATCTAAAAATGATTAACGAACGCGGCATTGGGGCTCTGGATCATAAGATGGGTATCAAGATCATTGAAGCCTCTCCAGAACGGATTGTTGGCACCATGCCGGTCGAGACAAATACTCAAGCTTTTGGCTTGCTCCATGGCGGTGCAAATGTGGTACTCGCCGAATTACTGGGTTCACTCGGCGCCTGGTTGCATGCTGGAGGTTCAAAGCAAACAGTAGGTGTCGACATCAACGCTACGCACCACAAGCCGGCCCGAAGTGGGCTGGTAACTGGAGTCGCCACGCCGGTATCGCGCGGTCGAACTTTGGCTTGCTACGAGATTGTGATAACAAACGAGGCGGGCGAACGGACATGCACCGCTCGCATCACCAGTCTGATTCTCAGCGCCTAATACATCTCTTAAATAGCGTGCTCAGCACCCGTGCCCAGATAAGCGGCTCGAACCGCTGGATCGTTGAGCAGATCAGAGGCTTTCGCCTCCTTTACAACTTTGCCTGTCTCTAAAACGTATGCGCGGTCGGCGCGTTGTAGCGCCTGCTGTGCATTCTGCTCCACAAGCAAGATCGTTGTACCGGACTTATTAATCTCTGTGATGATGTTAAAGATATTTTGAATCATCATCGGTGCCAGACCCATGGATGGTTCATCAAGAAGCAAGACTTTTGGACGAGCCATGAGACCGCGACCAATCGCCAGCATCTGCTGCTCTCCGCCAGATAGCGTTCCGCCACTTTGGCCGACGCGCTCTTTGAGTCGAGGGAAGAGTGTGTAGACACGATCTAAATCTTCTGCCATCTCAGCTCCGCGATTCTTGCGGAAGTATTTACCAATTTCCAAATTTTCCAGAACTGTCATTCCTGGGAAGATGCCACGACCCTCTGGCACCTGCGAGATTCCAAGTTCCACACGTTCATGCGCAGGTAGATTGGAGATATCTTGACCATCAAAAATGATCGACCCTCCGGTTACTTTGCGCAAGCCCGATATGGTTTTTAGAGTGGTGGTTTTGCCCGCGCCATTGGCTCCGATCAAAGTAACGATTTCGCCCTGATCAACTACAACACTGATGCCTTTAATAGCTTCGATCTTGCCATAGTGAACATGAAGGTCTTTGATTTCAAGATGCATCTGACGGTACTCCTAAATAAGCCTCGATCACCTTTGGATCGTTCTGAACCTTTGATGGAATGTCATCGGCGATCTTCTCACCGAAATCAAGTACTGAGACGCGATCGGAGATCCCCATAATGAGCGACATGTCGTGCTCGATAAGCAATACGGTATAACCAGCATCGCGAATCTTGCGAATAGTCGCGGCCAGCTCTACCTTTTCCGCTGGATTAAATCCCGCAGCTGGCTCATCGAGGAGCAATAACTCCGGAGAGGTACCTAGTGCACGGGCAATCTCTAATCGACGTTGGTCACCATAGGGCAAGTTCTTACCTAGGCGATCTGCATGTTTGGCGATACCTATAAAATCCAGAATTTCCATGGCACGTTCACGGTCAGCCTTCTCTTCATGTCGCGCCTTGGGAAGACCAAAGAGCGCACCGACGAGACCCGACTTTTTATGGACATCGGAGGCGGTCAAAACATTTTCAAGTGCTGTCATTTCGCCAAAGAGTCGTACATTTTGAAAGGTTCGGGCGATGCCTAGCTTGGTAATTTGGTGGCGCTTCTTATCAACGATGCTCTCGCCTTTAAATTTGATATCGCCATCAGTTATGCGATAAACGCCCGTTACTACATTGAACACGGTCGTCTTGCCCGCGCCATTTGGTCCTATAAGGGCAGCGATCTCTCCCTTATTTACATGAAAATCAACCTTGTTAAGCGCTGAGACACCGCCAAAACGCATCGTCACATTCTGTAAATCTAGAACTCGCTCGGTACTCATTTGTTCGCCCCCGAATTCGACTTCTTAGCTTGCTTCAATGCAGCCTTCGCTGCCTTAGCCGCCTCACGCTCTTCAAGCGACAAATGCTCTCTCTTCTTTCGCGGTAAAAGTCCATCTGGTCTTAGGTTCATAGTAATAATTAACGCTAATCCAAAAACTAATTGCCGGGCGCTAGAGATAAAGCGGATACGTTCTGGGAAGTACGAGAGGATTGTGGCTCCTAATACAACTCCCCAAATATTTCCCATTCCACCGAAGACCACACAGGAAAGTATCAATACAGATACATTGAAGGTAAAGGTCTGTGGAGCAACGAGCATCTGCTGAGATGCAAAAATAACTCCGGCTGCCCCGCCTACGGCTGCACCGATACTAAATGACCAAATTTTGTAGCGCAGGGTAGGAACACCCATCAAGATTGCAACATCTTCATCCTGGCGAATAGCTTCCCAGGCTCGACCTGGGCGGCGGATAGAAAGTCGACGGACCATCCAGATAACAAAGAGAATCATCACGACAACGATCCAGAAGAAGTGTGCTGGATTGGCTAAATCGAAGCTCTGTCCCAGGATCGAAGGTGGATTTGGAACTCCAGGGATGCCATTTGGGCCTCCGATAGAGTTGGTGTTAAGAACTGCTATTCGAACAATCTCACCAAATCCTAGGGTGACGATCGCAAGGTAATCTCCGCGCAGACGTAGAGTCGGTATACCAAGTAATACCCCTGCCAACATTGCAAAGCCCATACCCATCGGCAAAATTTCCCAGATATTCAACGTGGTTTTAGTGCCAAGAATCGCTGCGGTATATGCACCGATCGCAAAGAAGGCAACGTAACCGAGATCGAGGAGCCCGCTCTTTCCGACAACGATATTGAGGCCCAAAGCCATCAAAATATACATTCCGACTGGATAGACCAGGATCGCTTGATAGGAAGCGATAGGCGTATTGAGAATATTTGTGAATGAAAAATCACCAGCATAGGGAAGGAGGAAGACTCCAAAGATCATGACTAAAACGAAGGCTACGCGCTTGGAACGATTCCAGTCTTCCCAGAGTTGCGCGCCTTTATCTCTCAAATTTAACATGCTATCCCCTATACCCGACTCTGTTGAATGGCTTCACCAAAGAGTCCATTTGGTCGGACAAGAAGTACTAGAACTAGCACAACGAAGACCGTGACCTCTTTCCATTGTGTACCTAGCACTGCAGAGAAGAACTCTTCAGCTAGGCCTAATGTAAGGCCTCCATAAAATGCACCACGTAAGTTGCCGATGCCTCCGAGCACCGCAGCGGTGAATGCTGCAATTCCAAGGTTGAATCCCACGTTGAAGACGGTGGTCTCATAAACTGTTTCATAGAGGAATGCCGCAGCACCGGTAACCAATCCGCCAACCAAAAATGTTATAGAGATAACCCGATTGAGATTAATTCCCATGAGGCGCGAATTCTCTTCGCTCATTGATACCGCACGGATTGCCTTGCCGATACGCGTGAGTTTAACAAAGCGGTCAACGGCAAAGAAGAAGAGGGCTCCTGAGATGATCACCAAGAATTGGTCGATGCGTAGCCCAACTCCATGGATTGTAAAGATATAAAACTTGGAGAGAACGCGAGGACTTGACTCAGGTAGCGAATGGGTCAGCAGTCGGACACCTTCAGAGAGAACAATTGATGTTCCAATCGCGGAGATCAGAGAGCCGAGGCGATTAGTACCTCTGGAGCGCAAACGGCGATAGGCGACAATTTCAACCAATACAGCGACAACTCCCGAGGTCAACATGGATGCAAGAAGGCAACACAGAAGCACGATGAGTAATTTCATGCCGTGACTTGGCTGCGAATTAATATCAAATTTAAATACGGTGCGGGAGACGATTATTGTTGCGAAGGTCCCCAACATAAAAATTTCAGAGTTCGCAAAGTTAATGAGGCGAAGCACTCCGTAAACCATCGTGTATCCGACGGAGATCAATACATAGATAAAACCGAGAGCCAATCCATTGATTAATAGCGGAAAGAACTGAGACTGGACCACTGAAAAGTTCATGGAATCCTTCTGTTAAGCACCGGTAGGAAGATCAACCTAAATAAAAGTGAGAACGTATTAGTTCCGACTATAGATAAGTTGGGTGCCCCTCTTAAAGAGGAACACCCAACCAACCTTTACTACTCTTTGTAGAACTCTCTTAGGCCTAGATCAGGCTAAGAGTTATGCGTTTCCTAGGTAAGCGATTGCACCATTCTTGATGGTGAATGCGCCAACTGGAGCTCCGCCGCTAACATCGCCGTAACGTGTGAATGAGAACTTTGAACCCTTGATGCTGGTGAAAGTCTCGTTCTGTACACAGTTCTGGATTGATGAGCGAGTCAAGTGACCTTCCTTGATGCATTGTAGGAAGACATTGATTGAATCGTATGTCTCAGTTACATATGCGTGACCACTTGGGCTTGCAACGCCTGTTGCCTTGGTGAAATCAGCAAGGACGGCAGCTGAAGCAGCGAGTTCAAATGGAACTGTAGGAGCTGTGATGAGAGTTCCTTCTGCATCTGACTTACCAGCTTGTGTGATGTAACCGCCATCGAGGGTTCCATCTCCAGAAGCATAAGTACCCTTGAAGCCAGCCAAGTCAATGGCCTTCTTGAATGCTGCAGCTCCTGCGTAGTAACCGAAGTAAACAACAACGTTTGCCTTAGATGAGATCACCTTTGAAGCTGTTGATGAGTAATCTGCGGTACCTGCTGGTACTGAGTCCTTACCAGAAATTGTGACGCCAGCCTTTACCAAAGCAGCAGCGGTTGTGTCTTTCAGTCCAACACCATATGTGCTCTGGTCATCTACGTAGAAAACCTTTGGTGCTGTAACGCCCTTAACTGCAAGGCGAGCAAGTGCTAGGCCTTGGAAGGCATCCGTTGGCACAACGCGGTGGAAGAATGGGAAACCATTCGACTTAGGCTGCTTAGGATCTGTAAGTGATGGGTTTGTTGCTGATGGTGAAACAATTGTTAGGTGGCCAGACTTATAGGCAGGGAAAGATGCCTTGGTGGCGGTAGAACAGCAAGAACCAACTACGCCGATTACTGCTGCATTGCCTGCGATACCGGCAGCAACAGAAGATGATGTGGCGGCGTCAGAAACATCGTCTGCCATGATCAATTTAACTTGAACAGCAGGCTTGGATTGGTTGTACTCGTAGAGTGCAGTTTGTGCTCCAAGGAGCTCATCTGCGCCAAGACCCGCATTTGGGCCTGTTACTGCATTTTGAAATACGAGTGAAACTGATTTTGGAGCAGCCTGGGCTGATGTTGCAACAACTGAGCCAAGAGCTAAAGCGGCTGCTGCTACTACACCAAGCGTGCGCTTAGTAATGAGGTTCATGGTTACCTTTCATATCTATCGGGTAGGCAAAAAAACGTAACATCCCCATGGGAGGTTTGTGTGGGGGTACTGTACAGGCCTAGGCGGGCTTGTCTCAATAAATGACCGGCTAAATCAATGGATGGTTACGCTCAAAAGCCAGATTTAGGCTTACAGTGTTGAAAGGTTATGAAATCGTTATCTAACCAGTGCGCAGTGGCGGCATTAGTTCAATGGGACCGCATCGGGCGAGATGACGGCGAGCGCGACCGCCTTCATCGAGATACGCCGATCCATGGCCGTGCGTTGAATCCAACTAAAAGATTCGGGTTCTGAGAGATTCAGGGTCTTCATCAAAATCCCTTTGGCGCGATCGATAACCTTGCGGGTCTCGAGCCTCTCTTGTAAATCGGTCACTTCTCCCCGCAGTACTTGCTGTTCGCGATGGCGACTCACGGCAATTTCAATGGCAGGCACCAGGTCGGAGATGCTAAAGGGCTTGACCACATATGCCATCGCCCCCGCATCTCGAGCACGCTCAACGAGTTCACGTTGGCTAAAGGCGGTGAGCATAAGAACTGGAGAGATTTCGATAATCTGTTCTGCCGCAGAGATTCCATCAAGTTCTGGCATTTTGACATCTAAAATTGCAATATCTGGAAGATGTTCCTTGGCGAGCGCAATCGCCTCAACGCCATTGCTGGCTTCAGCTACTACCTGATACCCCGCATCGGTGAGCATCTCCACGAGATCCAAGCGGATGATCGCCTCATCTTCGGCTACAAGAATACGTAGAGGGACGCTCTGGGACGCCCCTTTGCCTTCAAGATTTATCATGTGCCTCGAGTCGGATTTGAACCGACACTGTGCAGATTTTGAGTCTGCCCTCTCTACCGTTGGAGTACCGAGGCTCTCTCTTGGACACTATTAGATGGCCAAGAGGTTCAGAGTATAACTGGATGAAATTAGCTCCGATATGCAGGAGCGACGCCATCGATTGCATCCCCCACAATATGGACGCGAAGGGCATTTGTAGAACCCGGAATACCTGGAGGTGCACCAGCGATAATCACGACCGGCTCGCCCTTGGCCACGCGGCCAGATTCGATCAGAAGTGCATCGACCTGCTTCACCATGTCATCGGTGTGACTGACGACAGCGATGAGTTGCGATTCGACTCCCCACGAGAGGGCTAACTGGTTAAAAACAGGAACTTCAGGGGTGAGGGCAAGAATGGGAATAACTGATCGCAGGCGAGAGATACGGCGAGCCGAATCCCCACTCTGTGTAAATGCCACGAGGTACTTGGCGCCCACAATTTCGCCGACCTCCTTAGCAGCCTTGGTTATCGCCCCACCTTTAGTTGCTGGATTGTGCCCAAGTGGTGCAATCTGATCGAGCATCGCCTCCTCGGTACGTGCAATGATGCGAGCCATCGTTGCGACCGCTTCGATAGCGAAGGCTCCCACGGAAGTTTCACCGCTAAGCATCAGCGCATCGGCACCATCGAGCACCGCATTGGCACAGTCGGTCGCTTCAGCGCGCGTTGGACTGGAATTTGTGATCATGGAATCGAGCATCTGCGTCGCAACAATGACCGGCTTAGCCGATGCACGCGCCATAGAGATGCAACGCTTTTGAACCAGCGGTACCTCCTCGATTGGCATTTCAACTCCGAGATCCCCTCGCGCAACCATAATTCCATCGAATGCGGCAACGATCTCTTCCAGATTATCTACCGCTTGTGGCTTCTCTATCTTGGCAATAACTGGGCGATGGATACCTTCTTCGTTCATAATACGATGAACATCATCAATATCTTTGGCGCTTCTCACAAAGGAGAGCGCGATGAAATCAGCCCCGGCCCGCAGCCCCCAGCGCAGATCATCCATATCCTTCTCGGAGAGCGCAGGTACTGAAACTGCGACCCCAGGAAGGTTGATACCTTTATTATTGCTAACAAATCCCGGTTGAATAACTTTGGTCACGACGTCATTGCCATTTACTTCAACAACTTCTACCGTCACTTTGCCGTCGTCAATCAAAATGCGATCTCCAGGACGGCAATCCCCCGCTAGGCCCTTATACGTGGTGCCGCATCTCTCTTTTGTGCCTTCTACTTCATCGGTAGTGATTGTAAAAATATCGCCACGGGCTAATTCATGTGGACCATCTTTGAATCGAGCAAGACGTATCTTGGGACCTTGCAGGTCAACCAGGATTGCAACTGGAACTTTTGCTGCAGATGCTGCAGCACGCACTAAGTCGAGTCGATTTTGGTGTTCATCATAACCACCGTGAGAGAGATTGAGTCGTGCCATATTCATGCCGGCAGCAATCAGCTCCGCTACCTTCTCTGGCGATTCAACCGCGGGACCCATCGTGCATACTATTTTCGCTCTGCGCATTTATCTAGCCGAAGCCTCTCTTTGGGGAACCAGGATTGGTTCCTATTAATTGTGCGTTTAATGCTCGAACCTTTATTTTATCGGTAATTGCAAAGTTAGACAGTCAAAGAACGTGATGTAGGAAGTATCGGCGCTGGTAGCCCGGTCTCCCCCAGCAAATATTCATCCACCGCTGCTGCGGCACTTCGCCCTTCGGCGATCGCCCAAACGATAAGAGATTGACCTCGGCCCGCATCACCGCAGACAAAGATTCCCTCTTCGGATGTGGCAAACTTCTCATCGCGCAGCACATTGCCGCGTTGATCGAGTTGTACCTCAAGTTGGGAAATGAGTTCAGATTTCTCTGGACCGAGGAATCCCATCGCAAGAAAGATTAGATCTGCAGGAATTTCACGTTCGGAACCTGCGACCCTTTCAAATTTTCCATTGATAAATTCGGTTTCAACGAGTTTAAGCGCCTTCACATTTCCAGCGCCATCGCCAATGAATGATTCTGTAGAAACGGCGAAGATTCTCTCGCCCGCCTCTTCGTGGGCGCTGCTGACCCGATAGATCATCGGGTACGTAGGCCATGGTTGATTCGATGGTCGCTCTTCTGTGGGGCGCGGGAGAATTTCGAGCTGAGTGACGCTCGCTGCACCTTGGCGAATCGCAGTGCCCAAACAATCAGCTCCGGTATCTCCACCTCCAAGAATCACAACATGCTTACCGTGTGCGTTAATCGGTGGATCCCCCGCTAACTCACCAAGTCCTTGTTGATTTCCCCAAGGGAGATATTCCATTGCTTGATAAATGCCCACATTGTCTCGTCCTGGAACACTCAGATCACGCCAATGAGTTGCACCAACGGCTAAAACTACCGCGTCGTAGCGTTTGCGAAGCTCAGAACCAGTTATATCGACTCCAACATTGACGCCGGCACGGAATCGCGTTCCTTCAGCCTCCATCTGTTCAATACGACGATCAACAATTGATTTCTCCATCTTGAATTCTGGAATTCCGTATCGCAATAGACCTCCAATGCGATCAGCACGTTCGTAGACAGCAACTGTATGACCAGCACGCGTCAACTGTTGCGCTGCTGCTAGACCAGCTGGCCCTGATCCAACTACAGCAATTGTCTTGCCAGTGAGGCGATCTGGAGGAAGTGGAACAACTAGCCCGTTACTAAAGGCCTCTTCAATGGTGCGAAGTTCTACCTGCTTGATTGTGACGGCATCTGAGTTAATTGCAACGACACAGGCGGTCTCGCAGGGGGCTGGGCACAAGCGCCCAGTAAATTCTGGAAAATTATTGGTGGCATGAAGGCGATCAATGGCCTCGGCTCGCTCTGCGCGCCAGATCAAATCGTTCCACTCAGGAATCAAATTACCAAGTGGGCACCCCTGATGACAAAATGGAATCCCGCAATCCATACAGCGTCCTGCCTGCTTCTGTAAATCTGCGAAGGGTTGCTCTTCGTAAACCTCTTTCCAATCCTTGATGCGTACATCGACGGGACGGCGCTTGGGCGTCTGCCGCTGTGTTGTTAGAAATCCCTTTGGATCAGCCACGGGTTGCCTCCATTATTGCTTCATCTACATTTATACCTTCGCGTTCAGCTTTCTCCATGATCGCCAACACTTTGGCGTAGTCGCGTGGCATCACGAGAGATATTCGAAGACTTTCAATCGCCCAGTCGCTCAGTAGCGCAATTGCAATCTGCGAATCGGTCTCCACCGCAAATTTTGCTATGAGGTCATGAGCTTGTTGGGCACGTCCAGGCGAGAGCGTCAAAACGTCGACCATATCTGGATTGACCAGACGAGCGTCCAAATCGAGAACGAAGGCCACGCCACCGGACATTCCGGCACCAAAATTTCGCCCGATAGTGCCGAGAATCATGGCTACTCCACCGGTCATGTATTCACACCCATGATCACCGATTCCTTCAACAACCGCTGTCGCTCCAGAATTGCGCACACAAAAACGCTCACCGACAACTCCGCGAATGAAAACCTCTCCGCTCGTTGCCCCATAGGCAATGACATTTCCTGCAATCACATTCTCGTGAGATGCAAAAGTAGCTTTCTCATCTGGCCGAACAATAATGCGTCCGCCCGATAGACCCTTTCCGACATAATCATTGGTATCACCACTCAGTCGAAGCGTTAAACCCTTAGGTATAAATGCGCCAAGTGATTGACCGGCCGAACCAAAGAGGGAAATATCGATGGTGTCATCGGGGAGGCCAGCGCTGCCATAGGCACGCGTAATTTCGGCACCAAGCATGGTACCAACCGTGCGGTTTACATTTCTAACTGGTATCTCGAAGCTGACCGCTTCACCCTTGGTGAGAGCAGCCTGTGATCGCTCGATGAGAGAGTTATCGAGGGCTGCGGCAAGACCATGGTCTTGGACTTCAGTATTTTTGCGAGATCCAGCGAAGAGCGGGGCCTTTAATAGCGGGGTGAGATCAAGACCACTCGCCTTCCAGTGCGCAACTGCATCGCGAGTATCGAGAAGTTCCACTTGGCCAATAGCTTCCTCAATGGAGCGAAAGCCCAACTGCGCTAACCACTCACGAACTTCTTCGGCAATATATTCAAAGAAAGTTTCGACGAATTCTGGTTTTCCAGAGAAGCGCTTTCGAAGTTCAGGATTTTGAGTTGCTACGCCAACTGGACAGGTATCGAGATGGCAGACTCTCATCATTACGCAACCAGAGACGACCAACGGAGCCGTCGCAAAACCAAACTCTTCCGCGCCAAGGAGCGCAGCAATAACCACATCGCGACCGGTCTTCATCTGACCATCAACTTGCACGATAATGCGATCTCGCAGACCGTTAAGCATTAAGGTCTGTTGAGTTTCTGCTAAGCCGAGTTCCCAAGGTGCACCTGCATGCTTAAGCGAGGTGAGCGGAGAAGCACCGGTGCCACCATCGTGGCCCGAGATCAAGACAACGTCGGCATGCGCCTTTGAAACGCCGGCAGCTACGGTTCCTATTCCAACTTCTGCAACTAATTTCACGTGTACGCGGGCATGCTTGTTGGCGTTCTTAAGATCGTGAATCAACTGCGCAAGATCTTCAATGGAATAAATATCGTGGTGTGGCGGCGGTGAAATCAATCCAACTCCAGGAGTGGAATAGCGCACTTGGGCGATCCAGGGATAGACCTTGTTTCCCGGAAGCTGCCCACCTTCTCCAGGCTTTGCCCCTTGCGCCATCTTGATCTGAATATCATCAGCGTTCACTAGGTATTCACTGGTTACACCAAAGCGCCCAGAGGCAACTTGTTTAATCGCCGATCGGCGGGAATCTCCGTTGGCATCGGGCGTATTACGAGCAGGATCTTCCCCCCCCTCGCCAGTGTTTGATTTACCACCGATACGGTTCATCGCAATTGCCAAGGTCTCATGAGCTTCTTGTGAGATCGAGCCATACGACATAGCACCGGTAGCAAATCGCTTAATGATGGAGGAAGTAGATTCAACCTCATCAATAGAGATTGTCTTACGAACGCCCAATTTAAAGGTAAAGAGCCCACGGAGCGTCATCAAATTCTTTGATTGATCATCCACCAGATTGGTGTACTGCTTGAAAATGTCATATCGCTTTGCACGGGTTGCGTGTTGCAACTTAAAAACGGTCTCGGGATTGAAGAGGTGCGGTTCGCCCTCTCGTCGCCATTGGTACTCTCCGCCAATTGGCAACTTCTTTGTGCCAGGAATTTCTCCCATCGGAGGGTAGGCGATGTGATGTCGCTTCACAGTTTCTTGCGCCAGAGTATCAAGAGATACGCCACCCAGACGTGAAGTCAATCCAGTGAAGTATTCATCAACCACTTCGGATGAAAGCCCGATAGCTTCAAATACTTGGGCTCCATGATAAGAAGCGATGGTGGAAATTCCCATCTTGGACATAACCTTAAGCACGCCTTTGCCCAGCGACTTAATAAGATTAGCGACTGCTTTCTCGGGAGTGATTCCCGAGATGACGCCTTGACGGACCAAATCTTCGGCGCTCTCCATCGCGAGATATGGATTTACTGCCGACGCGCCAAATCCAATAAGTAGTGCAACATGATGAACTTCGCGAACTTCGCCACTTTCGATGATTAGGCTAACGCGGGTGCGAGTCTTTTCGCGGATGAGGTGATGATGGATTGCGGCGGTGAGCAAGAGAGTTGGAATCGGTGCTTCTTCGCTATCACCATCGCGATCGGAGAGAACGACGATGCGAGCCCCGTGCTTGATGGCGAGTGAAACTTCAGCGCGAATCTCTTCGATGCGATCGCGAAGCGCTTCTCCGCCACCCATGACGGGAAAGAGGCCTCGCACCACATGTGAATCGAAATATGGATGTTCGCCATCGGTATTGACGTGAATAATCTTGGCGAGCTCGTCATTATCGATGACTGGAAAGTCGAGTGAGATTTGACGGCAGGAGTCTGCAGATGGGTGGAGAAGATTGGATTCAGCTCCGATGGTTTGGCCGAGGCTGGTAACCATCTCTTCGCGAATTGCATCCAGCGGTGGGTTGGTTACTTGAGCAAAAAGCTGGGCGAAGTAGTCAAAGAGCAGACGTGGTTTTTCGGAGAGCGCGGCGATGGGAGAGTCAGTCCCCATCGAGCCCAAAGGCTCAGCACCATTCTTGGCCATCGGAGCAATGATGATCCGAAGTTCTTCCTCGGTATATCCAAAGGCACGTTGGCGTCGCAAGACAGAGGAGTGTGGGTAAATAATATGTTCGCGCGATGGGAGATCAGCGAGTCGAACAACACCTTCAGCGAGCCACTCCCCGTACGGCTCCGAGGCCGCTAAAGAACCTTTGATTTCGCCGTCTTCGATAATACGACCTTCTGCAATATCGACAAGGAACATTCGGCCGGGCTGCAAACGACCTTTGCGAACAACCTTTGCTGGATCAATTTCTAGCACTCCAACCTCAGAGGCCAGAATAACAAGCCCATCGTCGGTGACCCAGAATCGAGAAGGTCGAAGCCCGTTGCGATCAAGAACCGCACCAACGTGAGATCCGTCGGTAAAGGTAACGCAGGCGGGTCCATCCCATGGCTCCATCAACGAAGCATGAAAGGCATAGAAATCTCGAAGTTGCTGGGGCATCGTTGTGCTGTTCTCCCAGGCCTCGGGAATCATCATCAAGATTGAATGCGGCAGCGAACGCCCGGTGAGGTAGAGAAGTTCTAACACCTCATCAAAAGATGCCGAATCGCTTCCAGAGTTATTTACAATGGGAAATAGTCGAGAGATATCACCCGGAATTAAGGGGCTGGCTAAAAGAGCTTCGCGAGCGCGCATCCAATTTCGATTACCTCTTACGGTATTTATCTCGCCATTGTGTGCGATATATCTATATGGATGAGCCAATGGCCACGATGGAAAAGTATTCGTGGAGAAACGCGAGTGGACTAAAGCTAAAGGCGATTTTACGAGTTCATCGGAGAGGTCAGGGAAGAATTCTTCGAGTTGACCAGTTGTCAGCATTCCTTTGTAAACAATGGTGCGAGCTGAAAGGGAGGGGAAATAGATGGGTAGCGAATGCTCAACGCGCTTTCGGAAACAAAAAGCGAGGCGGTCGAGTTCAAGATCACTCTCATTGCCCTTACCTGCGAGAAAGATTTGGACGAAGCGCGGCATTACAGAGAGAGCGGTTGTACCCAATGAGGAATCATTTGTCGGAAGTTCGCGCCATCCTAGGATCGAAAGGTTTTCTTCTTCTGCAATCTTCACGATGCCGGGAAGATCATCGAAATCTCTATCAATAAAAGCAATTCCAGTGGCGTATGAACCAATCGTCGGAAGAGGGAATTCGACGACGCTGCGATAGAACTCATCGGGAATTCGAATTAATATGCCTGCTCCATCGCCACTATCTGGCTCGGCGCCTGATGCACCACGATGTTCCATATTGCGCAGAGCGGTAAGAGCTTGCGCGACAATCTCGTGTGTTGGCTCTTTCTTTAGGGTTGCGACCATCGCGACACCACAAGCATCGTGTTCATCAGCAGGGTTATAAAGCCCCTGAGCAGATGGCAGAGAAGAGAAGAGGGTCACGAACGCTCCTAAAGAACGGTCGGGACGACAATGGCCCAACGAATACCGCACAGCGCTAGCTGAGCGAAGGGAAAGACTATCAACTACTAGTGGAAGTTGGCACCAAATCTCTGGCCAGAACCCTCAGAGTGCTTGCTAAATATGCGCGAGTGCTCCGATTCCAGCGGTGATCGCCATTCCCAGGCTGCCTCCAATAAGAACACGGAGAGAAGCACGGATTACCGGCGCCCCGGTAAGTTTCGAGGAAACAATCCCGGTGGATAAGAGACCAACCAAGGTGAAAAGGATAATGAGCGTGACCTTTGTAGTAGTTCCACCCATCAGCGCTCCAATCAGCGGAATGGTGGCTCCGAGAGCAAAACTGATCATGGATGCAAGCGAAGCTGCTAAAGGCTTGGCCATATTGGATTCATGCTGCCCCAGTTCATCCCGAAGGTGCGCTTCAAGGGCTCCCTTCTCGGTCAAGGTGACGGCTACCTGCTCGGCCAACTGACGGGGCAAGCCACGTTCCTGATAAATCTGTGTTAACTCCTCTAGTTCTCCTGCTGGGTCTGCCTCAAGATGCTCTCTCTCCATCTCTCGATCGGAAGTCTCAATATCTGCTTGGGATTTTACGGATATGTACTCCCCTACCGCCATCGCCATGGCCCCAGCCGCGATTCCTGCGATACCAGCAACTGCTAAAAAACTACTGCGTCCAGCCGCGGCAACTCCGATGAGGAGTGATGCATTTGAAACCAATCCATCATTTGCACCAAGTACGGCAGCACGTAGCCACCCAGATTTGCTGCCGCGGTGATGTTCGTTTCTCTTATATACGGCTTCTAAACTCATGGGTTAATAGTATCCAATTCAACCGAAGGTGCCCCGTCTGACCGCTCACGCTTGATAATGAACAACAAGGAAACTATTCCGCACGTGAGCGCTACCCATACATTAAGGCGAATCCCCCAGATGAGATGAGCTCGATCAATTCGGAGCGCTTCGATCCACATTCTCCCTGTGCAATAGAGGAAGATATAAAGAAGAAATGTATTTCCAGGTCGCAACGTGCGCACACGAGGAAAAAATAGAATCACCCCCGCGCATGCTAGGCACCAGAGCGATTCATAGAGGAAGGTCGGTGTAAAGGTGGCAAATTTTTCATATCCCAGCGGACGATCGGCAAGAGGTATCTTCAACGCCCACGGAAGCGAACTCGGCCCACCAAAGAGTTCGTGATTAAACCAATTTCCCCAACGTCCGATCGCCTGCGCGATCAGAATTCCTGGCGCTAGCGCATCGAGTGCTAAGGGGAGAGTGATACTTCGTCTTCGCCTCTGAAAATAGAGATAGGCGACGAGAACTCCAAAGAAAACTGCGCCCCAAATACCCATGCCTCCCTCCCAGATTTTGATGGCATCACTCAATCGACCATGCGCACCAAAATAAAGTTCGGGGGTTGTGATCACGTGATAAAGGCGTCCACCAATAATTCCTGCCGGGATTACATAAATTGCTAAATCGTAGAGTTCGCTTGTTAAGCCTCCAGATTTCCTCCATCGAACGGCACCTAACCCAAGAGCGACAATTATTCCAAGGAGGATGCAGAGCGCGTAATAATGAAGTGTTACTACCCCCAACTCGATCGATGAACTCGACGGAGTTGGGATGAATCGATCAAACAAGAGTTCGGTTACTTAACACCAAGGTCCGTAAGTACCTTGGTAAAGGCTTTGGCATCATAGGTCGTTGCCAGCGACAAAGTCTTGCCATTAACAATCACTGTTGGAGTCGCATTTATGTTCTTCGCAGCAGCATCCGCATTAATGTTATTCGTCCAATTCATGTACTTACCACTATTAATGCATGTGTCGAATGCGGTTGATGCGATTCCCACAGAGTGACCGAGCAATATCAATTGCGCATTCGTCCAGTAGGGCGAATTTTCAGCCATCTGCGTAGAAGATGGCTGGTTTACATATAGAGCCGTATGCATCTCTATGAACTTGCCTTGATCGGCAGCACAGGCAACTGCAGCAGCGGTCAATTGTGAATCAGAGGCGATGAAGTGCATTGGGTGATAGACCGCTTCAATCTTTCCAGCGCGAACCAATCCATTGATATATGTGCTGTTGACGGCTTCAAAGTTGCGACAATTTGGGCAACGGAAGTCTTCATACATATCAACCTTTACCTTAGCGGTTGGATTGAATGTGATTCCGTATCCATTTGCCTTAGAGACGGTGGACGGCATGGCAACGTGAGAGTTTGAATGATTCTTCGCGAGAGCGGCGCCGAGGCCAGCTATGACGATGAAGACGATCATTCCAATAACGAGATAGCGCGTGGTCTTGTCAGTTTTTTTCTGGGGAACGTTCTTCTTATTATTTTTCTTATCAGCCATCTGCTCTACTCCTCATTTTCGTTGCTTGCCTTATCGAGACCAAATTTACCGTGTGGAAAGCGATATAAATACCCAGCAACGACTGTGAGACCGATATCTCGGACGATCTCGGTGAGGTAAATGCCAGGATGGACCTTTCCATCGACAGTTACACCGCCGTTACCAAAGCATCCACAGTTAATTGCCAGTTTTCTGGCCCAAGCCTGCCCCACAGCAAAAATGAAGAGAACCATCAGCGCTCCGGAGAGGAGGGAAGTCTGTCTGACCCAGATCCCGACGATCAAAAGGAGGGCCAATCCAATCTCAATCCAAGGTAACGCATATCCAAAGATATTAGCTAGTCCGACCGGAAGGAGTTTGTAAACTCGAACTGAAGCTGTCGACACAGTTGGGTTTTTAGCTTTGAGATAACCTGCGGCTATAAGTACACCACCCAAAACAAGGCGAGCGGCGAGGGTGAGCCAACTGCGAGATCTTTCATTCCAAAGTTTTTTCATGAGCGCTGCAATCCTTTCGACAATTCTTGAGCGAGTGCACGAACCTTATCTACGCCCTCTTGCGGTGATTGTGCTTCTTGAAGCAAACGGATGAAGGCAGAACCGACGATTACTCCATCTGCATATTGCGCAACTTCACGCGCCTGCTCTGGCGTAGACACACCTAAACCCACTGCAATCGGTAGGTGGGTAGCTTCACGTAAGCGTGAAACGAGAGTAAGCGCGCTGGTTGAAACGGTGGTGCGAGTTCCGGTCACCCCCATAAGAGATGCGGCGTAAACAAACCCCGAGGTAGCAGATGTCACCTTTTTGAGTCGTTGATCCGTTGTGCTTGGAGCTACAACATAAATACGGTTAGTGTCGAGCTTGCTTGATGCTGCAATCCAAGGTTCCGACTCCTCGATTGTCAGATCAGGGGTAATAACACCCGATCCCCCATTGCCCTTAATGTCTGTGAGAAATTTATTGACGCCATATCTTTCTATTGGGTTCCAGTACGTCATGACAACGGTAGGTGCAATCTTCGCTATAGCCGATAGTGTGGCCATAACTTCTGCGGCTCCGGTCCCATTGCGAAGAGAAGTTTCAGCTGCGGCCTGAATGACCGGTCCATCCATCACTGGATCGCTATAGGGATACCCAATTTCGATGGCATCGATGCCGCCTTCAACCATTGCGGTGAGTGCATCGATACATCCTTGCTGGGTTGGAAAACCTGCAGGTAAATAGCCAATGAGAGCCGCCCGGTTTTCAGCACGGGTTTTTATAAAGAGAGCATCGAGAGGAGTACTCATTACAGTGGAATTCCAAAGTAGTCCGCCGCTGTTTGCACATCTTTATCTCCACGCCCAGAGAGATTCACAAGGAGGACTGCTTGCGGACCAAGCTCTTTACCAACCTGCATAGCACCAGCGAGCGCATGAGCGCTTTCGATTGCCGGAATAATTCCTTCAGTCTTGCAGAGCAGCGCAAAGGCTTCCATCGCTTGAGCATCAGTGATCGGGCGATATTCGGCGCGACCAATATCATTGAGATAAGCATGCTCTGGCCCGACGCCAGGATAATCCAGCCCTGCTGAAATCGAATGAGATTCCACCGTCTGGCCATTCTCATCCTGCAGCACGTATGAGCGGGTACCGTGAAGAACTCCGGGTGTGCCACCACTGATCGTGGCAGCGTGTAGTCCAGATTCGATCCCCGATCCGCCCGCTTCCAAACCTATAAGTCTGACACCCGTGTCATCCAGAAAGGGATGAAAGATTCCGATCGCGTTAGATCCCCCGCCGACGCAAGCCAGAATCACATCTGGCAAACGTCCCATGAGCTCCAAACATTGTTCGCGCGCTTCTACTCCTATTACTCGGTGGAAGTCGCGAACCATTGTTGGAAACGGGTGCGGGCCGGCAACGGTACCGAGCAAGTAATGAGTCGTTTCAACGTTGGTAACCCAATCGCGCATCGCCTCGTTAATTGCATCTTTGAGAGTCTTGCTGCCTTGAGTTACTGGAATCACTTCTGCGCCAAGTAATTTCATTCGGGCCACATTGAGCGACTGACGCTTCGTATCTTCTTCGCCCATGTAGACGACGCAATCGAGACCCATCAACGCTGCTGCGGTCGCCGCCGCCACTCCATGTTGACCGGCACCTGTCTCGGCGATGATGCGCTTTTTCCCCATGCGCTTGGTGAGAAGTGCTTGACCGAGAACGTTATTGATCTTGTGGCTGCCGGTATGGTTCAAATCTTCGCGCTTGAGCAGAATACGAGCGCCTCCAGCATGTTCAGCAAAACGTTTAACCTCAGTGATGATGCTGGGGCGTCCGGTATAGGTGCGATGCAGCTCAGCTAATTCAGCCTGAAAGACCGGATCCTTAAGGGCAAGCTCATGCGCCAGAGCCAATTCATCGAGGGCCCCGATCAGCGCTTCTGGAACGAAGCGTCCGCCATACGGTCCAAAATGCCCAATAATGTTGGAATCGACAGCAACGCTCATCTGCGAACGGTACCAGCAGCCTATCTACCGAGGAGGTGCGAGATTGCGAGTGCTGGGTCACCTGCGCGAACCAAGGTCTCGCCAACCAATATCGCCTTTGCGCCAGCTGATTGCGCTGCTTCGACCTGCTGACGGGTAGATATTCCAGATTCTGCGACCCTAATACGATCGCCTGGGATAAGTGGCAGTAAACGCGTAAATGCCTCATCGTGAATTTCTAGCGTCTTTAGGTTTCGGGCATTGACGCCGATAATTGTCGCGTTCATACCAAGCGCCCTCTCCAACTCGACCTCATCGTGAACTTCGACGAGAACACCTAATCCCAATTCGTGAGCGAGAGCCTGAAAATCTCGAAGTTGGCTATCGTCGAGCGCCGCAACAATTAAAAGCATGAGATCCGCTCCGAGGACGCGAGTTTCAATTACTTGGTACTCCGTGATGATGAAATCTTTACGCAGTACTGGAATGGTGACAGCGCTTCGTACAGCCAAAAGATCAGCGGGGCTTCCACCAAATCGACGGCCCTCAGTCAGAACGCTGATAACTGCAGCGCCAGCAGATTCGTACGCTCGCGCGAGATCAGCGGGATCTGCGATCGAGGCGAGCGCTCCTTTGCTTGGTGAAGAACGTTTTACCTCTGCAATCATCTGCATTCCCGGTTGTTCTAGCGCGGCATATGCGTTGCGAACCGCCGGGGCGCTTACTAATTGCTCGCGCAGTTGAGCTAACGGAATCTGGCGTGCCTGCAAATCTTCGAGCACCCCAGAGATGATCTCATCTAAAACTGTGCTCATACGGACGGATCCTCTCCTTCGTTAAGCGCATTCCATGGCGTCGTCGCACGAGGCTCATAGCGTTTGGAGAGTCCGCGACGGGCCAATCGTATCGAGAGGTAAATAAATAGGAGAAATAGTCCACCGATGATCGTTAACTTAACTATCAGCATCTATAGCGATCGCATTTCATTTGCCGTCGCAATTGCACCTAGAACGGCTGCTGCCTTATTTTCACATTCTTGATCTTCCGAGAGAGGAACGGAGTCGGCAACGATTCCAGCACCTGCTTGCACATACGCTTTACCATCCTTAAGAACGGCTGTACGGATTGCAATACATGTATCAATATTTCCGCGGAAATCTAGATAACCAATAGTTCCTGCATAAATACCGCGACGGGTCGGTTCGTTCTCTTCAATAATTTCCATAGCACGTGGCTTAGGAGCCCCCGAGAGAGTGCCTGCAGGGAAGACTGCAAGCAGAGCTTCAACTGCACTGGAATCTTCAGAGAGCTGACCTGTGACCGTCGAGACTATATGCATGACGTGAGAGAAGCGCTCGACCTGCATAAATTCAATTACTTCAACGCTACCTGGTTTACAGACTCTTCCTAAATCATTACGTCCCAGATCGACCAACATAAGATGCTCAGCGCGCTCTTTAGGATCGGCTAATAGTTCTACACCGTAGCGGTGATCCACTTCAGGATCGGCAGAACGAGGTCGAGTCCCTGCGATCGGATGGATCATCACATCTGAGCCATGAATTTTTACCAGAGCTTCTGGGCTTGAGCCGACAACGGAGAGTCCATCAGCGAAGCGAAAGAGATACATGTATGGGCTGGGATTCGATGCCCGCAGCGCGCGATAGATGTCAAAGGCATCAGCGGTGGCATCCATGACAAAACGCTGGGAGAGGACTACTTGGAATGCTTCGCCAGCGCGGATTTCTTGCTGAAGGATCTTCACCTTCTCTTGGTAATCGGCGGAACTCATATCGCGGTGATAAGTAGGTTTCTTCGCAACTAGCGGGTGACTCACTCCCCCATCGTTCGGAGCTTGCAATTTTAGTTCGAGCGCATCAAGGCGAGCGATCGCATCAAAGTAGGCATCGTCAACGCGCTCGGTACTTCCATCCCAATTGATTGCGTTAGCAATCAATGTCAAAGTGCCATCGAAGTGATCAAAGACCGCAAGATCCGAGGTCAACATAAAAGCAATTTCCGGAATATGCAGGTCGTCCTGCGCCAGTGACGGCAACCGTTCTAGGCGACGAACGATTTCATAACCGGCATAACCAACCAACCCGCCCGTCAGCGGTGGGAGGTGGGGAATGTGTGGTGAGCGCAGGTGCTTCGAGGTGATCTTGAGCGCTTCTAATGGGTCAATGTCAGTTGGTGCGCCCGAGGGGGCGGTGCCAATCCAAGTGGCCTTTCCATCCTTCTCGGTTAAAGTAGCGAGGCTCTCGATTCCGATAAACGAATAGCGAGACCAGACGCCACCATGCTCTGCTGATTCGAGAAGAAAAGTGCCAGCCCGATCTTGCGCCAATTTTTTGTAGAGGGAAAGTGGAGTCTGGCTATCGGCTAAATATCGTCGGGAGACAGGAATAACATTGAATTGCGCGGCATAGACGCGGAACTCTTCGATGGTCATCGAGCGAAGGCTCACGCTTCCACCCCAAACTCGCGGAAAAAACAACTGCGCTCACCGGTGTGACAGGCGGCGCCTATCTGCTCAACCTGAAGCAAGAGGGCATCTCCATCGCAGTCATAGCTAGCGCTGATCAATTTTTGAGTGTGTCCCGAACTCTCGCCCTTGGTCCAGAGTTGGTTTCGACTCCGACTCCAGTACGTAACACGCCCTGTGGTGAGCGTCTGTCGGAGCGCTTGCTCATTCATCCAGGCCAACATAAGAACTTCTCCAGTGGTCGAATCTTGCGCAATCGCCGCTACCAGCGCTCCTTCTGCAAGGCGTGCTGCGACTTCAACTGGGATATCCACGGAGCTATTCTGCCTTAACCGTTACTAACGGCGTACCGGATATCCATGGCGCGCGAGATCCTCTTTAACCTGGCTTATCGTAAAGGTCTGAAAATGAAAGACGCTCGCCGCCAGGAGGGCATCGGCTCCCGCTGCTAGGGCCTGCGAAAAATCTTCGAGAGCGCCCGCTCCGCCACTGGCAATCAAAGGGACGGAGGTTATTTCGCGCACCTTGCGAATCATGTCAATGTCATAACCAGCCCTGGTGCCGTCGGCATCCATAGAGTTGAGGAGGATTTCACCAACACCCCGCTTAGTGGCTTCTTCAATCCAAGTAAATGCATCAATCCCTGTACCTGTTCGCCCGCCATGGGTTGTTACTTCAAAACCAGATGCCGTCGATCCGCGACGAGCATCTACAGAGAGCACTAAAACTTGATCACCAAATCTATCCGCAATCTCGTTGATGAGCGCAGGTCTCGCTATTGCAGCTGTATTTACTCCGACTTTATCTGCACCTGCACGGAGCAGTCGATCGACATCCGCCACCTCGCGAATACCCCCTCCGACAGTCAGTGGGATAAAAACCTGCTCGGCGGTACGTGAAACCATATCTAGGGTTGTTGAACGTTCTTCTGTCGATGCAGAGATATCGAGAAAGGTTAGTTCATCAGCTCCAGCATTCCCATAAATCTTTGCTAACTCAACCGGGTCACCAGCATCGACAAGGTTTTGAAAATTTACACCTTTGACTACACGGCCCCCTGCAACATCTAGACAGGGAATGACGCGCTTGGATAATGTCATCGGTTTGCCACCTCAAGAGCTTGCGGCAGCGTGAATGCACCGGCATAAAGCGCCTTACCAACGATCGCTCCTTCAACACCGATCTCAGTAAGCGCCCGAATCGCGATGAGGTCTTCCAAACTAGAGACTCCTCCACTCGCGACAACGGGTTTATTGGTAGCGGCGCAGACTTCGCGGAGCAGTTCAAGATTTGGACCCTGGAGCGTTCCATCCTTGGCGACATCGGTCACGATGTACCTAGAGCAACCATCACGCTCTAAGCGTTCGAGCGTCTCAAAGAGATTGCCACCTTCCTGCGTCCAACCGCGAGCGGCGAGGGTATGGCCGCGCACATCAAGACCGACAGCGATTCGCTCTCCAAATTCAGCAATAACTTTGGCGGTCCAATCCGGGTTTTCCAGGGCTGCGGTTCCGAGGTTTACGCGAGTACATCCAGTCGCCAGCGCCCGGCGAAGGGATTCGTCATCCCTAATGCCACCTGAGAGTTCAACCTTGAGATTAACGCTCTTAATAACGCTCTCCAGTAGAGCGGCATTACTTCCAGTTCCAAATGCTGCATCTAAATCAACGAGATGTATCCACTCGGCTCCTGCTGCCACAAATTCTGCTGCAACTTCTAAAGGTGCTCCGTACTTGCTCGTCGCAGATAATTCACCCTGTACCAATCGCACGGCTAGGCCATCTTTTACATCAATGGCAGGCAGCAATTCCAATTTTTTGATCATAAGGTCTCCGCCCAATTAGATATGAGTCGCGCTCCAACAGCGCCGCTCTTCTCGGGATGAAATTGCACTGCGCTCACGGGACCGCGCTCCACTGCAGAGAGGAATTCTTCGCCATAGGTACACCAACTATTGCTTGCATCTGCAACAGCGCTCTTCGCAGCAAAGGAGTGGACGAAGTAAAAAGATTCGTCCTGCAACCCTTGAAAGAGAATGGACGAAGGCTCAGAGTGCACATTGTTCCAGCCAATATGAGGCAAGATCGGTGCATTAATCTGATTGACCTCGCCGGCGAAAATTCCGAGACCATCGTGGCCGTCTTTTTCGGTACCGTTAGTAAAAAGAATCTGCATGCCGACACAGATTCCAATCATCGGTTTTTGTGCAGCTACTCTAGCGTCAATAATCGCACGACCACCTGCGGCAATTAATTGCTCCATGCATGCACCGTAAGCACCAACTCCGGGGACAACTAAACCTTCACTGGCGAGACAAATATTTGGATCAGAGGTAACGATCGTCTCGTGGCCCGTCAGTGCGAATGCACGCTGTGCCGATCTGAGATTTCCAGAACCGTAATCCAAAATTGCGATCAAAGAGAGCCCTTTGTGGATGGAATGCCAGTCGTGCGACCATCAATCGCTACGGCATCGCGCAGAGCTCTAGCAACCGCTTTGAATTGCGCCTCAAAGACGTGATGAGCATTTCGGCCCTCGAGGACTCGGATATGCAAGGCAATGCGCGCCTCTGCCACGATCGATTCCCAAATGTGACGCCCCAAGGTTGTATCGAATGTACCAATTAGCTCAACGATCTCGGGCTGGCGATGAACGAGGTAGGGACGGCCGGAGAGATCCACCGCGGCCTGCACGAGAACTTCATCGAGCGGAACCATCGCATCACCGAATCGACGTATCCCAGCTTTATCTCCTAGCGCTTCGCGTAACGCTTGACCGAAGGCGAGCGAGGTATCTTCAACGGTGTGGTGCGAATCGACATCCACATCACCAGTGGTCTTCACCGTGAGATCGAACCCGGCATGCTTCCCGAGTTGAGAGAGCATGTGCTCAAAGAAAGGAACGCCAGTTTGAATATCAATGAGGCCAGAGCCATCAAGATTTAATTGTACAAAGACGTCAGACTCTTTGGTCTGGCGTTTTACGGTAGCGCTGCGCGGATTAGCCATTGGGTTCTTCCTTCGGTAGAGGGGGAATTATTCCGCAATTTCGTGGAGGACTGCGATGAATTGGGTATTTTCAGCTGGGGTTCCTATCGTTACGCGCAAGAATCCACGTAGTCCAATATCTCGAATCAAAATTCCGCGCTCCAGAAATGCCTGCCAAATAGCGCTCGACTCTCCAGAGAAGCCTCCGAAGAGAAGGAAGTTGGCCGAACTTGGAACAACTCGATATCCAACTTCAGTGATTGCATTCGCTACACGCTCGCGCTCGGTTATCAGAAGTTCAATCTCAGACTGCATCGCTGGGGCAAACTCTAATGCGGTCTCTGCAGCCGCTTGGGTCAAAGCGCTGAGGTGGTAGGGCAAACGAGTAAGTAACGAGGCATGAACTACGGCAGGCTTGGCAATCAAGTATCCAGTACGCGCTCCTGCGAAGGCGAAGGCCTTACTCATGGTGCGCACAACAACTACGTGAGGAAAATCGGCCAGCAGCGTTACGGCTGATGGCTCATCAGAAAATTCAGCGTAAGCCTCATCCACAATGAAAAGCCCACCTACCGAACCAGTCGCTTCAGCGAGCTCCTTAAGGTCGGCGATAGAAGTCGAACTCCCGGAAGGATTATTAGGAGTCGTAACAAAGACTAGGTGTGGAGACTTGTCGCGAATTAACTTCTTCGCCTTGGCGATATCTATTCCAAAATCTTCATCCCGGCTTCCAGCAAACCACGGTGTCTTGGTAATTTGTGCAATAAGTGGGTGGACAGAATAAGAAGGAATAAATCCCAGCGAGAGGTGATCCGCTCCCCCGCATGCAAGAAAGAGTGTTTGCAAAATTTCGTTCGAGCCGTTAGCAGCCCAAACATTCTCTTCACTCAGTTCTACGCCAGTGCTTTGCGTGATGTAATGCGCCAACTTCTGGCGAAGTCCGTGAGCATCCCGATCCGGATAACGGTTGAGGTTCCCAATTACCGCATTGAGTCGGATTGACATCGCTTCTGCGACTTCACCGGGAAGCGGGAAGGGGTTTTCGTTGGTATTGAGCGCAATAACGCCTTCAATCTGTGGCGCTCCATAGGGTGAGATATTTCGTAGATCGCTGCGCAGCGGTAACCAGTACGGCCATTGTGATTGAACCATCAGTTCTTCTCCTCAAAACGTGCGCTCATCGCTTCGCCGTGAGCCGGCAAATCCTCTGCGTTGGCGAGTGTAATTACCGTGGCGGCAATATCCATAAACGAGCTCTCGTCATACTCAATAAAGTTGACGCCCTTCAGAAATGTTTGCACTGATAGCCCGCTCGAGTGACAGGCGCATCCACCTGTCGGAAGAACATGATTGGACCCGGCGGAGTAATCCCCCAGAGATACCGGAGCGAATCTTCCAAGAAAGACAGCACCTGCATTTCGAATCTCGGAGGCAACTGCCTCCGTGTCCTTTACGTGAAGCTCAAGATGCTCGGCTGCATAACCGTTCATAACATCGATACCCTGCTTCATGGAGTCAACGAGCACAATTGCGGATTGCACACCGGTAAGTGCAGAGCGTATCCGTTCCGAATGTCGGGTGAGTTCAACACGACGTGCCAGTTCAACCTTCACCTGATCTGCAAGTGCCATTGATGTCGTCACCAGGACTGCAGCTGCGTTGACATCGTGCTCTGCTTGACTCATCAAATCAGCGGCAACATCGCTGGCCAAGGCGGTCTCATCTGCGAGTATTCCTATCTCAGTAGGTCCAGCTTCTGAGTCAATGGCAATCAAACCGCGTAGCGCGCGCTTAGCTGCGGCCACGTAAACATTTCCAGGTCCTGTAACAAGATCTACTGGCTCGCAGAGGCCGTCGACTCCATAGGCGAACATCGCAATTGCTTGAGCTCCCCCTACGGCATAAACCTCATAGATTCCTAAGAGAGCACATGCGGCGAGAATTGTTGGATGCGGAAGACCATCAAATTCACGCTGTGGCGGTGAGGCCACCGCAATGCTGGGAACTCGCGCTATCTGTGCTGGAATAACATTCATCAACACCGAACTCGGATAGACAGCATTTCCGCCTGGAACATATAGCCCTACGCGATCCACTGGAATCCATCGCTGCGTGACACTAGCGCCTGCAACAACATCTGTCCGCTCTGCACTGCGAGCTTGGGATTCATGAACGGTGCGGATGCGACCGATAGAAATTTCTAAAGCAATCTTTACAGAAGGATCCAACTCTGCGAGCGCTTCATCAATGGCGCTGCGAGGCACTCGAACATGTGCTGGAGAAATTGCATCAAACTCGAGGGCCAACTCTTTGAGAGTTGATTCATCCCCATTTTTTACTCGGTCAAGTATTGGTTCAACTGCCGCCATAGCATGCGCTACATCGAGTTTTGCACGCGGAATAGCTTTCTTATATTGAGCCTTGGAAAGTGTCTTCCCGCGCAGATCTATGAAGGGGATGGCGATATCAGAATTCACCTCTTTATTCTAAAGCGTGGCGAGGTGAGCCGTGACCTAATATCCCTTCTGGGCTAGGAAACGAGGCAGTCGGGTCCGAGAACTGATTTTAGATCTGCACTCAAACTCGGCGAAGCGGTCACGCGCAAATCATCATCAATCTTCATGACCAAGCCCTTATTTCCATCATCGAGTTTTAGATGCACCTCACGCGGGCCCGGATGGGAGCGCAAGATTTCCTTCATCCGGTCGACGAGAGGCGGTGTCACTCGAGTTGCATCGATTGTGATGACAAGCGGTCCGGTCGGAGCGCCAGAGACATCTGGAATTGTCATTTCGAGAGCTGTAATCCGCGGTGCTTCTTCCCTCTTATCGATTCTTCCTCGCACAACAATCACACGATCTTCCATCAAGTTCATCGCGTGGGTCTGATAGGTGGTCGCAAAGAAGAGGACGTCGACCGCTCCTTCCAAATCCTCGATCGAGACGATCGCCCAAGAATTACCTTGCTTAGATACTTTGCGTTGAATCTGAGTAATTAATCCACCAATGGTGACGATCTGCTCATGCCCTACCGAATCTTCAGCAATCTGTGAGAGTGGCATATCAACTGCCGCGCGCAGGACATGCTCGATGCCAAGAAGTGGGTGGTCAGAGACGTAGAGACCCAGCATTTCGCGCTCATAGCTTAAGAGCAGATTCTTATCCCATTCATCCTTTGGGATATCGAGTTCAACATCGCTTACGCTGGTCGACGCCGTACTGTCGGTACTGCCAAAGAGATCGAATTGACCAATTGCCTCGGCCCGCTTTGCCTCACTCACCGAATCGATCGCTTCAAGGTAAACCATCATCAATCCACGTCGGGTGGCCCCTAGAGAATCAAATGCTCCTGCTTTGATAAGAGATTCGATCGTCTTCTTATTACAGACCTGTTGATCTACCTTTGCCAGGAAATCACCAAAAGAAAGATATCGATCCTTGCTGGCTCGGTTGGCCACAATAGACGCAACAACATTTTCCCCGACATTGCGAATTGCAGTCAATCCAAAACGGATGTCCATCTCAAGGGGGGTGTAATCAGATGCTGACTCGTTGACGTCCGGTGGCAAGACCTTAATTCCCATGCGACGACATTCGTTGAGGTAGAGCGCACTCTTATCTTTATCATCGCGCACGCTCGTCAAGAGCGCGGCCATATATTCCGTAGGGAAATTCGCCTTTAAGTAGGCGGTCCAGTACGAGACCAGGCCATAACCAGCAGAGTGCGCTCTGTTGAATGCATAGTCCGAGAAGGGAATCAGGGTATCCCAGAGTTTCTTGATAGCGTTCTTACCGAAACCGCCAGTTACCATTCCTGCTTCGAAATTTACATACTCTTTATCAAGGATCTCTTTGTTCTTCTTGCCCATTGCTTTGCGCAATAAGTCAGCGCGTCCCAGCGAGAAGCCGGCAACCTTCTGCGCAATAGCCATCACCTGTTCCTGGTAAACGATCAAACCATATGTATCGCCCAGAATTTCAGAGAGCGGTTCAGACAACTCTTCATGAATCGGCTCCACTGGCTTGCGGCGATTCTTTCGATCGGCGTAGTCAGTATGTGCATTGACGCCCATCGGACCCGGACGATAGAGCGCAATCACCGCTGAGATATCTTCAAAAGAATCGGGTGCCATCTGACGAAGCAACGCTCGCATCGGGCCACCATCGAGCTGAAAGACCCCTAGCGTCTCTCCCTTGCCCAGAAGTTCAAAGGTCTTGGGATCATCCAAAGTGAGTACCGAAAGATCTACATCGATCCCTTGATTCTTCTTGATATTTATAAGGCAATCATCGAGAACTGAAAGGTTGCGCAAGCCGAGAAAATCCATCTTGAGTAGACCTGTTGCTTCGCACGCGCCCATATCGAATTGGGTAATGATGGCGCCATCGGATTCGCGGCGGTGAATGGGAATCACTTCAAGCAATGGCTCTTTGCTCAGGATCACTCCAGCTGCGTGTACTCCCCACTGACGCTTGAGTCCTTCTAGTCCGCGCGCGGTATCCACGATTCGTTTTGCATCACTATCAGTCTCATAGACCGTGCGAAATTCGCCAGCCTCGCCATACCGATCATTCTTTGGGTCAAAGATGCCGGAGAGTGTGATGTCTTTGCCCATAATGGTCGGTGGGAGCGTCTTGGTAATTTTGTCGCCGATGGCATAGGGATAGCCCAAGACGCGGGTGGCATCTTTAAGTGCCTGCTTCGACTTTATGTTGCTATAGGTAATGATCTGCGCAACTCGATCTTCACCATACTTATTGGTCGCATAAGCAATCATCTCGGAGCGACGTCGCTCGTCGAAATCTAGGTCGATATCTGGCATAGAAATACGCTCTGGATTAAGGAAACGCTCGAAGAGCAGGCCATGCTTGATCGGATCGAGCGCCGTGATCCCAAGCGCGTACGAGACCAAGGAGCCAGCTGCAGAACCACGACCTGGACCTACGCGAATTCCTACCTCACGTGCATGAGCACAGAGATCTGAAACAACGAGGAAGTATCCAGGAAAGCCCATCTTGATCATGACGCTCAGTTCATAGTCCAGACGTTCTTGGTAAGCGGCGGCTACATCACCATTCATACGTTGCGCCAGCCCAAGATTCGAAAGTTTGGTCAACCAAGAATCTTCACTTTCACCAGCAGGTACTTCAAATTGAGGCAGTAGGTTTTCGCCTTCGCGAAGCGTCACATTGCAGCGCTCGGCAATCAATAAGGTGTTATCACAACTCTCTGGAAAGTCCTTGAAGAGTTCACGCATCTGCGAGGCGCTCTTGAGGTAAAACTCATCGTTATCGAATTTAAATCTCTTGGGATCGGCCATCGTTGACCCCGATTGCACGCAGAGCAGCGCCTCATGAGCAACGGAATCCTCATTCTTCGTATAGTGCAAATCGTTAGTGGCCAAGAGTGGAAGCCCCAACTCTTTACCGAGTTTGAGAAGATCTGCCTTCACCCTCTTTTCGACATCAATGCCGTGGTCCATGATTTCAAGGAAGAAGTTTTCAGGACCAAAGATATCTCGCAACTCGCTGGCAGCAGTCATGGCTTCTTTGTAGGCGCCCATACGAAGGCGAGTCTGGATCTCTCCACCTGGGCATCCAGTTGTGGCGATTATGCCCTTCGAATATTTCGCCAGCAATTCTCGATCCATACGCGGCTTGTAATAAAAACCTTCAAGAGATGCCAATGAGGAAAGTTTGAAAAGATTAGAGAGCCCCACATTATTTTCAGCGAGCAAGGTCATGTGGGTGTATGCACCACCACCCGAAACATCATCTTCGCCACCATCGGCCCACTTCACACGTTTTTTATCAAAACGACTCTCGGGAGCCACATAGGCTTCAATTCCGATGATCGGTTTGACGCCAACTTTACGAGCCTGTTTATTGAATTCAAAGGCTCCAAAGACATTTCCGTGATCTGTAATCGCGATCGCCGGCATTTCTTGTCTAGCTACCTCTTTGACCAACTCTTCAACGCGCGCGGCACCATCCAACATCGAATACTCGGTGTGGACATGGAGATGGACGAAATTGGATTTCTGCGACACGGTTAGCGAGATTACTACTGTGGCTAAATCTGACGGCTGTTTTGCTCAAGCTCGTCTAATGAGCGTGTCAGGTCCAGCGGGTATTCAGAGGCAAATGCCATCTTTGCCCCCGTTACTGGGTGGGTAAATTTGAGTTCACGAGCGTGCAGCCAAGGGCGGTGGATATTTAAACGATCTGCGATGGTGTGATCTGCGCCGTATGTGAGATCGCCAACAAGGGGGTGGTGGAGAGCGGCAAAGTGGACCCGAATCTGATGGGTCCGCCCCGTTTCGAGTTCGATCTCGAGGAGTGAGACAGCAGGAAAGAGTTCAAGGGAGGTGTAGTGAGTGATAGATGGCTTTCCATCTGCAACAACCGCAAAGCGATAATCCTCGCGCGGATGGCGGTTGATGGGCGCATCAATAGTTCCTTGAGATGGATCCATATGACCTTGGACCATGGCGTGATACACCTTCGTGACAGTGCGATCTCTAAATTGATCCTTGAGCGATGAATATGCGGCCTCATCTTTAGCGATGACCATTAATCCAGTGGTTCCTACATCGAGGCGATGAACAACTCCCTGCCGTTCGGCAGCACCACTTGTAGATACGTTATATCCAGCAGCAATTACCGCACCGATGACTGTTGGACCTTGCCACCCTGGGCTGGGATGTGCAGCAACGCCAGCGGGCTTATTGATGACAATGATCTGTTCGTCGTTGTAGACGACTTCTAGACCTTCCACCGGAGTTGGCGTCAATTGCGGTGCACTCTTTGCCGGTGGCATCAAAATCTCGAGCACATCGGCGGTCGAAACCTTATCTGATTTGGTAACGGGCTTTCCATCACGTGAGATCTCTTCATTTTCGATGAGCGAAACAACCGTCGAACGAGACAGGCCCAACATCCGGGCAAGTGCGGCATCTACCCGCTCTTGATCTAAGCCTTCTGGGATAGAGATCACCTTTAATTCGCGTTCAGGGAACGTCATAACGGGACCTCGGTTTCACATCATTTATAAGGAGAATTGCAATGGTTACTGCAGAGATAACAATAGAGGTATCTGCCAAGTTAAATATCGGCCAGTGCGGCAACCGAATCCAATCAACCACCTGGCCATGCAATAAGTAGGGTGGACGAAAGAGGCGATCTACAAGATTCCCGCTTATGCCGCCCAAGAGGAACCCTAAGGCGATCCCCCATGAGCGTGCGGTAATCGATTTCGAAAAGAGGTAAATACCTGCTACGCCTAAGAATGAAAGGAGCGAGAGGAAGACCGTGGCGCTCTGTGCGATGCCAAAGGCTGCTCCAGAGTTGGCAGTCAACTGCAGTTGCAGAAAAGAACCGAGAATTGGCTTTGGATTGACTCCCAAAGTGTGCAGCGCCAGCACTTTTGAACCACTATCAAGCGTAATAATTGATATGGCAACGGCGAGTAAAGATGTAACTGCTTTTCTATGAGGTGCTGAGTTAATCAGCGCCGTTCCTCTTTCTGCTTACAAGCCATACAGAGAGTTGCACGAGGGAAGACTTGCAATCGTGCCTTACCAATTGCGTTCCCGCACTCTTCGCAGCGGCCATATGTCTTGGTATCAATCCGTTCGACGGCGCGCTCGGTCTGCAGCACCATGTCACGAGCGTTGTACACAAGTGACATCTCATGCTCACGCTCAAAGGTCTTGGTACCAGCATCGGCTTGATCGTCGCCAGCGCCGACTCCGGCTGCAGAGATGAGATCTTGCATTTCGCCTTCGGCTTCGCTCAGCTCAGATTTCAAGCGGACTAACTCTTTAGCGAGTTCAGAGCGCATTGTCTTCAATTCCGCAGCCGTCCAAGGATTTTCATTCTCATTTACTACCAATGGAGCAGGCGCGCCTTTGATTGGTTTAAGAATGTGATTGCGCTTACCGCTCTTCACCGGACGAGGTGGTGGGGGCATAACTAAACGGCGCTCTTCGATAATAACTTCGGGGCCGGTGTTAACTTCATGTGGAGTGACGGTGATGGTCGTTGAATCGCCAGTCGTCGTACTCTGCAACTTTGCGGGAAAAGGTTTGCCAACAGCCTTCTTAGCTGGAATCTTCGCTACGGTCGGGCTCTTCGCCGAGGTCGGCTTCACACTTTTAGGCGAAGAACCGGCGAGCTTCTTGGCGGGAGCGCCCTTGGTGGTTGCCGATTTCTTGGTACTGCTAGCTACGGGGGATTTCTTTGCTGGCACGGATTTCACTGCTTTCTTAGCCACTAGTTTCTTCGCCACGAGCTTTTTTGCTGGTGGGGACTTTTTTACCGCGCTCTTCTTGGCAATTTCTCTCTTGGAAACAGCCTTCTTAGCAGGAGCCTTCTTTGCCGTAGGAGTCATATCAATAGTCACATCTCTAGTCAGCCCACATATGAGTAGCCACCAGAGGCCACCTTTGTGAGTTACCCGCGAGCGAGAAGGCTAGAGCGAAGAGCGCTGAATTACCAACTTCGCCGCGCTAGACTCGCGCTTTCACCACAGTTCGGGCGATTATTCAGGAAATTGCCCACCTAAAGAGACGATAGCGAGGATATGAGATGGCAGCGCAAGGCTCTCACCAATTTAACAGCCTCTCGCCTCAGATCGACCTCCCGGCCACTGAGCGCCAGATCCTTACCTTCTGGGAGGAGAATGAAATCTTCTCTAAGAGCGTCTCAGCTCGCGATGGAGCTCCACGTTGGACTTTCTATGAGGGTCCGCCAACGGCAAATGGATCTCCTGGAACACATCACATTGAAGCACGCGTCTTTAAGGATCTCTTCCCCCGCTATCAAACGATGAAGGGCAAGCAGGTAATACGCAAAGCTGGTTGGGATTGCCACGGGTTACCGGTCGAAATCGCCGTCGAAAAAGAGTTAGGTTTTACTGGCAAAGGTGATATCGAAAAGTATGGCATTGCAGCATTCAATGAAAAGTGCCGTGACTCGGTGCAACGGCACGTTGATGAGTTCACCTCAATGACTCGCAGAATGGGTTTCTGGGTTGACTTCGACGAGGCCTATTGGACGATGTCTCCTGAATATGTTGAGAGCGTCTGGTGGTCACTGCAACAGATCTGGCAGAAAGGCCTCCTGGTCCAGGATCATCGCGTCGCTCCTTATTGCCCTCGCTGTGGAACTGGTTTATCCGATCACGAATTGGCGCAAGGCTACGAGACGGTTACCGATCCATCGGTGTATGTCCGCTTCCCTGCCACATCAGGTGCGCTCGCCGATTTAGGCGCAGCATTCTTAGTCTGGACAACAACTCCTTGGACTTTAGTTTCCAATACCGCAATTGCCGTCAACCCAAAGGTTGAGTACCAAGTCTGCGAAATTGCGCGCGAGGATACAACCGAAAGATTGGTCATCGCGACAAACCTCGCACATCTGCTTGGAGAAGATCGCACGGTGATCGCCACCTTCCTCGGTTCGGAATTAGAGCGCATCACCTACCAACGTCCACTCGATCTCATTGAGATCCCCGATTCTCATTTCATTGTATTAGCAGATTACGTCACCGTCGAAGATGGAACTGGATTAGTACACCAATCCCCGGCCTTTGGAGCCGATGACTTGCAGGTAAGCCGTCGATATGGCCTCCCAGTCGTCAATCCAATGGCACCTGATGGAAAGTTCTTGCCCGAGGTTCCACTCGTAGGAGGAGTTTTCTTCAAAGAGGCCGATAAAACGTTGCTCCGCGAATTGAAATCTCGTGGCGTCCTCTTCCGTCAGCTTCAATTCGAGCACTCCTACCCACATTGTTGGCGCTGCCACACTCCCCTTATGTACTATGCGCAACCATCGTGGTACATACGCACCACTGCCATCAAAGAGAAGTTAATCGCTGAAAATGCTAAGACGGATTGGCATCCCGAAACCATTAAAACAGGGCGTTACGGCGATTGGCTCGAGAACAATATCGACTGGGCCATCTCGCGAAATCGTTATTGGGGCACTCCACTTCCGTTGTGGCGCTGCCCTGAGAACCATCTGCATTGCGTTGGCTCACTCGCCGAACTTTCAACCCTCTCGGGTCAGGATGTCAGAGCCACCGATCCTCATCGCCCCTTTGTCGATGACATTACCTTCCCCTGTCCACAATGTTCACAAACCATGAATCGCGTCAGCGAAGTTATTGATTGCTGGTACGACTCAGGAGCAATGCCATTTGCACAATGGGGTTATCCGCACAAAGAGGGATCCGTTGAAGCGTTGGCCGGCGCATATCCCGCAGACTTTATTTGTGAAGCAATTGATCAAACTCGCGGGTGGTTCTACACCCTGATGACAATTGGCACCCTCGTCTTTGACGAATCGTCATACAAAACTGTTCTCTGCCTTGGTCACATCTTGGATAAAGATGGCAGAAAGATGAGCAAGCATCTTGGAAATGTTCTGCAACCTATGCCGCTGATGGATCAACATGGCGCTGATGCTGTGCGTTGGTACATGCTCGCCGCAGGTTCACCATGGAGTGCCCGCCGCGTTGGACATGACGCTCTCTCCGACGTTGTTCGTAAAACTTTGCTGACATATTGGAACACTGTCTCTTTCTTCAGCCTCTACGCCCACGCGGCTAATTTCGAGTTTGCTGCAGACCGCCGAGCATCTGAAGTAACCATGGATCGTTGGATAATCTCAGAACTCAATCAATTAGTAACATCAGTAGATCTCGCCTTTGAAGAGTTCAACTCGCAAGAGGTCGGTCGTCTACTGGCGACATTTATCGACGATTTATCAAACTGGTATGTGCGACGATCGCGTCGCCGATTCTGGGATGGCGATACCGATGCTCTTAGCACCCTCTTCACATCTCTTAAAACACTTACACAGCTCATGTCTCCGATGGTTCCTTTCATCACCGAACATGTCTGGCAGACTTTAATTCGAGTGGGTCAACCCAACGCCACCGAATCGGTGCACCTCTCCTCTTTCCCCGTCACCGATGCTGAAGTTATCGACTCCAAGCTTTCGGCATCTGTCGCGCTTTCGCGCCGCCTGGTTGAACTAGGACGAGCCGCTCGAGCTGAGTCCAAGCTCAAAATCCGCCAACCTCTTTCGCGCGCCCTAGTGGCGGCTTCAGGTTGGGGGGCAATGGATCCAGAAATTCGTGAACATATTCAAGATGAGCTCAATGTCCTAAGACTCGATCTTCTCGGTGATGAGAGCGAAGGTCTTGTCAGTATCGCAATCAAGGCTAATTTCAGAACTATTGGGTCTCGCTACGGCGGGGATGTGCAAGCGATCGCAGCTGCCATCAGCCAGGCAAATGCCGCCGAGCTGGTGCACGCTCTGCGCCAATCCGGAATTTATAACCTTAACTACGGTGACAAGGTCGCCCAACTCACGAGCGATGATTTAGTAATTACTGAAACCCCTAAAGAGGGTTGGTCGGTAGCAAGCCACTCAGGTGAAAGCGTCGCGCTAGATCTCACTCTTACCCCAGAACTGCTACAGGCCGGGTTGATGCGCGAAGTAATTCGCACCATTCAAGAGCAGCGAAAAAATAGTGGCTTTGATATTAGCGACCGGATTCATGTGCGTTGGAATTCTGGAGCCGACGTTGCCACTGCGATCGCGCACTATGTAGATCAAATCTCCGAGGAAGTTCTCGCACTATCTATTTCTCGTGACGAATCATTGGCAACTGCAGGCAATGAGATTGGTTTAGGGCTCGCGCTTAGTAAGGATTAATTTAATGAATGCGACGAGCGAACGAAATTAAAATTTCTGTTACGAAGAAGATCAGGATGAAAGAGATATCAACCGCGACTGGTCCAATACGCAGCGCTGGAATAAAACGGCGGACAAAGCGCATCACTGGATCGGTAATCGCATAGACCGCTTCAGCTATAGCGAGAACAACTCCCCGTGGGCGAAACGATGGTGAAAATATTCTGATGTAATCCAGAATCACTCTAGCGAAGAGCGAGATTATAAAGAGCTGCAGCACCCATACAAGCACTATTCCAAGACTGCTCATTGTTTTACTCCACCCACCGCGAGGTTAATTCAGCTCTGATTGAAGAAACTTGCTTCTGCCGCTGCTGTCTTATTCTCACTGCTTACCCGAACATTTGCTGGGGTGAGAAGAAATACCTTTGAAGTGACGCGTTCAATACTTCCATGCAATCCAAAGACCAGGCCCGAAGCAAAATCCACCAAGCGCTTACGCTCAGATTCATCCATATCGGAGAGATTCATCAAGACGGGTTGGCTCATGCGATAACGCTCGCCTACCGTGCGTGCTTCATTGTAAAAACGAGGATGGATAGTAAAGATCTGATCCATGATGGGCAACGACTCTTGCACCGGCATCAACGCTGGGGCAGGAATCGGGTTGAATGTTGGCCGTGCTGATTGCGCAAGCGAGCGAACTGCGCGACGAGGCGCTTCGGCTGCAACGACAGGTTGAAGATCTTCCTCTTCATCTACAAGTCCGAGGTAGTTTGCCGCTTTCTTAAATACATTAGCCATAGCCTAATTTTAGGCTGGTAGTTCACGAGAACCGAGGATTGAACTCCCGATCCGTAGATGTGTCGCGCCAGCGGCAATAGCTGCCTCAAAATCTCCACTCATCCCCATAGAGAGCGCCGTCATTGTAGGAAAGGAGTTGAGGACGCGCTTGTGGATCGCACTCATTTGGGCAAAGGCGCGCTCTGGCTCTAGCCCATTGGGAGCCACTGTCATAAGTCCTATGGGAAATATCTCGGCCTCCATTTTTACTGCCTCCACCAGGGATTCCAGATCCTCAGCATGAACTCCGCCTCGATCTGCCCGCTCCGGCTCTAGATTTACTTGGATAAAGAAATTTTGGACCCTGCTCTCGCCGACGGAAGCAAATTTGCGGGCATGATCGAGTGAGTCCAATGAGTGAACCGAATCAGCCCAACTGGCTATCGATTTAATCTTTCTTCCTTGTATCTGTCCTTGAAAATGCCAAGCAATATCCCCCGGCAGTTGCTCTGACTTGAGAGCTCCTTCCTGATCTCGATTTTCACCAAATGCCCGAATTCCGAGTCGATAGAGAATCTGTGCATCGGTCTGTGGGAAATTTTTTGTCACGACAATGAGTTCTATCTCCTCGCGCTTTCGACCCGCTCTGTGCGCAGCGCCTGCAATCCGTTCCTCTACATCTAGTAGTCGATTCGCAATCTCTTCTTCCCGTGTCATAGTGAAATTAGCCCTACCTGGCGGGCTCCTACATCTCCACCTCTGAAGGAGAAGTAATGTGGGTTTTCCAAGGTACAGACATTCAGATTACGAACAGAAACTCCCATCGTTTCCAACTCATATGTCACACCTGACTGCAGGTCAAGTGAATGAAGTGCATCTGAAGTTCTCGTGGCTGGGAAGAGTTCACCAATTTCTTGATACATATCCGGTGCAACTTCGTAGCATTTCCCGCAGATGCTGGGGCCTATTGTCGCTCTGATATCAGCCGCACCTAGTTCTCGCATTTTAGTTACCGTCTTTCCCGCAATGCCTTTCGCAAATCCCACACGTCCAACGTGAGCGACTCCAACCCATCCTGCAGCGGAAAAGGTTATCGGCATGCAATCCGCGGCCAGTGCCGCCAATCCCACCCCTTTTGCGCTTGTAATAAGAGCATCACATTCAAACTCTCCACCCGAATCGTCAACGACTGAAACGATCTCGCTATGGCTCTGCTTCATGAAATGCAGAACTGGCAAAGAGAGGGAAATCCTTAAAGCCTCACGCGCATTCGCAACTTTGAGATCTCCGCCATGGAGAGAGGTAAAGAGAATCCGAGACATTTATTTCATAAAGTCAGGAACGTCTATCTCATCCTCACTCACAAGATCTTGGAAAGTCACACGACGTCGGGGCGTCGTCGAAACCGTAATTTCCACGGTATCTTCAATTCCATCGAGCTCGAGCGCAACAGCAATCGGATCATTTGCTGCTATCGGATCTGCTTGACCGCTAAGCGCGGCAGCGTCGATAGTTGGCATTGGTGCCCTCTTTGGCGCACCACCATCAAAGCCCGCAGCAATTACCGTGATTCGAACTTCATCGCCTAGCGCATCATCAATAACGGTTCCAAAGATAATGTTTGCATCAGGATGGGCGGACTTTGCAACTAGTTCGGCTGCTTCGCTCAATTCAAAGAGACCCAAATCGGAACCTCCAGCGATAGAGAGAAGCACGCCACGTGCGCCATCTATCGATGCTTCTAATAATGGACTAGCGATGGCCAATTCGGCGGCCCGCGTTGCGCGAGCCTCTCCCCTGGCAGAACCAATTCCCATGAGCGCAGAACCGGCACCCTGCATAACGCTCTTGACATCGGCAAAGTCCAGGTTGATGAGGCCGGGAGTTGTAATTAAATCTGTGATGCCTTGCACTCCAGAGAGCAAGACTTGATCTGCGCTACGGAAAGCTTCTACAGCGGTGATAGAGCGATCTGATATTGCAAGCAATCGATCATTAGGAATAACTATCAAGGTATCAACCTCAATTCGAAGAAGTTCAATTCCTTCTTCGGCTTGGAGGGTGCGGTGCTTGGCTTCAAATGAAAATGGCTTAGTGACAACACCAACAGTGAGCGCTCCTAAATCTTTTGCAACTTTTGCGATGATTGGTGCACCTCCGGTACCAGTACCACCACCTTCACCCGCTGTTACAAAAACCATATCAGCACCTCGTAGTACTTCTTCGATCTCTTCAATATGATCAAGTGCGGCTTGGCGTCCAACTTCAGGAGATGCGCCAGCCCCAAGACCACGAGTTGATTTACGACCGATATCTAATTTCACATCGGCATCACTCATAATGAGTTGCTGTGCATCGGTATTGATAGCAATAAATTCGACACCCTTGAGTCCCGCTTCAATCATCCGATTGACAGCGTTCACTCCTCCGCCACCAATTCCAACAACCTTGATAACGGCCAAATAATTTTGCGGTGTCGCCACGATATACCTCTCCTAAGACTCTAAATCTCAGGTCGAGACTTAAAGCGCTGCCCACTTCTTATGCGGTAAAAGTAGGGTTCAGCGCCAGTGCAATCAATAACCGACACGATAAGCAGAGCAGGCAATCTCTAAACGCGGCGTTGAGAGTAATTACTTAACTATTGGAGATAACGGATTGGAAAGATCGACGCTATTAATATTCTTATTTTCAGGAAGAAGCAAAAGGTGGCGTAAAACCTGCACTTTTAGAGCAATATCGGTAGTTGCTCCCCATGTGATCGCCAATTGTTTGTACCCCGGCAACGATGTTGTGAGATTAATTTGATTGCTTTGATCGACCGCCAAACTTAAGAGATTTGCTGTGAGATCTGCTGGGGTTTGTGACAGAAACGTTGCTATGGCTGCCCGTGAATCGGTTCCAGCAAGGGCAAAGTCGATGAAGGGAATTCCCGCGGGTGGATTAGGAGAGGTGAAGTTGTAGCCCTGCGCATCGAAATATTCAGACGCTCCTTGGGTATCGACATATTGCGCGATTGGGTGGTGCGCGGTGATTGTAATTCGAACATCATGGGCTAACCAGCGCCTATTCACCGTGACCTTATCTACCCACGGGAGCTCAGAGAGGTCATGAACAATCCGCTGTGAACTAACACGAGCCATTGGAAGTCCAACATGCAAATCTTTCGGAATGATTAATGGTGAAACAATGGCTTCGTTTCCAGAGGCCGATATCTCTATCGAGTGAATCTCTAGCGCTTTGGACCAGCCAAGTAAATACCCCAGCAATCCGATGAGTAAGACCGCAAGGAGAATTCCCGGTGCATTGCGGTAGCGACGTTTACGCATATCTCTCTTCGAGCGCCTGAACGATCACTGGGGCAAGAGAGTTAACGTCCCCCGCTCCAAGCGTCATGATGACATCTCCAGGTTCAGCAATTTCGAGAACATCACGCACGACACTAAGCATGGAAGGCTCATGAAAGATTGTGCCGCTACTCGAAGCTCTAGTAATCAATTGCGATGTCACTCCGGGAATTGGCGTTTCGCTGGCTGGATAAACCTCAAGAACGAAGGCCCGATCTGCGAGCTCGAGTGATCTCGCAAACTCTGCAAAAAATGCTTGTGTGCGCGAAAAACGGTGTGGTTGAAAAACCACGATAACCCGCCCAGGTGTTGCATAAGCCTTTGCAGTTTCCAGAGTTACCCTTATTTCGGTGGGATGATGGCCATAGTCATCTATAACTTCTATTCCATGCACCTTGCCTTTGTGTTCAAAACGTCGACGAGAACCGCTAAAAGATTCCAGACCATGCAATAACTCTGGGATGCTCGCTCCTAAACGTTCTCCTGCAGCCAAAGCTGCCGTGGCATTGAAGACATTGTGGAGACCGGGAATGGTTAAATGTAATTCTGGAAGTACCTTGCCATTCTTGGTAATACGCGCGAACGAAGATGCTGGTTCAAGCAACACTCTTGATATGTCGTACTCTGCATCCTTCGCGCCGTAGCTAATAATTGATAAATCCGTGCGGGTTATGCGGGATAGAAGTTCGACCACTCCAGGATCATCTGTACATGCAATGACAAAGCCGTCGGGCGCAATCGTGGCGATGAATTCAATAAATATCTGGTACAAATCTTCGATCGATGCAAAGTGATCCACGTGATCGAGTTCAAGATTTGTAATAATTGCGCCCAGGGGATGGTAGGCAGTAAATGACCCATCTGATTCATCCGCTTCGGCGATAAATATATCCCCGCTGCCCAAATGGGCATTGACCCCAGAGCTATTAATCAAGCCACCAATAGCGAATGATGGATCAAGTCCTGCGCGCTGCAACGCGACAGTCAGCATCGAGGTCGTGGTGGTCTTACCGTGTGTTCCTGCAACGGCGATCGACCGCTTGCCCTCCATAAGAATCGCGAGCGCTTGAGCGCGAGTTATCGTTTCAATCCCTAGCTCTTGCGCCGCAAGAAGTTCAGGGTTGCTCGATGATATCGCCCCAGAGGTAATCAAGAGATCGATCCCTTCAACGTTGGCAGTGCTATGCCCGATGAAGATCTGTGCTCCGAGCGATGCCAAAGATTGAGTGATTGAACTCTCCTTAACATCACTTCCACTAATCGAAAGCCCCTGAGAGAGCATGATGCGAGCGATGCCTGACATACCCGCTCCGCCGATCCCTACAAAGTGGATCCGCTTACCAGCGAGTTTCTGCACGTTACTCATGAGCTAATACTTTCAGAGATCGGCGAGCTATTTCTTCGCTAGCGTTGAGGGGAAAATCCATGCGCCGCCCAGAGGATCTCCATTTTTCGGCGTTCATCACTAATTGATCGATGTGAGAGAGTAACCAGTTAGAAGTGAACTCTGCATTGCTTACTAGCTCGCCTCCGCCTTTGGCCGTAACTACTTTTGCATTTTCACTCTGCTCACCATTGCCTATTGGTAGTGGGACGAAGAGGCTATAAATACCCAAAATGCCGACCTCTGTAACCGTCACTGCTCCACTGCGAGAGATGACAATGTCGCTCGCTGCATACGCTCTGGCCATGTCGTCGATATATCGCAGTGGAAAGTACCCGGCTTGTGCCAGCGGCAATTCATTCTTTGCCCCTACAGCATGAATTATTTGATAACCCCGACGAGAAATTTCAACTTGCGACTGTGCAATGGTTTCATTGAACTTCATTGAGCCCAAAGATCCACCAAAGACCAGGATCGTTTTAGTGTCAGGATCCAAGTTCATGGCGCGAAGAGCCACCTCGCGGGCGCTACGACGAGCTTTCAAATCCAATGCGGCTAGCTCTAGGATCTCCTTGCGCATTGGAATTCCGACTCGTTCTGGCGAATCCTCTCCAAAGGCGCGCAGCATGAGCGCACCACAGCGCAGCGCCAATTTATTAGCCATACCCATCTTGGCATTTGCCTCGTGGGCAACAATCGGAATCCCCGCGCGGCGCGCAGTGAGATAAACCGGTGCTGCAACATACCCACCAAATCCAATTACGAGATCTGCCTTCGCAATTAACTCTCTGGTTTGAAGCAAAGTCTGTCTAAACCTCCATGGCCAGGTCAGGAGATCTTTATCCAAGCGGCGCGGAAATGGCGCCTTATTGATGATGTGTAAGGGAAATTTCGCAGGAGGTACAAGTGCATTCTCTACGCCTTCACTTGTCCCAATAAAGTGAGAATCAATTTCTGGATGGTTTTCTCGCAACCAGCGTGCAACCGCAAGTGCGGGTTCGACGTGGCCCGCCGTACCGGCTCCTGCGAAGAATATGGTGCTCACTCCTATGCCCTCTTACGCGACTTTATAGCAGCTCGAACTCTTGGATCTTTACGTGAGACGTTAAGGACATAGCCCACCCCTAAGAAATTGGCTATCAAGGAAGAGCCCCCATAACTTATGAAGGGAAGAGTCACGCCAACTACAGGTAGAACGCCGATGACAGAACCCACGTTGATGATTACCTGCATCATCAACCAAGCTCCAACGCCTGCGCAGGCATACCGAGAGAAAAGATCCTTAGTCTGCATTGCTGTGCGGAAGATCCCATAAATAAGGGCGGCATAAAGAGCGAGGACGACCAAGGTGCCAAGCAGACCTAACTCCTCGCCAATAACTGCAAATATGAAATCAGTATGGGCTTCTGAGAGATTGCCCCACTTCTGCCGGCTCGCTCCCAGTCCCACACCAAAGAGGCCACCGCTCGCCAACCCCATCACGGAGTGTGCAGGTTGCCAGCCCGCTAATTTATAAACCGCAGGGGCAAAAGGATTCAAGACTGCGGCGAAGCGATGCAGGCGATACGGCGCCAACGCGACCATTCCAACAACGCCTGCAACCGCTAACAATCCCAAGAGGATGAAGTGACGCAAAGGAAGTCCACTCACAAAGAGCATCGTAGAAACGACGCCTAAGATGATAACGGTAGTGCCCAAGTCGCCGCCTTTGAGAATTAAGAGAACAAGCGGCAGTGTTCCCGAGAGCACAAAACCGACGTGGCGCATTGCAGAGCGATTGACGACCGTTTCATCGAATTTGCGGAGTTGACCAGAACACCACAAGATCAACCCAAGTTTTGCAAACTCCGAAGGCTGCATTGTGAAACCTGCAAAGTGAATCCAGTTGGTATTCCCATTTACAGTTAATTTAATACCAGGGATGAGCGGAAGACAGAGCGCAAGGAATGAGAGCACAAAGGAATAACGTGTAATGCGTTCCCACACGCGCGTTTTCCAATTCGAAACCACAAGTACGGTGACAATTGATACTGCAAAGAAGAGCAACTGCTTAAAGAAGATTGAGTACGTAGAGCCCGATTGCTGTAACGAGACGACGCTGGAAGCCGACAACACCATCACGATACCTAACCCCGATAGGAAGGTCAGAGATCCTAGAATCATGTAATAGGGAGCATCAGACCGTTGAAGATAATTCGAGTATTTTTCGCGGCGGGTTGGTTCTTTGATACTCATCGCCCAACCACCTCCCGCACCATTTCTACAAATTTCTCGCCGCGATCTGCGTAATCTTCAAATTGGTCCATCGATGCACACGCAGGAGCTAAAAGCACAGTGTCTCCGCTTTTCGCCAACTCTTGTGCTTGCGTCACCACATCGCGCATTAATTCGAGAGAATCTCCGTTGAAGGGCATGATGTAATAAGGAATCTGTGGCGCGAACTTTGAAAGAGCGGTCGCGATGATAGGCGCATCTTGACCAATCAGAATGGCCGCCTTAATACGTAAGGCACAACGTTCAATAAGCGGTCCCATTTCGGCGCCCTTCGCCAAACCGCCAGCGATCCAAATGGAAGATATATGAGAGAGCAGCGCTGCGGCTGCTGCATGAGGATTTGTTGCCTTGGAATCATTTACCCAGGTAATGCCTTCTTTTTCAAGTACAACCTCAAGGCGATGGCGATCTAGCGTGAAGTTCTGCAACCCCGTCCTGATCTCTTCGTGAGAAATTCCAATTGCAAGTGCCAGACCAGCAGCGGCCATAGCATTTGAAACATTATGGGGTACTGCGGGATGAATATCTGAAAGCTCAGCAAAATCAACGGCACGTGATGGGTCAGAGGTAAACGCACGATCTACCAGAAGGTTTTCAACTAGCCCTAATTCTCCGGCTTGCGGAGTATCGAGATTGTAGAAGATTTTTCTGCCCGACCACGAGGTCGATCTGATGACACTTTCAGTATCTTGCCCATTGATGATCGCAACCGAACCAGCATCTAGAAGCCGTAACTTTGCCAGAGCGTACTGATCGAAAGAGCCATGCCAATCGATGTGATCAGGGGCAATATTAAGGAGTGCGACCGCTTCATAGCGGGGAAGTTTGCTCCATTGCAATTGGAAAGAAGATAATTCCAGAGCTAGATAATCGAATTTTTCACCTGAAGCAAGCACTGAGATAACAGGTTCGCCAACATTTCCACATGCGATACCGCTTTTGGTGCTGTAATCAAAGATCGATTGCACCATCTGGATAGTGGTGGTCTTTCCATTTGTACCTGTAAGAGCAATCCACTTCTGGTCGGGGGCAATATCCTCCTTTACCTTCCATGAAAAATCTATCTCGCTTAAGATCTCACAGCCGGTGGTTTCTAGAGCAGCAATGATGGGGTGATCGGTCCGCCAGCCAGGCGAGACAACAGCTAAATCATAAGCAGAGTTCACTTCGCGCAGTGCGCCCGGAGCCTTCTCATCGTACAAATCTGCGTTGATGCCCCGAGTAATAAAGAAATCTAAGAGAGCAGAACCTGTCACTCCAGCGCCAATGATTGCTACGTTCTTGGCCGACAGTTCATGCATGAATGGCATTTAAGAGGTCACCCACTGCGCATAAAAGAGGCCGAGTCCGGCTGCCACACTCAGACCCGCGATGATCCAGAACCTAATGACGATTGTCACTTCAGCCCAGCCTAATAGTTCGAAGTGATGTTGCAAGGGCGCCATTCTAAATACCCTTTTCCCGCCCGAAGCCTTGAAATACAACGTTTGAATGATCACTGACATAGTGATGATGACAAAGAGTCCGCCCAGTGCGGCGAGTAACATCTCAATTCGCAAAGTAATTGCAAGGCCCGCGATCGCTCCACCCAATGCAAGTGATCCAACATCCCCCATAAAGATGCGGGCAGGTGAGGTATTCCACCAAAGGAATCCAGCACACGAGCCAGCAAAAGCGGCAGCCAAAACGGCGAGATCAAGCGGGTCTCGCACCACGTAACACTTTGACGTTAATACTTCGACATTTCCGAGGCCACAACTCTGACGAAATTCCCAGACGCCTATAACCACAAAGGAGAGAAGCGTCATGATCGATGTCCCGCTCGCTAATCCGTCTAGACCATCGGTGAGGTTGACCCCATTGCTTGTACCCAGGACCAGAAAGACCACCCAGATAATGACAAAAACGGTGCCCAGAGCGAGTGAGGTATCACGAACCGTCGAAAGGTGAAAAGAAATTGGCGTTAACTTGAAACTATCTTTGAAATGCAGTCCGGCAAAGGCAAAGCCACCCGCTACTAGCGCTTGCCCAGCAATCTTTTGCTTTGCGCGCAATCCGAGGGAACGCTGCTTAACGATCTTCAGCCAATCATCTAGGAGGCCAACAAATCCCAATCCCAGAACTAAACCAATCACCAAGAGCGCCGAAGCACTGACGCGCACCCCATTAACAAGGTGTGATCCGAAATAACCTAAAACCGCAGCGACTAGGAGGACGACTCCACCCATCGTTGGGGTACCACGTTTTACATGGTGGCTGGTGGGGCCATCATCCCGGATCTGCTGCCCATAACCACGGGCAGCCTGAAAGCGAATGAAAATAGGAGTGAGTGCAAAACTCAAGAGCGTGGAAATTGTGCCCGCTAGCAGGATCTCTTTCATTCTTCTCCAACCTGCCAATTTGCTAATAGTTTTTCTGCAAGCTCATCAAGGTGCTCCGCTCGCGATGCTTTGACCAAAAGGACATCCCCGCGTTGAACGTGAATCAACATTTCTAACGCCTCTTCTTGCGTCAAGAAGTAGTGGGTTAGCATCTCATCTCCAGCGCTCGGATCGAGTTCGAGCCCATCGAGATAGAGCTCTGTGCCAACAGCAACCAAATGATCCACCCCCAACTTAGAGGCGAGTCTGCCAATTCGCAGATGCTCTTCTCGTTCTGACTCGCCGAGTTCATGCATTTTCCCGAGCACGGCCCAAGAGGAACCACCCCGCTCTTGAGTCAAAAGAACTAGGGTGCGCAGCGCCGCCTGCATGCTCTCTGGGTTTGCGTTATACGAGTCATTGATGAGCAACAGCTCATCCACATCATGGAGCTCCATGCGCCACTTGCTCCGAGGTTCGGCCGTAGATAGCGCAGCAGCCACTGATTCAATAGAGATGCCTACTTCCAACGCTACTGCAGCTGCAGCCAATGCATTAGCAACTTGATGGGCGCCCAGGAGTCGCAGTGCCACGGGGGCACGGCCAGAATCACTCACGAGGTCAAAGTGCGCTAGGCCTTCACGGAACTCTAAATCTGCAGCCCTCACATTGCTCGTGCTCTTCTCGCCGAAGGTAATTCTCTTACGGCCACTTCCTTCGCCCATATGCGGCGTTAACGAATCATATTCTCCAAGTATCGCTATGCCATGCTCTGGAAGCGCATCAATCAATTCTCCCTTGGCCTTGGCAATCGCTTCGCGACTTCCAAACTCACCTAAATGTGCGCTTCCAACCACCAGGACAACGCCAATGTGAGGTTTGGCAATGGCACACAGTGCAGTGATATCTCCAGTATGTCGCGCGCCCATTTCAACGACGCAAAAACGTGTCGAATCCGTACAGCGCAAGATAGTAATAGGAACGCCGATCTCATTATTGAAAGATCCACTGGGAACAGTGCACTCCCCCATGATGGGAAGGATATGTCCCAATAAATCTTTTGTTGTGGTCTTTCCATGAGAACCGGTGATGCCAATAAAGGTGCATTGATTCATCCGCTCACGCACCACGGTGGCCAAGGTAGTTAGAGCCACGGCAGAATCTGCAACGACGAATGAAGGAATTCCCAAATTAATTGTGGTTATGGCAAAGCGCGCACCATTCGCTATCGCCTCTTGAGCGTAAGAATTTCCATCTACGCGCTCACCAGGCAGCGCCACAAAGAAGGAGCCTTCTTCTACTTTGCGAGAATCTATTTCTGGGCTCTGGGTGATTACCATCGCTGGGTCGAGTTCTACGATCTGTGCATCGATAATTTCCGCAATTTCTGCGACGGTTAACGCAATCATGCTAGCTCCTCAATTGCTCGAGCCAATTCGATCCGGTCATCAAAGGGAAATTTAGTTCCTTTGATTTCCTGGCCACGTTCGTGTCCCTTTCCAAGAACAATAACGCAATCTCCCGCTTCCGCTTCAAGCACGGCGAGTGCAATTGCACTACGTCGATCAGGTTCCACCAGATCGTGCTCGCTGCGGATATCTCCCACCATCTCAATGAGAATTTGGAGTGGATCTTCACTGCGCGGATTATCCGAGGTAAAAATGGCTAAATCTGATCCAGCCCTTAGGGCTTCTCCCATCAACGGACGTTTTGTCTTATCTCGATCCCCGCCACACCCGAGTACGGCAATAACCCGGCCTGTAGTGATTGATCGAGCCGTTGACAATGCACGACTCACCGCATCAGGTGTGTGCGCATAATCTATGAGAGCTAAGAATTTTTGACCCACAATTACCGGTTCCAGTCGACCTACCGGTGCCGTGAGCGCGCGCATGTAATAAGAGATGGCAACTGGATCGACGCCACTTTCTACGGCGAGGGCGATCGCTAGCAAAGCATTATCCAAATTGTGAAGTCCTAGGAGGGGAAGGTGCCCTTCGATGAGAATGCCACCAGGACCACGTATGACTATTTCGTAACCAGTACCTGAAAGGGCTGTGTCTAAGCCTTCGTAATACCAATCAGCTTTCTTATTAGAACGAGACAGGGATTTGGTAGGTATTTGAGCATCAGCAAAAAGTTGCAACCCATGAGGATCATCGATGTTTACAACGGCGCTATCGGCATATTCCGAGGTGAATAAACGTTTCTTCGCCCGGAAATAACTCTCCATATCACCATGAAAATCTAAGTGATCTTGCGTTAAATTTGTAAATCCCACCACTTTAAAGTGCGCTCCAGCTACCCGACGCAGTGCCAGTGCATGACTACTGACCTCCATGACTAAATTCCGCACGTGCCGTTCCCTCATGGTTGCAACGATCGCCTGTAGATCTGTTCCCTCGGGAGTGGTAAATCTGGCGGCAAATTCTTCACCACAAATCGTGATTCCAATTGTTCCTATGAAGCCGGTTGTGCGGCCATCCAAACGCCAAATCTCTTCCACCAAGGCCGCAGTAGTGGTCTTGCCGTTCGTGCCTGTGATTCCCACTGCATCCACTGCGTCAAAGGGGCTGTGATAGAACCATGAAGCAATTGCACCAACCCATGAGCGCGGGTCATCCAATATAAGTATAGGAACGGAGTCTTTGATCAATTGAGCGCCCAAAGGATCTGTAACGATCACGACCGCTCCGCGCGCAATTGCATCATGCACGAAGTGAGCGCCATGTGCTTTTCCTCCAGAGAGTGCAAAGAAAAGATCACCTGAATTAACTGCGCGAGAATCGAGAGTAACGCCTGTAAATTTAATATCTGGCTTAACCTTTTCAATGCCTACAAAATCCGTCAGCTCTCCCAAGCTCTTTTCGAAGGCGGCGATGGGCGATAAAGAAGCGCTTTCGGTACTCATGGCTTCACCGCAACTGGAGCCGCAAGCAGAGCTGCCTGAGTAAGTGGATAAGGTTTTTGCGTGGAAGGAATCGGCTGTACCTGCTTGGTCTGCAGAACGAAGCTCATAACCTTTTTAAAAACTGGTGCAGCAATTTCGCCACCAAAGTGCATGCCTTGCGGATTTTGAATAACAACACTGACAACATAACGGGGAGCTTCCGCTGGAGCCATTCCAATGAACGAAGCGGTATACCCGCGGTAACAGCCACAGCGAGAATCATGTCTCATGGCGGTTCCGGTTTTTCCAGCAACCTTGTAACCAAGGATTTCGGCAGCCGGAGCAGTTCCCTCGCTGGAGACAACTCCCTCCAACATGGTGCGGATCTTGGTAGCGGTATCAGCGCTAATAACTTGAACCTGCTGCCCAGGTTGGGATGGTGTGTATACGCCATTTGAATCAACAGTTCCTGCGACCACATTTGGCGTAACTCGAATTCCGTTATTTGCAATAGTTGCGAAAACATCGGTGGCTTGCATCGCGGTCACTGAATATCCTTGGCCGAAAGCTATCGTGGGAGCTGATGAAAGTGACCACGTCGACACAGGGTGCAAGATGCCTGCGGACTCTCCAGAGAGATTAGAGCCAGTAGCTTGTCCGATTCCAAACTTTCGTAGGTACGAGAAGAATAGATCGTTTGAAAGTGTCCCTCCTATTTGAATGGCACCGATGTTGCTTGATACGGCCAAAACTCCGGCAGTTGTTAAATGTTCGGTGCGATGGTTTTTGTCATCATGGAAGGTCCGTCCGGCAATCTTCAGGGTATTAGGAATGGTATAAACCGTCGTTGGAGTCGTAGTCCCCTGCTCGAGCGCAGCCGCGACCGTTATTACCTTTCCAGTTGAACCTGGTTCGTAAACATCTTGTACCGCAGGGTTGCTCATTTGGGCGAGCGTGATTTTTGCACGATTGGAAGGATTAAAGGTTGGTGCGCTGGCCTGTGCCAATATGGCGCCAGTCTTTGGGTCCATAACAATGACAGTGCCTGAGAGCGCTTTGGCGTTCTTCACCGCAGCAGAGATTGCATCCTGCGCCACCCATTGAATGTCACGTTCAATTGTAAGTCTGATATCTGCTCCAGGTTTTGCTGCAGTAATGAATTGTTGTGAACCAGGAATAATTGCTCCATCACCATTGACGTAGTCATACTCTCCATTGGAACCAGTCAACGCCGTGTTCATACTTGCTTCAATTCCAGCCGCCCCTTGATTAGCGGCGTTTGTTAAGCCAATTAAAGATGAGGCAAGCACGCCAGTTGGGTAGGACCTGGTATATGCATTCTCACTAAAGAATCCCACCAAGCGTTTACCTAGCCCTCCAGGGCTCTTTTCAACCTGGGCGTTGTAGGTAGTGAGAGCGCTCTGAACATTGTCCCAAACAATAGGTACAACGCCATTCTCAATCACTTGATAGCGCTTCGTTCCGGTCAAGAGTATTTGCAAGGCAGCAACCGGCATTCCAAGTGCAGCCGCCGTTACCTGCGCTGTTGTTGCAGGATCGGCAATCATCGTCTGATCAACAATGATGTTCTTTGCCGCTTCACTGCGCGCCAGGACAATTCCATTGATATCGGTGATCGTTCCACGCGGAGCGAGCCATACTGATCTATTAACCATCTCATGAGCAGCCCGCTTGGCATATCCGCTGGCTTGTACCGCTTGCACATCGACTAATCGCACTCCGAAGATAAAGAATATAAAGAGGAAGGCCCCAACTAAATAGCGAATCCGCTTTCCGAATGCTTCATGGGAGGTCACTTGGTGGTCCCGCCATCGATGTTGAGGAAGTTAATCGAGAGTTGAGGTTGCATTCCCATCTTCGTGGCGGCGGTCGCCAAGGTATCAGGCGAGGAGAAGGCTGCCACCGCATTGAGCATTGCATCTCGCTGATCATTAACAGCCGCGAGATGCAGTTTCATATTTTCTAGCGTGAACGCACCGGAGGTGAGCGCAGTATTTACGCTGAGCAGGAGAAGGAGCCCAGCTGTAAACACCCCAATCAAAAATCCGATGAAAGCGCGGTTACTGACTGTCTGACTGTTGTCAACGGTTAAATCTGGTACGAGTTTGAGGGCAGCGAGAGTTTGGTCGGCAAATTCACGAACTCGCGAGCGCTGCGAAAGCGCTGGCGCTAATTGATCAATCTGTTGGATCGCCATTATGCGGCCAACCGTTCGACGGCGCGCAAACGCATAGATTGTGCGCGCGGGTTAATAACGATTTCAGCATCCGAAGCGGCTTCGCTCCCCCGCATAACGAGAGCGTATTTTGCGGCGCTATTTGGTAGGTCGACTGGCAATCCACGCGGCGTCTTGGACTCGGTAATCGCGGTAAGCGCGCTTTTAACGATCTTATCCTCGAGGGATTGGTAAGCCATAACAACGAGGCGTCCGTGAACTTCCAGTGCCTCTAATGCAGCAGGAATTGCACGTTCTAGAATAGCTAGCTCTTGATTCACTTCAATACGCAATGCTTGAAAGGTTCGTTTCGCTGGATTTCCCCCCGTGCGCCGAGCGGCGGCGGGGATAGCGTTTTTAACCAAATCCGCTAAATCTTTCGTCGTGTTCAACGCTCCCGCGGTGCGCGCCTCAATAATGAAATCTGCGATTCGCGGCGCAAACTTCTCTTCACCATACATGCGGAGAATGCGCACGAGTGCGCCATGATTATAAGTATGCAGAACTTCGAATGCGGTAGAACCTTTGCTTTGGTCCATCCGCATATCCAGCGGAGCATCATATGAATAGGCGAAACCACGTTCCCCGTCATCGAGTTGCATCGAGGAAACGCCCAAGTCAAAGAGGATTCCGGCAACTTTCTCAATCTGTTGATCTACAAGTATCGATTCAATCTGATCGTACGTTGTGTGCGAAATCAAGAGGCGATCGCCAAAGGGAGCCACGTTCTCACGAGCAATGGCAATTGCCCGCTCATCGCGATCTATGCCAATGACAACGAGCGTGGGAAATTTCGCGAGCAGCGCTCGAGCATGTCCGCCAAGACCTAAAGTCGCATCGATGACATACGTCGTCGAATCGCTCTTGAGCGAGTATTCGATAGCAGGGGTCAGCAAATCAATGCAACGCTCTAGCGCGACAGGTATATGTTGCTTAGTCATCTGCTTCCCCTTTCTTCTTACCTAAAAACGAACCTTGCATTTTTCGTTGTGCTGGACTTCTCTGTTTAGGTCACCGCCGACCGACGGATCTTGGGGGAACGACGCCGGGGAAGTGGCGTCGTTAATATGAAGTCGGCGATGGCCTAACCAGAGATGTCAGAAGAGTCCGGGCAGCACCTCCGTCGAAACATCTGCAAAGCCCTTCTCGCGATCGGCGAGGTAGGTGTTCCATGCAGCGGAGTCCCAAATTTCTAATCGGGTATTGGCACCGATAACGACGCACTCTTTTTCTAGGCCGGCATAGCTACGCAGGCCGCTGGGGATCGTGACTCGCCCTTGCTTATCTGGAACCTCGTCATGGGCCCCAGCAAACATCACGCGCATGTAATCCCGAGCGCCTTTTTCGGTTACAGGTGCTTGGCGCATCCGCTCGGTAATGGAGGTAAATTCACTCATCGGAAAGACGTAGAGACAGCGCTCTTGACCCTTGGTTATGACAAGGCCCTTCGCCAGCTCATCTCGGAAGCGGGCGGGCAGGATAAGGCGACCCTTCTCATCGAGCTTAGGCTCGTGGGTCCCTAGAAACATTTTCTCCCCTTTTTCAAGCACTTTCCGTTCTCAATTCCCCCGAATTGTGAACATTCACCACTTTACTCCACTTTTCCCCTTTTTCAACCACCTTTGCCCACTTTCTTGCCTCGGCGCTCCACTCCTCCCCCTTGAAATTGAGCTCGCAGCGCGTGAGTGGCTATTAGGATCTGCACTCTTATGGCCATTCAAGAGGTACTCATAGAAGCGAAGCAGCTGGTCAAGCGTTACGGCGACTTCACGGCGGTAAATGGCATCGATTTTCAGGTGCGCAAAGGAGAATCCTTCGGATTTCTAGGTCCAAATGGCGCGGGAAAGTCCACGACGATGCGGATCATCGCTGCCACGCTGACTCGAACCAGCGGAGAGATCACCATTCTGGGGAAGGATCCTGAGAAATTTGGCCCAGAGATCAAAGCCCACCTAGGCGTCGTTCCTCAGACCGATAATTTGGATAACGCGCTCACCGTTGAAGAGAACTTGTACATCTACGGTCGCTACTTCGGTCTCTCCAAAAAATTCATTGCCCCAAAAATTGAAGAGCTTCTAGATTTTGCTCAACTTACTGAAAAACGCTCGGTCAAAGTCGAGACGTTGAGCGGTGGAATGAAACGGCGTCTGACAATTGCACGCGCGTTGGTGAGTGAACCTGAAATCTTGATGCTCGATGAACCTACCACCGGTCTTGATCCGCAAGCTCGTCATATCTTGTGGGATCGCCTCTTCCGTCTTAAAGAACAAGGCGTGACTCTTCTCATCACGACTCACTATATGGACGAGGCCGAACAGCTCTGCGATCGCTTGATGGTCATGGATAAAGGATCGATCATGGCCGAAGATTCCCCCGCCGGATTGATCAAGAATTTTTCAACGAAGGAAGTTTTGGAAGTTCGTTTCGGCTCTGATCGAAATGCAGACGTGGCACCTCAACTAAAAGAGATGTGCGAGCGTATCGAAGTTCTGCCAGATCGCATTCTGATGTATGCCGATGATGGCGAAGCTCTGCTCCACGATCTTGGTCAAAAAGGGCTCCACCCACTTACATCACTCGTGCGTCGAAGTTCGTTGGAAGATGTCTTCCTTCGACTTACAGGTCGCACTCTGGTCGACTAAAGGTGGTGAATTAAGCATGGCTGCTCGCCAAGGTTCCCTCGTGATAGTGGATGTAGATCGCATCAAGAGGCACGGCGCTCTCTCGGTTGTCGAAGGTCGTCTCCTGGTACTTCTAAAATATATCCCGGGGCTGACTTCAGCGGCCGTTGCCAATCCATTCCTGTATCTCATCGCTATCGGCGTAGGTGTCGGAAAATTGATAAATGCTCACTCCGGCGGTGTAGACGGAGTTAAATATCTCACCTTTCTCGCCCCTGCCCTTTTATCTACCGCTGCGATTCAAAATGCATTGGATGAAGTTGTGTTTCCCACCCTCGAGGGCTTCAAGTGGAATAAATCCTTCTTTGCCATCAACTCAACTCCAATATCTGGAAAGCAGATCGCAAACGGAATATTGATTGCTTCCCTTGTACGAGTCACCTTCTCCGTCACCATCTACGGCACCATCGTCTACCTCTTCGGCGGATTTACATCTATTCGCGGATGGCTGGCTATACCTACCTCCTTTGCTGCCGCTGCAGCATTTGGCGCCTTTATTATGGGAATTGCGGCGTGGGCTAAGAATGATGATTCATTCTTTATGGTGCTCGGTCGCTTTGTAATGATGCCTCTCTTTCTATTTTCTGGCACTTTCTATCAACTCTCTTCGATGCCAATTTATCTCCGTTGGATTGGTTGGTTATCGCCACTCTGGCATACAACTGAACTTGGTCGATACTTAACATATGGTCATCACATCAGCGGATTGATGTTCTGCGTGCATATCGGGTATTTAGTAGCAATGTTCAGTTTTGGTATGCGCTTCGCACATCGTCAGTTTGAGCAGAGGCTGGCGAAATGATTACCGATAACGCAGTCTTGATAGCGCAATCACGGCGCGGCCGTTTTGCCGAAAGTCGTTACTCGGGCCGAGCACATATTCTGCTCGAACGAAGCCTCATTGCATTTAGGAACTCTGCATGGCTTGCAGTGCTCTCGGGTTTCTTTGAGCCAGTGCTATATCTGCTCTCTTTTGGATACGGGCTAGGCCATCTGATCGGGAAGATCCCCCTACAAAATGGCCACGTAGTGAGTTATGCCATGTACATCGCACCCGGCCTGCTAGCTACAAGCGC